>ERZ780195.1712-NODE-1712-length-16887-cov-3.480394_pt1 | contig 16887 bp, 10 predicted proteins | sample MGYA00511017_ERZ780195 | MGnify/ENA primary metagenome ERZ780195 (study PRJEB29588, sample SAMEA2159974) | human gut metagenome | biome: human gut; feature: human-associated habitat; material: faeces | place: Denmark | collected 2008/2010 ...
GCTAATTATCGCTGGTACACGGGTTTTTATACGCTGGGAGAACCAACCACAAAGGGGCTTTTGAAGGGCGGTCTCTTTATTCGCGGAGGCGGTGATCCCGCCTTCGTGGTTGAGGATTTTTCTATGGCGGTAGACAAACTCGCTCAGACCGGCATCAAGCGGATTGAAGGCAACATCGTCATTGATCGTTCCTACTTCAATATTCCTCAGGTGGATCCAGGAGCGTTTGACGGCCGCAGCTCTCGTCCTTACAACTTGCAGCCCGATCCTGCGCTCATCAATTTTCGAAATCTAAGCTTCGAATTTATCCCCGACAAGGAGACCCAAACGGCCCGTATCGTGACCGTGCCGAAATTGGCTGGTATTTCTTTTCCAGAGACAATCCCGCTCGGTCGAGGCGGATGCGGTGATTGGAAGACGTCAATTGGTTTCCAGCTGAAGGATCTGGGCAAAGGCCGCAAGCGTGTGACCTTTACCGGCAAGCTTCCGGCAGCTTGCGGGCCGAAAAATTTCAATGTCATCGCCTTAGAACCCAACGAATACCTCGAGCGGCTCTTTCGTGCGCTCTGGGAGCGCGACGGCCGCACCTGGACGGGTAACATACTGTCTTGACGGAAACGTCCGGAAAACATTTGCTTCTGCTTCTCTTTCGGAGCTTTCTTCATCCAGTCCGGCATATCTGTCAGCGACATAAGTCCGCTGAAAGCAAAAGTAATGGCAAACAAGCCAAAACACACACCACTGATAAAATGCCACTTATACCAACTTTTACGATAGGGAGAGCGAAAATAGCCCAGCTTGCGTTGTTTCCACCAGTCTTGAATACCCAACCAAAGTCCGGCAAAACACATAATGCAACCTATTCCAGCAGCCCACTTGACAAATTCTATCCAAGCCGTCTGATGCTGACGTAATGAGGTGAAATATACCCAATGCGGGATTGCTCCCAACCATGCCCAGAACCGGCTGTTTTTATCCGTAAACTGTAATACTCTTCCATCGCGGGAAGTCATATAAAGTTGATGCTGCTCCGGGTCATCAAAATAATATTTATAAATCGGCATTTCCTCACTTAACCTGCCGAAAGGTATCCACTGGTCCACTTCCTGCAAAGTATCAATGCGATGGACAGAAGCGTCGCACCATAGGCTTATTATTTTCTGCCGCACTTCCTCATTAAAGTCTTCCACAGGTTCCAATGTATCCAAATACTTATCTCCCGGTACGTCTTTCCCGCGGAAACTAACCACAGGACGATCAAAACGCATCTCTATGGAGAGAGATTGTAACTTGGCAGAGTCCGGCACATAAGCTATTATACTATCTATTGCCGGCAATGCACCTTGAAGCGGCTGCTGTCTCTGCAGTTTGTACTCTTGAGAGGCTCTTGGGAAACTATGATATATCATCACAAATCCTGAAAGAAACCACATCAGAAAAAGCACACAAAGCAATAATCCCAATATCAAATGGATATTAAAGACGATTTTTCTAATCATAAACTTATAAAAATTTCAGTTTAAAACCAATGGCTTTGTCTTTTACATATTTTAATTATTATCGTTAGAGACCTGATACGAAAAAATAGCAGAGATGTACATGTGTGCTCACAGCAAACAACAGAGAACAGATTTTCACCTGCCCACTTAAAAAGTACAAACCTTCTTGTAGATTCGACCAGAACCTTCAGCCATTTCCTAACCCCGGGAAATAGACATCCAATAGTTTTTTTTGGCAGGTTTCCTGACTTCACCCAAGGAATAAAACCTTCCCGTCTTACGACAGTGGCATGTAGATAGAATATTCCTCTTTATTAAGGTGTTCACAGTAGCGGGTACTGTTCCGGCTTCTCACCGGATTCCCTTTTAAACAAATAGCTAGAAATACTATTGTTTCACCAAAACGGAGGCAAAGGTATTATTATTTTTATAAAAAGACACAAAATTATTAAAATATTTCCGGATTAATAATAATCCCTTCATTCTACCATTACTTTTTTACCCGAATATAACCTGGGTTCGATATGCAACAAATAACAACTCTTGATTCTATCATGAACGAGGCATTCCTTTATTTTTTTGCAGAGATTGAGTATTTATTAAGTGTTTTTGCTACCTTTGCCCGCAGTTTTGGTTTCACCTCTCCCGATTCCGTTGGAGAAGAGTGATGAAAAAGGGAATCAGGTGCAAGTCCTGAACAGACCCGCTGCTGTAAATCCTTTCAAAATCTTTGAATATTCTATAAGTCACTGTCCAGTATCCGGGATGGGAAGGCATTCAAAGAGGGATGAGTCAGAAGACCTGCCAAGACAACATAGTTTTAGTGCTTTCGGGGAATAAAGCAACAAAACATTGAGTCTGGGCATTCTTTATCTTCAGTTAAAGAAATCATTTCTCATTGTAATCATTCTCTAAAAGCAAGTAAATAGTAAAATGGCAAAAACCTTTTATTAATTTAAATTGCAATATATTATGAAGCATTTTTTGATTTTTACATTCTTCATGACATTTATTATGTCATCTTGTGATGACAAATCAATGTTGTCAGAACAAAATTCTGGAATTAGTACTACACATTCTTTTTCTAATGTGAATGCACTTTCTTCTGATCGTATAAATAATATTGGTCATACTCAATTTGAAGTTGAATGCTTGGAGGAAGGTCTTTATTATTTATGTGTATTAGTTCGAATTCCTATTATCAATGGAAGTTTACACGAATACGAGGTAGAAATAAATGGAATAATCAATGAAAACACACTAAAGCCAAGCATAGGTGGATTACAATCTTTATATATCACAGATAAAAATAAGACCCCATCTCTGATACAATTAAAAAAAGGTATTAATACTATATCAATAGTCTCTACTAGTAAAAGAACAATTAAAATAGAACAACTAAAAATATCGTCTAATGTACTTGATGCTAAAATAGACGATTCAGTATATAGGGATTTTCTTAATAAAGTGAAGAATAACTCTAACTTTAACAAAGAAAAATCAGCTGCTTATACAACAAGTTTGCAATCAGAAGAAATATATGACTACACACTGAATCTTATAGCTCCACATACTTATGACGAATGCTATGACCCATGGCCCGAAGGAATACATTTGACTTTAACAACGACATGCAATATCCCACATGTGATTGAAGTTTACGAACAAGACAAAAAAGGAAATGTCTGGTCATGGGCTGCATCCGGTACATCAAGTGCATTTTTGGAAATGGTAACTCCCAGATGGGGCTTTTACAATATACGCATAAGAGCTTTGAATCCTGGAACTATAGGCACTGCAAATATAATATACAGAGATAGTGAGGACAATTTTACAGGTATGATTGAAGATAGAGATGTACTTGTTGGAGGAAGTACACTTCCTATAAATAGAAATCTTTCTGGAAAAATTTATATGGTAACTCACACACTTAACGATGCAGGAGGTGTTCCCTTATCACTGATTGATGAAAATTTCAAAGTGATTAAAAGAACACATTTTTTACGAACATATCCTAATCCTCCTTATGAGTTCAATATTTACGACCATACAAGTTTTCTTGAGTATGAAGGTCCTTCTTCGTATATTTTTGTATATACAACAAATCCAGTTGTTCCAGAAAGATGTGCAGATATTTATTTAGGATTAGATTTCAGTAGTTCCCAAATTCGTAGTCTTTTTCCCAATTTACCTAGTAATAATTCATTTAAATCCGGTTTAATGAGTCCTATATATAATTGCATAAGTTGGTCGGTAGAGAGAACCGATTATTGGGAATGGCCAGGAGACAGAGGTTCAAGCTATTATCATCCTAATCTCCTTACCGCTTTTGACAAGTTGTATGCAGCATACGGATATACACGTTCTGGAGCAACAGCAGATAACGCAGGTATAGCATTATGGGCATTAAATGGAGAATATACTCATGCTTCAATAAGAAAAAATGCAAATACAAAGAAACCACATGGTTTTGAATGGGAAAGCAAATGTGGCAGTTTAGAAAGAGTAATGCATACCCGTGATGCCCTTGATGGGAAAAGCTATGGCAAAATTGCTCACTATTATAAGCCTACTTCCAATGTATATTCTATCAGTCAGGCCATTACAAAAGACACTGTCAATACACTTTCATTGAAAAACAGAATATCTCTGAAAGCATCCCTCCCTTCAAGAAAAATTACAGAGTTTGAAGAAGCATATTCAGCATGGAAAAAAACATGGAATAATATTGCAGTAGCAGTTTATAGCAATCCACGCAAATATGCAGAATCAAAAGAATATGCTGCATTATTGAAAGTATGCACTGAAATGGACAAAGCCAGTTGGCCATTATTCATTGAGAAATTAGCAGATGGCGATATATTTTCAATTAATCTCATAAAAGATTTAACATTTACGGATAATATAAAATTAATGGATGAAGCAAAACAAAATACTTTAAGTAAGATAGGAAATGGGCCTTTACCTTCAATGTATTCCAATTATATAAATTATTGCATAAAATTATTAGATAGTAATAAAAGAGAAATACAAGAATCGATTATTAAGGAATAGAGATGAAAATAATCACATGGCTGCTATTTACATTTATCTGCCTGCTGCCTGCAGGTAGTATGGCACAGAATAAGGTCACCTTATCCGGAAAAATCACCGACCAACACGGAACACCGGTTGCCCAAGCCACCATTGCTGTGGAAAACACCACCTCCGGCACCTATACGGACGACCAGGGGAAATATTCACTGCAAGTCACTCCGGGCAAACATACCTTCGTTGTCTCCTTTCTGGGCTACCAAACCGTGAAACAATCCTTCGACATCCGGCAGGATAAAAAACAGAACTTTACATTGCAGGAAAGCTCCGTAGCATTGAACTCTGTCGAAGTATACGGAAAGACCCAAACGCAGAAAGTGAAGGAAGGGGCCTTTGCAGTCAATGCACTCGACATCAAGCCGATAGTAAACTCACTGAATAACCTCAACGACCTGGTGAACCGTACAACGGGCATCAAGGTGAGAGAGGAAGGCGGGGTTGGCTCGGACTTCGACCTTTCCATCAACGGCTTGTCCGGAAATTCAGTCCGCTACTTTTTGGACGGAATGCCACTGGACACCAAAGGAAGCGGTGTTTCACTCGCCAACTTACCCATTAACATCATAGACCGGATTGAGATATACAAAGGAGTAGTCCCTGCCAGCTTGGGAACAGATGCACTGGGCGGCACCATCAATATCATTACAAAGCAGGAAAAAAAGGATTATCTGGATGTATCTTACGGCATCGGCTCCTTCCATACCCACAAGGCAGACTTGAATGCACAGTTCGTAGAAAAGAAAACCGGACTAATAGTCCGGCCCACCGTTGGCATCAACTACTCCAAAAACGATTATAGAATGAAGAATGTACAGATGCGCGACGAAAGCGGGGACAACTTCATATATGGCAATCCCAAGCGTTTTCATGACGGCTACTTCTCTCTACTGGCACAGGTGGAAGCCGGATTTGTCAACAAATCCTGGGCTGATGCTTTCTTTGTTTCCGCCTCCTATTCAAAAACAGACAAGGAACTGCAGACGGGGTCTGTTCAAAACAAAGTATACGGAATGGCAGAAAGGAATTCCGATTCCTGGAACATCTCTGCCCGCTATCAGAAGTACAACTTCATCCTGAAGAACATGCAACTGAATGCCTCCCTCTCCCACACCTGGGACCATTCCTTGACCGTGGACACTGCCTATCGGAAGTACTATTGGGACGGAGGATACATCGTGAGCCAGCGCAACGAGATTATGGGCAAAGAACCATCCATGCGCCACTACAAGCGTCCGCTCACCATCATGCGCACCAACCTGGACTATCAGCTGAATACCCATCACAGCTTTAATCTGAACTACCATTTGAGCCGTACCGGAAACGACCGCTTCGATGACCTTGATACCAGCTTCGAGCCGTCAAAAGATGTGGTTACCAAACATATCCTGGGACTCTCCTACAACCAGTCTCTGTTGGATGGCAAGATGGAAAACGTATTCTTCATAAAAGACTACATCAACCATCCCAATATCCGGCAGACCGACCAATCCAGCGTGACCGGCTCGAAGGATGTGCAAGGCTCCACCACCAAGAACTACCTGGGTTACGGTGCCGGACTCCGGTATATCATCGTGGAACCTTTATCCATCAAAGTATCCTACGAGCATAGCGTAAGACTGCCCATCGCCCGCGAGCTGTTGGGAAACGGTACCACCATCTATGCCAACGTGGCACTGAAACCGGAAAACAGCAACAACTTCAATGCCTCTCTGTTCGGCACATGGCACCCGGGCAATGGACATACATTCTATTATGAGATGAGCGGATTTTTCCGTAAGGTAGACAACTACATTCAGACCAGCATTGCCGAGAAAGAGGGTACAATGCAATATACCAACGTCCCGGCTGTCCATGTAAAAGGTGCGGAAGGGGAAATGCGCTACGACTGGCAAGGCAGACTGCAACTCGCCACAAACGTCAGCTACCAGGACACTCGCGACCAGCAGAAGTACAAGGGTGACGGAAAGCCCTCTGCCACCTATAACAACCGTGTGCCCAACCGCCCGTGGCTATTCGGTAGCGTAGAGGCTTATTATACCTTCCGCAACATTGCCCTGCCCGAAAGCAGATTGCGCCTGGGTTGTACCTATCAATGGGTACACTGGTACTTCCTGACCTGGGAAGCTTACGGCGCATATGATAACAAGGCACGCATTCCCGCCCAGCACATCTGTAATGCCGACATCACTTACTCATGGAGACGCGGACGCTATAATCTGGCTTTGGAGTGTACCAACTTCCTCGACAAGACAGCCTATGACAACTACAAGCTGCAGAAGCCCGGACGTGCTTTTTTTGCTAAATTCAGACTATTCATTAACTAATCATTTAATAATTCATTCAAAATGAGAAAATTCAAATTTACACTGATTGCCTTTATGGCTGCCATGATGGCACTGTCATTCACAGCGTGTTCCGATGATGACCCGGAACCTAATCCTAATCCCGACCCGGAAGTCAATGAGGATAACTATCACTTCGACCTATTTGTCACCGTAGACAAACACGGTGGGATGAGTAGCAAGAATACCACTATTGTCCATAGCGTCAACTCATTGGCCACAGAGCAGGGTGTCATCACTGTGAAAAGAGAAGGTTCGGAACTGGGAGATTATTCCATGGAGACTATCTCAAAAGGAAAATATTACTACCAAATACCCGCAACCAACGACCGTTTCGTAAAATATCAAATCAAGAACAATGCAGTTCAGGTTATTGCAGAACGTCCTTTCAAGGCCAACAGCTATAAGGTACGTTCCTACACACATGCCTGGATTGATGACAACACACTCGTCATCATGTCTACCAATGGTAAGAAGGACAAGATTCTTTATACGAAACTGAACGCAGAGGACTTGACTATCCTTGCTGAAGGTGAACTCAACATACCAGCCCCCACCAACTGGCTCAAACTGACAAGCTCCGGTATCCTCACCTACCGCAAATCAGACAACAGATTGTACTACTTCTACTATTGGAAAGAGACAGACGGTTTGACGAATATAGACCAGCAAGAGCCTAACTTCCATACAGCCATTATCAACCCCTCTACCATGGAAGTAGAAAAAGATGTACTCTCTCCCATCGAATGCGAAATGGCAGGAAGCGCTTACGGAGAACTGATGCAAAACTGCGTAATGTACGACGAAGCAGACAATCTCTACCTAGCTTGTTTCCACGAAGAAGATAACGCTTTTTTCAAAGGCATCCTGCTACGTATCAACAAAGGCGAAACAGAATTCGACGCTTCCTACAACGGCTATCCCAATGCCGACGGCAAATTGCTGACCATTCAATATCTGGAAGGGAACAAAGCCTTAGTGTATGCACGTAATGACAATGCCGATAGACCCGCTGCAGATAAGCAACCCGGCATCGACGCTTACTCTCACTACTACGCCATCCTCGATCTTACCACCGGAACCAAGACACGCTTAAGCTATGATGGCAAGGAAATCGGTTACAGCGGCGGTCGCTTCTCACAGCGTTCTGTCATCTTCAACAACAAAGCATACATTGGTGTAAACACTGAAGAAGATGCCAACGCCGTTATCTACATCTATGACATCAAGACCGGTAATGTAGAGAAAGGAGCCGAAGTGGACGGACGCTTCTACTTCGATATGATACGTGTCATAGAGAACGATTAAAACAAGCATCAGTATTTATGAAGAATTTGTTTGTCTTTTTATTCCTTTGTAATTTCCTCCTCCTCTGCCATGCGCACGGGGGAGGCAACTACGAGCACAGCGATATGCTTGCAAGTATGAAACCCGGCGACAAAGCCGTCCTGCTCATGGTGCACTTCGGCACTACGCATGACGATACCCGTGCCCTTACCATTGATGCCATCAACGCCAAGACACAAGCCGCCTTCCCGGAGTTGAAGTTCCAAGAAGCCTATACGTCGCGCATCATCATCCGCCGCTTGAAAGAGCGCGGCATCACGAAGCTGACTCCACTGGATGCCATGCTGAAACTGCGCAGCGAAGGTTACACACACCTCATCGTACAGAGTACCAACATCATTGACGGAGTAGAAATGGAATCCCTCCGCCGGGATGTGGAAAGCGCACTACCCTTCTTCAAGGAAATACGTGTAGGTACTCCCCTGCTCTACTCTATCGAAGATGCAGAGAAAGTGGCAAGTATTCTGGGGAACCGCTACAACGCCCCGGCACAAAGCAAGAAAGCTACCAAAGAACACTTCGTCCTTGTGGGCCACGGCACCTATACCCCCAGTACCGCCATCTACAGTCAGATGGACTATATGCTGAAAGCAGGCGGACTGACCAATTTCCATGTGGGCACCATCGAAGGTTATCCAACCTTTGACACCATGCTGGTACAACTGAAAGCCGGGAAAGCCAAACGTGTGACCCTCATACCCTTCATGTTTGTTGCCGGAGACCATGCCAAAAACGACATTGCCGGAGAGTGGAAGGAGATGCTCGAGAAAGAAGGCTTCACCGTCAGTGCACAACTGGAAGGACTGGGACAAATTCCGGAAATTCAAGAAATATTCATTGACCATATCCGTTTCGGACTGAAGCACCGCATGCTGGACATCATGACGAAGAAGGCGGCCTATGCTGCCGGAAAAGACACAGAATAATATACCCATTAGTGGGTATTTAGTGTTCTTGAATCATCTTGTACTTTTGCAGGAAAAACGCGAACGACAATGAATGTTATCACCAAACTGATGTACTCTATTCATAGGATACTGGGCACTTTGCTCTGTATCCTATTTCTCATGTGGTTCCTCTCCGCCTTCGTGATGATGTACCACCGCTTTCCCCGTGTCAGCGCCAAAGAGAAAATGCAAAAGCTGGATATGCTCTCCCAAACCGGAGACTCACTTCCGGACATCTCCTCCGTCACAGCCCGCCTGCCCCGTGGCGTAAAGGTCAGGTCTACGATACTGAACCTCAATGCCGGACACCCCGAGTTCAGCTTTAGTACCACAAAAGGCACGCTTCATTTCCTTGCCGATTCCACCATCTCACGACCCTCTCTGGACAGTGAACACCTGCACCGGACAGCAGCTTTGTGGTGTTCTTCTCCCATTACCCGTATCGACACCCTCCACTCTCTGGACCAATGGATTCCCTTCGCTGAACTGAAAAAGGAAATGCCCATTTATAAAATATACTTTGCCGACGATGCCGGGACACAGCTCTATCTGAGTTCACAAAACGGTGAGGCCTTGCAGTTCTCCAACAGAAGCGAACGCTTCTGGGCATGGCTGGGTGCCATTCCCCACTGGGTATACTTCACCTGGCTGCGGCAGGACACCGTCCTTTGGACTAAGACCGTCATCTGGCTCACAGCTCTGGGTTGTCTCATGGTCATTGCCGGCATTTGGGTAACTGTGGATGTATGGCGTAAGACGCACCGAAGCCGCCATCCCAAGTTCTCCCCCTACCGAAAAAGATGGTATCACTGGCACTACGTCAGCGGAATCTTTTTCGGCATCTTCGTACTGACCTTCACCTTCAGCGGCATGATGTCTCTGGCAGACATTCCCGAATGGATTCATAAACCGGCACTGAAGAAAGGCAGCGCCACACGCACGCTCCATGCCCGTGCCCCACAACCGGAGGATTACCCCTTGGACTACCGCCGTGTCATAGCTGCCTATCCCCAAGCTTTGCAGATAGAGTGGCGCAACTTCCGCGAACATCCCTACTACATCGTAAAAGATAGAAAAAACGAGTATTACATCGATGCCGCCGACAGCCTGCCGCGTCCGTTACAACTCTCCGAAGAAGAAATCCTGAAAGGCGTGGAAAGCATTTATACCTCCCAGCGTGATTCTTCACAACATATCCCCGGCATACGTATCTCCCGGCTCGAACATTTCGAGACCTACTATCGCGACATGAGCAATATGTATCGCGGACGACCCCAGCTTCCCGTCTGGAAGATAACGGTGGACGACCCGGACCGGAGCGTCTATTACATTCACCCGGAAACGGGAATCATCCGCCATGTAGACACCTCCTCCCGCTGGAAATACTGGAGCTATACAGCCCTGCACCGCATGCGTCTGCCCGGTCTGAACTCCAATGCCACCCTGCGCAAGACTGTGCTTTGGGTATTGCTGCTTGGAGGTACAGCCGTTTGCATCACGGGTGTGGCGTTAAGTGTGAATTATATAAGAAGAAAATGTTGTAAAAGACAAAAACGCTATTAACGAGAATAAACTTGTATGAATAAGAAAAGACTTGGAATATTCCTCGGCAGCATAGCCCTATTGATTGTCTGCAGCTTTGCGGCCTATCAGTACTGGCTTGCTCCTACACGTATACTTATTATCAACGCAACCCTGGCACAAGCTGCCGACATTGCCCTGAACAATGACTGCGCCCGGATAGAAGTCACCTGCATAAAAAAAGAAGAGGTGAAGGACCTTTCCGGCTATGATGCCATCGTGATGTACAGCAGAGGGCTATACCTTGACGACGGCCAGATTGCCGAAGTGGAACGGGTGGGTGCCAGCGGAGTACCAGTCTTTACGAATACGTTACGAAATTTCACCCTCTCCCTCAATCACAATGTTACCAATGAACAACAGCATACGCTACGGGAGTATCTCAAGAACGGCAACAAGCACAACTACCGGAATGCCTTACTCTACCTGCGCCACATCGCCACTCCCCACCGGTGGGGACACCAGGATTACGAGCCTCCCATCCCATTGCTGGAGAACATGTTCTACCACCGCGAATACGGCCGCTACTTCAGTACTCCGCAAGAGGTGACCGCCTATCTGAAAGAAAAAAATCTCTACCATGAGGACGGACGCAACCTTGCCCTGATTTCCGGACTCAACTTTCCGATGGAAGGAAACCGTGCCCACGTAGATTCCCTCATCACGTGCTTGACACAAGCAGGCTTCAATGTCTATCCTTTCACAGCCGGAGGTCAACCGCGTGCCGATATGATACGTACCCTCCATCCCGATGCAGTAGTCTACCTGCCTATGGGACGGCTGGGCAATGACTCACTCATCAACTGGCTGCACCAGGAAAACATTCCTTTATTCATGCCCTTCCCGCTGATTCAGCCCCACGAGGAATGGCTGGACCCGGATACCCCCGTCAGCGGTGGCACACTGACCGCCCGTGTAGTGGTGCCTGAGATAGATGGAGGCATGCTACCCCTCTGCATCGCTACCCAAAACGAAAACAAACAAGGATACTATCTGTACACCGCTGAAAATGAACGGATAGATGCCGTAGTGGACCATATTACCAAGTACATGTCCTTGAGAGACATGTCCAACAAAGAAAAGCGCGTTGCTATCTGTTACTTCAAGACTCCGGGAAAAGACGCCCTGCTGGCAAGCGGTATGGAAGTGATTCCTTCACTCTATAACTTCTTGAAACGCCTGCGTTCGGAAGGGTACGACGTCAGTGGACTGCCTGCTACTGTAGAGGAGTTCGGCAAGCGGATACATCGTGACGGTGCCGTCATGGGTTCGTATGCCAAAGGAGCACAAGAACAGTTTTTGAAAACGGCACACCCGATATGGCTTTCTACCGAGCAATACGAACAATGGGCACACGAAGTACTCCTTCCCGAGAAATATCAGGAAGTGACAGACAGATATGGAGATGCGCCCGGCAATCTGCTGGTAACAGAGGACAGTATTGCCATTGCCTGCCTGCAATTCGGCAATATCCTACTCTTCCCCCAGCCCCGCCCGGCATTGGGAGATGATGAGTTCAAACTGGTGCATGGAATGCCGGTAGCGCCGCCCCACAGCTACCTGGCTCCTTATCTGTATATGCAAAAAGGATTCAAGGCAGATGCAGTGATTCACTTCGGCACCCACGGCAACTTGGAATACACGCCCGGAAAGAATGTGGCACAGTCGCAGGCCGACTGGTCGGATGTACTGATTGGTAACCTCCCCCACTTCTATTTCTATACCACCGGAAACGTAGGCGAGGGTATCATTGCCAAACGCCGGACACATGCCGTACTGGTCACCCATCTCACTCCGCCCTACGTGGAGAGCGGTATGCGCCAACGCTATTCGGCCTTGCTCGAAGATATTCACAAAGTGCTGGACGAAGGTACCGAAAAACACCGAACCCTAGGAATAAGTATCAAAAAAGAAGCCATGCGTCTGGGACTGCATCGCGACCTCAACCTCGACTCCATCTCCAGTGACCCCTACACAACCAAGGAGTTGGAACGTCTGGATGCCTTCACCGAAGAGATAGCCAACGAAAAGATACTGGGTGCGTACTACACCATGAACGAGCCTTATTCTGACCGCGACCTGCTGACCACCACTCTCGCCGTCGCTGCCGACCCGCTGGCATACGAAACGGCCCGCAAGGACCGCGATAAAGGCAAAATCACCACAGAGCAGTTGCAAGACTTCACCTATATAGCCCACCACTACTTGCCTGCCGCCAGGAAAAGACTGACCGCCTTACTCCAGAATCCACCCAAGGATACTGCATCTGTAGCACCGGAGCTTCGCCCCGCCCTACTCTATCGCGAACAGTTGCTTGCCTCCCCCGTCAACGAACAGAATGCCATGGTGCGTGCACTCAGCGGAGGAACCGTATTCCCTGCGCCGGGAGGTGACCCCGTACTGAACCCGAACGTTCTGCCCACCGGACGCAACATGTACAGCATCAACGCCGAGAATACTCCCAACCCAAGGGCTTGGGAAGATGGAAAGCGATTGGCAGAAGCGACTTTAAAACAGTACATCAGCAAGCACGGCGAATATCCCCGGAAAGTAAGCTATACCTTCTGGGCAGGCGAATTCATCAATACGGAAGGAGCTACGCTGGCCCAGGTATTCTGGATGCTGGGAGTAGAACCCGTACGCGACGCCCAAGGCAGAGTGGTTGACCTGAAACTGGTGCCCAGTGAAGAACTGGGGCGTCCGCGCATCAATGTGCTGGTACAAGTGTCCGGACAGCTACGCGACATAGCCGGTTCCCGCTTGAAGTTACTGACCGATGCTATACGTCTGGCATCGGAAGCCGGAGATGAGACCTATCCCAACTATGTGGCATCGGGTACACTGTTGCAGGAAAAATTACTGGTGGAAAAGGGAACTTCCCCCAAACGTGCCCGTGAAATGTCTGTGATGCGTGTATTCGGACCGATCAACAGCGGATACAGTACCGGTATGATGGCCTATACCGAGCACAGCGGCTCGTGGGAAAGCGAAAAGGAGATAGCCGAAGGATACCTCAACAATATGGGTGCCTCTTATGGGGACGACGGAAATTGGGGAGACGTCCAGGAAGGTTTGTTTGCCTCGGCACTGTCCGAAACGGATGTTGTCATCCAGCCCCGTCAAAGTAACACATGGGGCCCCATCTCCCTGGATCATGTATACGAATTTACGGGTGGACTCTCGCTCACCGTCAAAACCGTGACCGGCAAGGAACCGGATGCTTATATGGCAGACTACCGCAACCGGACCAACCGCCGCATGCAGGATGCCAAAGAGGCCATTGCCGTAGAGACACGTTCCACCATCTTGAACCCTACCTTTATACAAGAGCGGATGAAAGGCGGGGAAGGTTCGGCGCAGATGTTCGGCGAAATCTTCCGCAACATCTTCGGCTGGCACGTCATGCGTCCGTCGGCCATGGACAAAGAACTGTTCAATGACTTGTATAGAATGTATATAAAGGATGAGAATAAGCTGGGCATTCACGAGTACTTCCTCCGCGTCAATCCCGCCGCATTCCAGGCTATGACAGCCGTCATGCTGGAAAGCGCCCGCAAAGGTTACTGGAAAGCATCTGATGAGCAACTGAAAACCACTGCTTCCCTGCATGCACAAATCACACGCGAAAAAGGTGCCGCTTGTACCGAATTCGTTTGCGACAATGACAAGCTACAGTCGTTCGTTGCCGACCAGTTGGATAATAGCGAGAAGCAGACCTATACCCAGAACATGAAGGAGGTACACGAAGCATCCGCAACCGATGGCAAGGATGTCGTACTGAAAGAACACAAACAGACTTCCGAACAAACGGTACGTAAGAACAGAGTGAATGGAGTGATTGCAGGCAGTCTTGTCGTCATCACCTTCATCGGACTGGTCGTATTGTTGAAGAGAAAGAAAAAGAATAAATAGAAACAGAGTATTATGGAATACGTCATTCATCTGTTAGCCCTATTCATCGCCCTCAATTTTCTATTGAAGGTGGGGTTCTATCCACGCTGGGGAATGTGGACGGTTGCCGCAGGCTGTGCCTTTTTTGCGTGGCTGGTGACTCCATGGATGACGGAACAGTCCAAGACCGTGGTGGCATCTTTTTTTGCCTCCCGTCCACAGATGTTAAACTTGTCGGTATGTGTCACCCTGGAAGCCGCCGTAATGATAACTTTCTGTTTCGACTGTTTCGCAGAAATGCGTACCCGCAACACGGCCTTCAAACAAGCGGTCACCCTCTTCCTGAAGTTATACCCCGGCATACTGATAGGCGGAGTAATATGCTATGTCCTGGCACTGCTGCTTTTCACTTTTCCCGGAATAGATTTCGGCAGTCTCTCATGGATAGCAGCCGGTGTTACTTTCTTTGCAGTTTGTGCTGGGAGCCTTCTGCTGCGGCATGCTATCGGTGATAAACCACTGCGCTTGGAAGTACTGTTCATTGTTAATATTTTCATTGTTATATTGAGCATCATTGCTACGGGCTATTGAAATAAATTAAAGAATTAAAAACTAAAAAGATATATGGAAACAATCTCAAACACACTGTTCTGGATTTCAAACGGGCTGCTGGTTCCCGTCGTAGTCCTGCTGCTGCTATTCTTTCTACGTGCCATTATCCTTGCGGGAGGTTTCTTCGGCGAGTTCTACCAGCGGATGAAATTACAGAAGCAATTCACTGAAACACTGGAGAACATCACCCCAGAGAATATAGACGGACTGCTGCAGCAACTCCCATCGGCAGGCAACTCCCCTCTCCTCCGCAACTTGTCCAAATTGTCCGCACACTGGGACGACGCTGCCTACTGCGAACACCTGCTTGCCAACTATGAAATGGAAGCCGAGAAGGAGTTGGGACGTTCGCGTACATTCATCAAACTGGGTCCCATGTTGGGACTGATGGGTACCCTCATCCCGATGGGTCCCGCACTGGTGGGGCTGGCACAAGGAGACATCTCCTCCATGGCCTACAATATGCAGGTGGCTTTTGCCACTACAGTGGTAGGGCTGGTCATTGCTGCTGTCGGCGTCATTACCCTGCAAGTGAAACAACGCTGGTATGCCCGCGAAATGAACGACTTGGAATATCTGTACAAAGTGATAAGCCGCCAAACGGCCGAAAAGGAATAACGGACTAACGATACGAAAACTATGAAGAGTAAGAGAAACAGATTACTGCACAGCGATTCGGACTCCGACCCCATGGGTACGGTAGCCAATCTTTTTGACGTAGCGATGGTCTTTGCCGTAGCCTTGATGGTGGCTCTCGTCTCCCGCTTCAATATGACGGAGATGTTTTCTAAAGAAGACTTCACCATGGTGAAGAATCCCGGAAAGGAAAATATGAAAATCATTACCAAAGAAGGGCAGGAAATCAAGAAATACACTCCCAGCGAAGACCAAAAGACCTCCGGTAAAAGAGGAAAGAAAGTGGGAGTTGCCTATCAGCTTGAAAATGGAGAGATTATCTATGTGCCGGAATAAGGGAATACAGTACCTATTAATAGCTATTTGGCCATCGCAGTATAACAACTATTAAGTATTTCACCCTCCGATAATGGTATGTACATTTGCAGCGTTATATAAAATAAAACAATATATGATAAAGAAAAGACTTCTCACAGTTCTCCTTATGGGAGGAATCATCGCCACCGGTGCCTATGCACAAGCAGAAAAAGGTGACAGCGACGATATGACCAAGAAAACTCACGAGTTGAACCCGGTCGTAGTAACGGGTACGGGTACACATCAGCGACTGAAGAACACTCCGTCTCCGGTATCGGTTATCACTGCCAACGAGATAAAGCGTGCCGGTATCACCGACTTCCAGCAGGCCTTGACCATGATGGTACCCTCGCTCTCTTTCCGTCCGAACGCGATGGGGTCCTATCTGATGATGAACGGACTCTCCAACAAACACGTGCTGATATTGGTAAACGGACGCAAGGTCACGGGAGACATCACCGGTAACATCGACCTCAACCAAATAGACATGACCCGCGTCAAGCGCATCGAGGTGCTGAACGGAGCAGCTTCTTCCCTTTATGGTTCGGATGCCATCGGCGGTGTAATCAATATCATTACCAA
>ERZ780195.1715-NODE-1715-length-16843-cov-2.612402_pt1 | contig 16843 bp, 18 predicted proteins | sample MGYA00511017_ERZ780195 | MGnify/ENA primary metagenome ERZ780195 (study PRJEB29588, sample SAMEA2159974) | human gut metagenome | biome: human gut; feature: human-associated habitat; material: faeces | place: Denmark | collected 2008/2010 ...
TTCTGCTGGGAGATGTAGGGTATGGCAAGACAGAGGTGGCCATGCGAGCTGCATTCAAAGCGGTGATGGACTCCAAGCAGGTAGCAGTTTTGGTGCCCACCACGCTGCTGGCCAGGCAGCACTACATGACGTTTCAACAGAGGATGGAGGGATATCCGGTATCCATTGGATTGCTCTCTCGGTTTCAATCCCACGAAAACAAAAAGACCATACAGAAGATCAAAGAGGGGAACATCGATATCGTCATTGGCACCCACCGCCTGCTGGGCAATGATGTGGTGTTTCGGGACCTAGGGCTGCTGATAGTGGATGAAGAACAGCGGTTTGGAGTGGCACACAAGGAAAAAATCAAGAATCTGAAAAACACGGTGGATGTGCTCACTATGAGCGCCACCCCCATCCCCAGGACACTGGAGATGGCTATGGTGGGGATGCGAGACATGAGCACCATCGACACGCCGCCAGAAGATAGAAAAGAAGTGAGCAGCGTGGTAGTAGAGTTTTCCCAGACGTATATCAAAGAGGCCATTACCCGGGAGCTGGCCCGAGAGGGACAGGTGTACTTTGTGGTGCGAAAGATCAGCCAGATGGATGAGGTATTGGCCATGCTGAAAAAGTTGGCCCCTAAGGCTAGAATTTGCATGGCTCATGGCAGGCTCTCCGAGCGGGAGTTTGAGCAGACCATCGGCGACTTTTACGAACAGAAATACGATATCATGCTGTGCACCACCATCATTGAATCGGGGATTGACATTCCCAATGTGAATACCATTATCGTATATGAGGCAGATAAGTTTGGCCTCGCCCAGCTCTACCAGCTCAAGGGGCGGGTGGGCAGATCCAGCCGAAAGGCCTATGCTTATTTCACCTATTTTAAACAGGATTCACTAAGTGAAGTGGCACAAAAGCGGCTCAGCGCCATGCGGGAGTTCACACAGCTAGGAAGTGGATTTAAAATCGCCATGCGGGATTTGCAGATCCGCGGGGCGGGAAATATTTTAGGGCCGGAGCAGAGCGGGCACTTGGCGCAAGTGGGGTACCACATGTACTGTGATATGGTGCGGCAAGAGGTGTCTAAGGCCATGGGCCAGCCGGTGGAAAAGGCCAATGAGACGGCGGTGGAACTCTCGCTGTCGGCCTATATTCCCAAGAGTTACATTCCTTCGGAGATGGAAAAGCTGGAGATCTACCGGAAAATCGGCAGTATATCCAGCGTGGAAGAAGCCAAAGATGTGAAAAAACAGCTGCAAGACCGGTTCCACTATGTGCCCCGAGAGGTGGAAAATCTGATGATTACCAGCATGATACGGGCGTATGCATTTCGGGCAGGCATTGCCAGTGTGATTAAAAAGGGAAATAAGATCGAGATGAAATATGCGGAAGAGACGCAGCTGGATATGAAAAAGATGATGCGGGTATTGTCTATGGAAGAGAGCCCGTGCCTTTTCCGGGCGACCAATCCACCAATGCTGATTTATGATCTGAAAAAAGCGGGCAATAAAAACCCACTTATGCCTCTTGTAGAGCTTTTAAACAAACTGAGACGTTGCATTGTATTGTAAAATGAGGTATACTTATCTTACGTTTATGCAGAAGAAAAGGAGAGATTTATGAAAAAATTAAAAACGATGTTAATTCTCGTTTTAGCAGTAGGAATGCTATTTTCGGCGGTAGGCTGCTCCATGATTACTGTAAACGAAGAGAGAGATAAAGAGCAGGTTGTCGCCACCGTGAACGGCGTTGAGATCAAAAAAGAGGAAATTTTAAGAGATATAGATGCTTACTACCAGATGTACGGCATAACGGACGACAATAGAGATACGCAAGAAGGGCAGGAATTGCTCTCTAGAGCTAAGACACTGCTGCTGGACGATTATATTGAGGCGGAAATCATTCGCCAACAGGCAGAAAAAATGGGCCTTTATCCTCTGACGGAGGAAGAACTACAGCAGGCCAAAGAGGATGCAGAGGCCATGGGTCAATCCCTCACTGAGCTACACCAAGAAAGTGTTCAGTCGGACGTGGAGGAGGATCCTTCTCTGGATTACGATACGGAGCTAAATGCTCGCTTAGAGGAATCTCTCTTGCAGGCAGGTGTGTCCAATGGTGCGCTAGAGGCTGGATATATTAGAGACACCATTGAGACAAAGGTAAAAGAGGCTGTCACAGCAGATGTGCAGGTATCCGACGAAGAGGTACAAGCTTGGTACGATGAACAGTTAGCGGAACAAAAAGAGTCTTTGGATGAGGCGCCAGAAACACTGAGCGACGTGGAATCCTCCACGATCAGCGTATACGTGCCTGAGGGGCTCAGATATGTAAAGCACATTTTGATCGCTATTCCAGATGAGGCGGCGGATGAGATCTCTTCCCTGAGGACGGATGGAGATACTGAAGGCGCTGACGCGCTGCGGGACGAGGAACTAGCCAAGCTCAAGCCAAAGGCAGAGGAAGTACTTGCCAAAGTACAGGCAGGGGAGGATTTTGACTCCCTCATTGCAGAATATGGAGAAGACCCGGGTATGGAGAGCAATGAGGAGGGATATCTCATCAGCGAGGGCAATACAGACTACGTGGAGGAGTTCGTTCAGGCAGGAATGGCCCTTGAAAAAGTGGGGGATACTTCTGGCCTAGTAGCTTCTGATTATGGTTACCACATTATCCAATACACTAGCGATAAGACAGCAGGAGCAATTCCCTTGGATGATGTGAAGACAGAGATCTATGAAAAACTCATGAGCGACACGATAGAATCCACTTGGGAAGATCAGCTTTCTGCTTGGATGAGCGAGGCGGAAGTGGTTAAATACGAAAATCGGCTTTAAATAGCGAAAGGACAGTATTAAAAACAAAAAATTTTGTAATTTTGTTCATATTTTTTGTAAAAATTTATATTATTTTGCAGATTAAAGCAACGCCACACTTGACGTTGCTTTCATTTTGCACTACAATAATTGTAAATATACAAATCGTGTATTATTTATACAGTTTCAAGAGCAAAAATAGTAAAAGAAGTGGGAACGAAGTCCGGTCAATTGAATAAAATAATTAAAGATTTGTTTCTGAATAAATTTCTAGGCTTTGCAAATAATACTAAAGAAAACAAATATTTAAATTATTTTAATATAATGTGGAGGATAGCATACATATGAAGGCAACTGGTATTGTAAGACGTATTGATGAACTTGGCAGAGTAGTTATTCCAAAAGAAATAAGGCGGACGCTTAAAATCAGAGAAGGAGATCCTTTAGAAATATTTACCGAGAGAGATGGGGGAATCATCCTGAAAAAATATTCCTTAGTCGGCGAACTAGGCGGCTTGGCAGAGGAATTCTCTGATGCTTTGGTCAAGGAAATTGGTGCAACCGCGATTGTATGCGATAGAGACGTTGTAATTTCTGCTAGTGGCAAGCACAAGAAATTTTATAAAGATAGCATCATCAGCAAGGAATTAGAAAACTTTATCGATACAAAGGAAAATATCATTGCAAATGACCCAAAAGAGATGATTCCTGTAGCAAAAAATGAAAATGAGACCGATATCAAAAGCGAAATAGTCGTCCCAATCATTTGTGATGGTCAAGCGATAGGCGCCATAGTGCTTATTTCCAAAGAGGAAAAGAAATTTGATCAAACTCAGCTGGTGGCGGCAAGCGTAGCGGCAAGTGTGATCAGCATGCAAATGGCCCAATAATAAAAAGCCTAGTAATTTATGATGAAAAACAGCTTTTGTACAAAGTACAGGGGGGCTTCTTTCCCCCTGTTTTTTTATGGCCTCAATAGCCCCTTTTGGCAGTCATTTGAAGTAGCGCTGTCGCTGATATAATCTCTTTCCCGCTATACTTTATGGCCTTAGCAGACGTTATTCAACTCTTTTTGCCCGATATACTAGAACGCTCAGTAAGATCATGACCAAAGATAGTATGGGGAAGATGATATTGAATTCAGAAAATAACGGCCAAATAGCCAGCACAAAGGCGCTAATGATATATAGTGTGAGCTTATTTTTGGCAAGGAGTTCTCTTTTGATTTTGTCCTTCGTTATGATCTTATCCCGGATTTCATTTTCCAAAGAGCAAAGGACCTCTTCTTCCTCTGGGAGCCAATCTAGGTCGGTACAGATCTTTATAATATCCTTTTGGTCTAGCAGCTCTACGCCGTTTAGCTCTTTACTGAGCCTTATGGCCTCTTGGGTAAATTGGCTGGTGGTGACAAAATAGATCTTTTGATACTCTTTATGAATGATCTTCTTATATGCGCGGAAGATATCCTGACAGCTGCTCTCGCAGGATGGAAAGTTGAGAAAGAGCTTAATAAAGGTATCTTTCGACTCATTCACATAGACGTCCTCGCTACGAGAGTAAAAATCGTCTTCCAAAAACTGGCTGAACAGACGGGAAAAGAACTTGCCCAAATCCTCGATGTTGAGCAATAAGAGCTCTTTGATCACATGGTTTTGACGCATCGTACTCATCCTTTTAGACACATAGCGAGAAAAACGGAACTTCTGCAGCAGATAAATTCCTAAACTGATTAGCACGACGCAACCAAGAGCGCAAATAATGGACGGCCAAATGGACCAGAAAATTCGAATAAAAAAGAAGTAGAAAAATCCAAAGAGCACAAGGCGTAGAAAGATAAAATCCAGTGTACGAGCTACGATGTTTTTATTTTTATGGAACTCTTTTCTGAAATAGCGATTGACCACCTTGTTTTCCAACATAAATGTCCTTCCTCCTTTGTAGATGATTATTGACAGAACCCTTCTCATTCAAACATACTTAAAAATAGTGGCCTTGATATGAATGTTTATGAAATAACAGCTGAAGTTTATATCCTGAAAAGTAAAGCGTATTTTTGGCTACCAAATGTGCAAAAAGATGGGAAATCAAGTGATTTAGCCAGAGTTTTATGATATAATAAAAAAAAGTATATGGATAAGATATGGGTAGGAAGTTATGCTTGGGATCAAATCGCAGCACTATGCGGATGCAGATCATTGCATTGCATCAAAACATCTGAGAAAAATTGGCATATTAGGAGGGACGTTTAATCCTCCTCATTATGCACACTTAGAGATGGCTCGGGATATCTATCGAGAATTTGGCCTGGAACAGGTAGTACTCCTTCCCTGTGGCGATCCTCCTCACAAAAGAAAGGAGCAAGTTGCCAATAAATTTCACCGATATAATATGCTATGCCTTTTGATTAAAGATATACCCTTCCTCTCGGTAAGCGATGTGGAGATTATGCGGAAGGGCTTTACATATACGGTGGATACCATGCAAATCCTTCAAGAAAAGTATTTGCACAAAGCGCGTCTTTATTATATTATTGGCACGGATACGTTGCTCACGCTGGAATCTTGGCGAGACTACCAAAGGGTATTTTCTATGACTAGCTTTATCTGCGTTATGCGTCCAGGGGATTCTCCTTTGCAGGTGAAAAAGAAAATAGAGTATTTTCAAAAACAGTACCATCTCGACATTCAGTTGGCCGATTCCGTGGGGCTAAATATCTCCTCTACCATGGTGCGAGAAAAGTTTTTGCGGGGAGAAGATATCACTGCCTACACATCAAAAGAAATTGAGGAGTATATGAAAAACAATGACGTCTATGAAAGAGAATGAAATGATTGGATGCTTAAGAGAGTATTTAAACGATAAGCGAGTTGAGCATTCCATCTCTACAAGAGATATGGCAGTGAGGCTCGCCCAGAAATTTGGGGCGAATGTGGAAGCTGCAAAGGTGGCAGGAATTTTCCACGACATCGCTAAGCAGTTGCCTAAGGAAAAGAAGCTGGAGTTGTGCATAGAATATGATATTCCAGTGGACGAAATTATGCAGGAAAATCCAGAGCTGCTCCACGGTTTTATCGGCGCTGAGATCATCAAAAGGAATTATGACATCGATAATTCAGACATTTTGAACGCGGTTCGATATCATACCACAGGACGCCGGGGAATGTCCCTATTGGAAAAGGTGGTATATTTGGCAGATCTGATTGAGCCTGGCAGGAACTTTGATGGAGTGGATGAGATCAGAACTGCGGCCTTTAGAAATTTAGATGGAGCAATGCTCATGGCTGCAAAAAATGTGATGAGCTTTATATTATACCATGACTTACCTATGCATCCATTGACGCTAGATGCATATAATGACATGCTGCGGCGTATTGAGAGATAGCAAATACTACAGAGGGAAGAAAAGCAATGTATCGAAAGAATGCATGCTGGAAAAATACGGAGAGTTTGAAAGGATAACGAATATGACCAAACAATTTGATCAAGTAGTACTGGATATGGCTAAGATATTAGACAACAGAAAGGCCATTGACATTCGCATTATTGATGTCTCGAAACAGACCATCTTGTCAGACTATTTTTTAATTGCAAGCGGGCGCTCTAATGTCCACGTGAAAACCCTGGCAGATGAATTGACAGAAAAGATGGCCAAGAGCAAAAATATGACGCCTATCAGACAAGAGGGATACCAAGAGGGCCGGTGGATTGTGCTGGACTATGGTGATATTTTGGTGCATCTCTTCCACACAGAAGAGAGAGAATTTTACGACATTGAAAGGCTCTGGGAAGACGATGACAATTTCATTGTATACGAGGGCCAACCGGATGAGGCATAATAGCCACGGGAAGATGGTAGGTATGGCGTTATAAAAACGCTATTATATCCACGCGATTTAATAGGCCTTTAGAGGTGGGTCAGAGCCTTATATTGCAAAAAACGGTCAAGCACAGAGAGTATTATTTAAAAAGCTTTGACCGCTTTTTGGATTTGGGAACTTTTCTGGCGCCATTTGCGTCATAGAGAATAAAAGGAGGGAATTTCAATGAAAAAGCTTGTTATTGCCATTTTATGTGTCATGCTCTTATTTTGTTCCTGTGCTGCAACATCTAATGACATGTCGAATGATACGGCTGCAAAGGCACCTACAGAGAGCGCCGCAGTAGAATATGCGCCAGAGCAGTCTGGGGAAACGGGAGCACAAGATGTGGAAAATAGCATCGGCCAGATTAACATCCCCAAGACGGATCGGAAACTGGTATATACCTCCAGCTTCTCTATAGAATCCAAGCAGTTTGATGAGGATTATCAGACAATAATGGATCAGTTGGGCGTTTATGAAGGGTACGTGGAATCTGAATCCACCTTTGGCCAACCGCCTAAGGACTATGACGACACAGGACGCACCTCCAGCATGACGCTCAGAGTTCCAGTGGACCGCCTCAACCAGTTTTTAGCTTCTATCAGCGGGATAGGGACGATAGTAGAGAAGAGTACACAAACCGAGGATGTATCACTGGAGTACTACGACACGGAGTCTCGCATTAAACTACTAGAGGACAGAATTACTAGACTGGAAACCCACCTAGAGCAGGCGACTAGTGCCGACGATATCATCCAATTGGAATCTGAAATTTCGGACGCCCTCTACGAGTTGGATCAACTGGAGAGCTCAATGCGCAAAATCAACAGCCTCATTGACTATGCCACAGTGAACATAGAGTTATACGAAGTGGCACGGGGAGACGTGATAGTCAACAAAGACGAGACGTTGGGAGAGCGCTCTCAAAACGCCTTTGAATCCTCTTGGGAAGGATTAAAGACCTTTGGAGAAGGATTCTTAGTGGTACTTAGCGCACTGGCACCTATCCTCATTGTGCTGGCTGTGATTGCAGCAATTGTACTGGGTATCATTTGGGGTGTGAGGAGGAGAAAGAGAAAAAAGAGGGAAAAGAATCAAGAGCAAATGCCAAAAGGAGAATGAGAATGAAAAATAAAGCCCCCGGATTAGGGGGCTATTACTTTGCTATTGTGGATAAGATACTGTTTCCAATCTTTGATTGGAATAATACTTTGCGCTATGGTACACAACTGGAATGATTCCCTATGACGTGTAATACCAAAGATCTATTGGAGCAATTCCTCGGCAATGTGCATGAGCTCATCCATATTGGCTTTGGCTACTTCCCGATCCTTGGACATAGCGCCGATATACACCTTTACTTTCGGTTCAGTGCCAGAAGGGCGTACGATGAGCTTGGCATTTTCCATTTCAAAATACAGCACGTTGGAGGCGGGCATATCGATCTTCTCCTGAGTACCGGAGATAAAGTCGGTGCGGAGACCAATGTTGTAATCCCGAAAAGCGGTCACCTGAAACTTACCAAAGGACTTTGGCGGAGCTGCTTTGAGCTGGTCTAAAATAGAAGCGATTTTTTCCGCTCCATCAATACCTGCAAATGTCTTGGAGAGGGTTTTATCAAAACAGTAGCTGTACTTTGCAAAAATATCCCGCAGAGCATCTGCCAGCGTTTTATTTTGGCTGGCGTGATAGGCTGCCGCCTTGACCACCAACATGGAGGCGATGGCTGCATCCTTATCCCGGACAAATGTGCCGCTCAAATACCCAAAGCTCTCTTCAAAGCCAAAGATAAAAGTGCCTTTGCCGGTCTGCTTGCTGAGCTTGATCTGCTCCGCGATGAACTTAAAGCCAGTGAGAACGTCTATCATGGTCACCCCAAAGGATTTGCAGATCACATTAGCCAGATCTGTGGATACCAGGGATTTCACCATAAAGCTGTCGTCTTTGAGCGTATGGGTATTTTGCATTTGCGTGAGCATGTAGTCGATGATAATCAGGCCAATTTCATTGCCAGTAAAGCTGACAAAACTCCCGTCAGTATCTCGGGCGGCAACACCCAAACGGTCACAATCTGGGTCAGTGGCCAGGATGAGGTTGGCATTTGTCTTATTGGCCAATGTCTTCGCCAAATCTAGGGCGTCAGGCTGCTCGGGATTTGGAGCACTCACTGTGGAAAAATTGGGATCGGCATTTTCCTGTTCTTTGACTATATGGAGATTTTCAATACCCATGCGGCTTAAAATGACAGGAACGCTGTGAATGCCGGTGCCATGTAGTGGCGTATAGACCACGGAAAAATCGCTGGGAATCGGGATATTATTGTAGGGCAGATGAGCCAACTCTAGCACTTTGGCAAAATACTGTTCATCGATTTCTTCGCCGATATAGTTGAGAAGCCCAGCTTCAATGGCGTCTTTTTCCTCCATTTTTTCGATGGAAAATAAATCGTCGATTTGATTGATATATGACATAATCTTATCGGCGTCGTCGGGAGCTAATTGGCCACCATCTTCGCCATATACTTTGTATCCATTGTACTCTTTGGGATTATGACTGGCAGTAATGACTACGCCGCCAGCACATTGCAGCTGCAATATGGTAAAGGAAAGCTGAGGAACACTATGAGGCGTTTTGTATAGATACGTTTTGATACCATTTTGATTCAAAACCAAAGAAGTCTCTAGGGCAAATTCAAAGCTGTATTTTCTAGTATCATAGGCAATTGCGACACCTTGCTGGGCCTTGCCATTGGCATTGAGGTAGTCCGCTAGACCTTTGGTACTGCGGCGCACGGTGTAGATATTCATGCGGTTGGTGCCCATTGCAATGTGCCCTCGCATACCTGCTGTTCCAAATTCCAAAAAGCGATAGAAGCGATCTTCAATCTCTTTTTCATCATTTTGAATGGACATGAGTTCTTCTAAAGATGCAGGATCTTTTACATGGGATAAAAACTGCTCATAGGCTTTCCTATATTCCATAATATGCCTCCTTTGGTTCTTTTTATATTTATCCTTAATATATATTATAAAGGTTTCCCAGGCAAAGATCAAAGTATAAATGTAATAAAATAAACTCGAATAAGGGTAAAATAATAAGGAAAATAGATATGAAAGGATTTTCTGTTGTTGAAAGAAAAGTTAGCGAAATTACCCGTAAAAAAGCTGGTTAAACTGGGGATTGCGTCTCTCTATAAATCAGGATTCATGCTAGCAATTTACTATTTACTACTGGGATTCAAAGTACACTATATGTTGGCGTTTTTGGCAAGCCTGGGTCTTGGGGGGCTAAACAGCTATTTTATCACCAGAAAATATTTTATGGATGGAATCAATCCCAAATACTCTATGCTGCGAGGAACCGTTTTATTCGCCATTTCTTATTTTACAAAATTGATCATTGGCATGATACTGGGCATTAGTCTTCTGATCTCCGAAAAAGTTCTGCCGCTTGTGGTGCTTTTGCTGAATATGCCTATTAGCGCCTTGGGAACGCGTAAATGGGTGTTCGAGCTAGATGAACTGAAGGAGGATACAGAATAAATTAGGGATGGTTTCCCATGCCGATTTTAGATATAATATAGTATCATAGTAAGTGAGGAGAAAACATGAAAAGAATTATCGGGATACTGCTTTGTGGAATGCTATTGCTATGCTGCGGCTGTCAGAATAGCCTAGGCGAAAAAGGACAGAATGAAGGTATAAACCAACAAGAACAGCTGTTTGAAATATCCAGCCAGTTGATTTCGATATTATGGGATGTGGATTATAAGACCTTTACCTCAGAGCAGACGACAGAATTCGCCAATCAATACTATGAGCAGGAACTATTAGAGGATTATCTATCAGATGTGGAGTATCATGCGGGAACAGAGCAGGTACAGGATGAAAAACTAGTTGCCAGAGTAGAAGAGATTCAAGACCTTGGTGTGGAAGATGTGGAAATTGACGATCTGGCTGCAAAGCTCAACACTGTTAAAACTACCATATATATCGAAAACTACGAGCCGGATAATCTGGATTTGGCATTTTTTGAGCCAGATAAATCCTTCACTCTCATATTCTATATTTACTATATAGAGCAAGAGGGGGGATACAAAATCTATCAATTTCAATACGAACCCTATGGGGAAAACTTCTTGCCAAACAGTGAAAAGCAACAGCTTTCTCTGGCACAGCAACAGTCGCTGGAAAACATCTGTCTGACGTATCTGGACGTCCGCTATAATTTAGATTACCGCCAATACAATTTAGAGGAGATATATTCATTTTATCAGACGTATTGCAGCCAGACGTTTTTAGACACAGACGGTATCACTTTAGAGTGGCTAGAATCCTTTTATCAGCAGGTGGTGGATAATCAGCTCAATACACACCTGGTAGATTGGGAGATCCGAGTCTCAGACCAAAAGATCCAATATCGGGATATGTATGACTATGAGTTCTACTATTATGCTGATATGGATTATACTTATGAAATCAATGCCAGCGAGGCGTATAGGCAGCAGACAGGTCTAGAGCAGGGCAGCAGAGTTTCAGTCAGTGAGAGACTCTATTTTGATGTGGAGAGTACAGAGTTTAAAATTGTGGCAGCTGAGTTCATTGAACCGGAAGAGACCTCAGAGGAGCCTTCAGAGGGCGCATAACGACATAAAAGATCAGCCAGTATTGCTGGCTGATCTTTATCCGAGTAAATAGCTCCTTTTTAGAGAAAAATAAAAGGTATTATTGGCGAAACTTTGGAGATAAAATCTCGTGATACACGATAGCCCGCCGTAAATCCTGTTTGCTGCGAAAAAGTGTGCGCACGGCTCCATGGGTAGGCTGAGCAGCCTGCCTGCTTAGCAACGAGACAGTCGTCGTGCTGGAAGCAACGGAACCCATAGAAGGAAAAGATTTCCCCTCATGCGAATACAATGCACTTTGAGATGCCCGCGAAGGAATGCTGTCTCCTAAGATGTCAACAGAATCCATAATAGGCTGTGTTTTGCTCTCTTCCATAATGGTAGGCTCTTGAAACAATTTGCCCTCTGTACTTGGGAAAGGAGCTCCGCCAAAGTTCTCAAATTTAGGGGCTTCTCCTGAGTTGCTAGTGACAAACTGGCCCCCCCACGGACTGGCCCCCGAGCTAGGAGCACTTGGCGGGGTAAACTGCTGATTGTTCTGCGAGGCAGGGCCAGCTTGTGGAGCAGTTGGCGGGTGCATAGTACGCGCCTTCTTATTTTGTGTACGAGAGGAATGGGTCGCAGCCCAGATTACTACATACACTATAATGATAACGATAAAAATACCCATCATATAGGTAGCCTTTCTATTCTTTATCGGTAGGAGCTTGTTCTGGCAGATCTCCTAAGGATTTGCGCATGTTGGTATCTGCAATGATATTGTTAAGCCGGTAGTAGTCCATCGCGCCTAAATTGCCGGATTCCAATGCCTTGGCCAGAGACAGGGGCACTTGTGCCTCTGCTTCTACTACCTTGGCTTTCATAGCATTGATCTCAGCAAGCATTTCCTGTTCTTTTGCGACTGCCATCGCTCTTCTCTCTTCCGCTGTTGCCTGGGCAATGCGCTTATCTGCCTCTGCCTGATCAATTTGCAGTTGCGCGCCTACGTTTCTGCCCACATCTACGTCTGCAATATCAATGGAGAGAATCTCAAACGCTGTGCCGCTATCCAGCCCTTTGTTCAGTACTGTTTTAGAGATGGAATCAGGATTTTCCAGCACCTCTTTGTGGGAAGTTGCAGAGCCTACCGTGGTGACAATGCCCTCCCCAATCCGGGCGATAATCGTCTCTTCACCAGCGCCACCTACTAAGCGGTCGATGTTGGTGCGCACGGTAACCCGGGCTTTGGCTCTCAGTTCAATGCCATCTTTGGCAATGGCTGCAATAACGGGGGTTTCGATGACTTTGGGGTTGACGCTCATTTGAACTGCCATGAGCACATCTCTGCCAGCTAGGTCAATACCCGTGGCCTTTTCAAAGGGAAGAGGAATCCCTGCCTTTTGGGCGGCAATTAGAGCGTCTACCACTCGGTCTACATTACCGCCAGCCAGATAATGGGCTTCTAATTTATTGGTATCCACGTCAATGCCGGCCTTGGTGGCTTTGATGAGGGGATTGACGATTTTTCCCGGTGGAACTTTGCGAAGGCGCATGCCAATGAGCGCAAAAATTTTCACTTTGGCACCGGAAGCCAGCGCACTGATATACAGGCGCAGTGGCACAAAGCTAAAGAAAAGCGCTAATAAGATGATAACTACTACCACAATAATAGCGGGAACGACAAATGACATTGGGTCATACATAAATTTTCTCCTCCTCTGAGAATGATCTTATAATTATACTACTAATAAATAATAGTATATTACTATTTCGTCAAATTATAAAAGAGATAATAGGCAGCACAGAGCACAATGATAAAGCCAAATGTAAAGAGAATACTTTTGCCAAGCTTTTTCCAATCTGTTTTTTTGGCATCATTTCTAATTTCCTCGGAAAAGCTTTTAAAGGTCATTTTCGGTTTGTCCGAAACCTCCTGGAGCTTTGCCTTTAGGGCAGTACTCTGCCTCGTCAGAAAACTCAATATTGCAAATAGGGCATTTTTTCATTTGTCTAACCTTTCTACCACGATTTTCATATCATCTGCACTGACCACATAAATAGGCGTATCTTTGGGAATAAATTCACCGCAGGCTAAGACATCGTATTTTTGCCCATCGATACGAGCACTGCCAGATGGCCGAAGGTCTGTGAGTGTCATTCCACTTTGACCGACAAGTTGTTCTATTGCGCTATGTTGCTGATCCATTTTATCCTGTAAAATGACGGGTGTTTTAGTCAAAAATCCCTTTCTGGCACTGTGAGAGAATACAATGAATAAAATAGCTAAAAGGGCCACGATAATGATAAAGAGTATGAGTCCTTCTACCACGCTATGTGCCTGCAAGATAATGCTGGCAATGAGCAAAATACTGCCAAGTAAAGCGGGCACACCTAAGCCTGGTGTAAACATTTCAACGATGAACAGCGCCATTCCCGCGATAAAACAGATGAGTGCTGGTATGCTGATGAGATCAAAGATCATATGTTTTCTCTCCCTTTCTGCTTGGTAAGTTGCTCTAGCAGGGCATCCACTTCAGAATACCGATGGAGCTCTTCCTCCTTTAGATGGATACAATGTCCCTCTTTAATAGATAGAAACATCCCCTCATATATGGGGAAAGGAATGAGGTAGATGGGTATGTTAAAAAATTGCCCATCTTCCCCTTCTAAAACTGCATAATCTCCATTGATTTGGTCGATAATACCTCTACAATTTATATGAGATAAATCATGTAACGTGTTTTCTTTCTTCATACAATATAATAGTACCCTTTTTTCATTATTATAACACAATAAATGGCTGAGATGGGTACTAAATTTGGTACAGTAAAAACATAATGATTAGAAAATTATTGAAATATTTGCTTTTTTATATAATTTTTAGTAGAATTTTAACGAAACACTTTTACCAGATTTGCAAGGATTGTAGATAAAGTACTTTTTTTGGCGAAAATATAGACATGCTAACGTTTTATGTGTAAATATATAATATAAAATAGAAGCTCAGGCGTTATTTTTATTTTATTAGCATACACTGTTATATAAATATTATGATATATGGTCAACACTAAAAAAGGGGAGGGATGCAAAAAATTGTTTTAAAAAATAGAGGATTTTAGGGATACATATGGAAACTAAGATAGTGAAGAGAAATTAATGGATGGGTAGAATAGAAACAGCCAAGAAAGGGGAACATCTGATGGATTCGAAAATTAATGGCAGAGATTTATCTCTAGATGACTTAAGGATAGAGCTAAAAAGACAGCGATCAATTTTAGATGATATGGCTGCAAATTGTATCAAGGACGGAAAGACTCTTTGTGAAGATAAAGACATATTAAGACAAAATGATATTGTAACCAAGTTAATTATTGAGGAATATAAGCTTAAAAACACAGATGAGGAGAATCAATAATCGAACTTTATGGAAAAACAGCTTAAAAATACAGACTACATAAAATCTGTGATGGATGCATTAGTTGATATGGTTCGTGTAGTGGATATACAGGGGAAAATTTTGCTAGAAAATGAAGCAATGCAAAAGAAACTTGGTAATAGAATTGGGAAGCCCTGTTATTCTGCACTGGGAAACGATGCGAGATGCGCCAATTGTATCTCCTGCCAGGCATTTCAGGATGGAAAGATACACTCTGCGGAAAGAACAGTAGATGATCATATTTACTATGTGACAGCTGCTCCCATGCGCGACAAACAGAATCGAATTCGCGCTGTGGTTGAAGTATTTCGAGATGTCACGGCAAATGTGAAATTACAAAAAAAGCTCATCTCAACCAATGCGAAGATGCTAAGAGATTTGGACATGGCTCGGCAATTACAGCGTTCTGCACTGAGAGAGGCAATGCCACAAGTCAAAGGCTATCACTTTGAGAGGGGTTTTTTCCCCTGTGAATCCATCGGTGGAGATATGTATGACTGCTTTGCATTGAAAAATGGCAAAGTACTTATGTATGTAGCGGATGTGAGCGGCCATGGCGTGATGCCAGCAATGCTCACGATTTTTATTAAGCAGGAGATTTTTGCCAGAGCTAAACAACCGGGAATTACTATGCCAGCTATAATGGAGTGGCTATGTGAGCTCTATCAAGACTTACATGCGGATAGCAGTATCTATATTACGCTGTTTATGGTCATGCTAGAGCCGGAAACTGGTCAGTTTCAGTATATTAATGCAGGCCATAGTGTCCTACCTTTGATATTTGATGGAGAAAAGGTCAGTGAGCTAGAAGCCTCGGGAGTGCCCATCTCTCTTTGGTTTGATAAGCCAGAATATGAGCTCAAAGAGGGAATGCTCAACAAGGGGGGGAGGTTACTCCTCTTTACTGACGGTATTAACGGCATTCATACCCGGCCTAAGGTAAAGGAAAATTTATATCAACTGTTTGGTTCACCATGGTTTGACGCCAAACAATTTATTACCACAGTGCGAAACAATCTTTCTGGCAACTGTTATGACGATTTGACACTCTTTATCTGTGAGAGAGAGATGAAACCGTAAGCAAGCCACAAGAGTGATGTACTGTAAAAGCTACCATATGGTAGCTTTTTTGTGTAACGAAAACCATGTGCATAGCCAATGGTTTTAAAAAGGCGAAAGCCGGTAAGTAGAAAAAGAAAACTCCTTCATGCAGAAGGGAAGCAGGTTTGCCAACCACAAAAAAACATGAAGGAGATCATTCAATCTGTACGATGGTAAACGTTTAGCGCATACGAAATGGAATTGCAAGTACCATATAGTTTAGTCTATAGTAATCTGAACAAGTTAGGATCGTGGATTCATCAAAATGGAAAAATTATGTTTCATATAAGTCTCACGTATAGCGAAGTGTGTGATTCAGATCACTATAGCATTTGCACCGAAATATCAGCGACAAATCATTTATGGGAAAATAAAAGCGGATATAGGAAAAATATTGAGAAAGTTGTGTGAACAAAAAGGAATTGAGAGCATCCAAGCAGAATGATGCCCAGACCACCATATGCTGTTAAGCATACCACCAAAATACAGTGTAGCCCAAGTTGTAGGATATCTCAAAGGGAAAAGTGCACTAATGATATTGGACTGACATGCAAATTTGAAGTACAAATATGGGAATTGACAATTTTGGTGTAAAGGGTACTATGTAGATACGGTAGGGCGCAAGAAGAAAGTAATAGCAGAATATCCGAAATTAGCTGTAAGAGAATATCGCAGCAAAACAACTAATATGCAAAGAATATATTATAGACCTATTCACAGGAAGCAAGAACAATTAGCAAAAGAAAAGCGCCTTAAGGCGCAGTCGGAGAAGACCATGGGTTGGGGGATCTTCGATGCGTCTTGAGACGCTGCAAGTAAAAGGCCCTTTTAGGGCTACCATATACCACCAGTTTTACTGGTGGTTGTGGTTATAGAAAAATCGTGTAAAATTCGTGTATGGATAAAATAAAATCCGCTTGTTATGCGGGTTTTGATGTTTCGGCAGATATTGCTGAAATGGATATTTTTTTTGGATAACGAAAATATCGCAATCCTCATAAGTGAGTTGCGATATTCGCTCGGGCCGTTGCCCAGGGAC
>ERZ780195.1716-NODE-1716-length-16837-cov-4.848111_pt1 | contig 16837 bp, 10 predicted proteins | sample MGYA00511017_ERZ780195 | MGnify/ENA primary metagenome ERZ780195 (study PRJEB29588, sample SAMEA2159974) | human gut metagenome | biome: human gut; feature: human-associated habitat; material: faeces | place: Denmark | collected 2008/2010 ...
GTTGATAGCATTCAATCTGTATCGTGTTCTGGGAGGTATCGGAGTAGGACTGGCTTCAGCGGTATGTCCGATGTATATTGCTGAAATTGCTCCTTCTAATATTCGTGGAACGCTTGTATCGTGTAACCAGTTTGCTATCATCTTCGGTATGTTGGTAGTATACTTCGTGAATTTCCTGATTATGGGCGACCATCAAAATCCTATTATTTTGAAAGATGCAGCCGGTGTACTGTCTGTTAGTGCTGAATCTGATATGTGGACTGTTTATGAAGGATGGCGTTACATGTTCGGTTCGGAAGCTTTCCCTGCCGCTTTCTTCGGCCTGTTGTTGTTCTTTGTTCCCAAGACTCCTCGTTATCTTGTATTGATACAGCAAGATGAAAAGGCTTATTCGATCCTTGAAAAGATCAATGGTAAGACAAAAGCACAGGAAATTCTTAATGATATTAAAGCTACTGCTCATGAAAAGACAGAGAAAATCTTTACTTATGGAGTGGCAGTAATTGTGATCGGTATTTTACTTTCTGTATTCCAACAGGCTATCGGTATTAATGCGGTACTTTATTATGCTCCTCGTATTTTCGAAAATGCAGGTGCAGAAGGAGGTGGCATGATGCAAACAGTTATTATGGGTATTGTAAACATTGTCTTTACATTGGTTGCAATCTTCACTGTAGACCGCTTCGGACGTAAACCGCTGTTGATAATCGGTTCTATCGGTATGGCTGTAGGAGCCTTTGCAGTAGCAATGTGTGATAGCATGGCAATAAAGGGTATTCTACCGGTACTTTCAGTGATTGTGTATGCAGCATTCTTTATGATGTCTTGGGGACCGATTTGCTGGGTGTTGATCTCGGAAATACCGGAGGGGTCCGGTGCCGGGGTATCGCCGCAGTAATCAGCGGCATCGGAAACGAAGTCGAACATTTCAACCTGCTTCTGGGTCAGCGCGCCGCTGCTGGTCAGATGATCACGGGAGTTGCTTGCGGAGGGAGTGCCGCGCTCGCCCAGCATGATGTCGTTGGCTTCGTCGCTGTTCAGGAACCAGCTGATGAAAGCGGCAGCAGCATCCTTGACCTTGGAAGTCTCGGACACGGAGAAGAACATGCCGGGCTTGTACCAAAGAGCTTTCTCTCCAGCCTTCTTCACCGGGGGAACCAGCAGCTCCAGCGTGTCGTTGCCGGCATTTGCACCGATGGTGCCAAAGTTGTTCCAGGACTGGTGGAATGCTGCATCGCCGGTGATGACCGGGCTTGCGTCATTGCCAAGGGTCGCAATCTGCTCGTACTCATCGGGGTTCGGTGCGGCACCGGCATCGATCAGTTCTTTCCAAAGCTGGAAGTAATCGGTCAGGATCTGCACATCATCAAAGCCCAGGCTCTTGTTGTCCTCTGCGAACAGGGAGACACCATGCTCACGCACCCAGTAGTTCAGCAGGTTGGTGTCGATGAACGCAGAGCCGCCGAAGCCGTACTTGCCGGTCTTTTCCTTGACGGTCTTGCAGATGGAAACAAAGTCGTCCCAGGTCCAGCCGTTCTGAGGAGCGGTGACACCGGCCTCTTCCAGCACAGAGGGGTTGTAGATGAAGGAGACCAGCGAGGTGGACAGCGGGATACCCACCATCTTGCCGCCAATGGTGCCTGCATCGATCAGGGCATCGTCCACGTTGGAAATATCCAGCGTGCCGTCCGAAGCATAAGAGGACAGGTCTGCCAGAGAGCCGTTCTTGGCGTAGGTGGAGATGTACATATAGTCCATCTGGACGATATCAGCCATGCCGCCGGTGGCTGTGTCGGTAGCCAGCTTCTCAAAGTAGCCATCCCAGCCGGAGGGGGTGGTCTCAAAATGCACATTGGGGTTCAGCTCGGTGTACTTGTCCAGCACTTTCTGGGTCAGGTCGTGACGGGTCTGGCCGCCCCACCATGTAAAGCGAATGGTCACATCGCCGTTTACGGCAGATGCGCTGCCGGATGCGGCAGAAGAAGCAGCGGTGGAGGAAGCAGCAGTGGAGCTGGAGGAGCCGCCGCAGGCGGTCAGAACGCCGGCAGCACCCACAACAGCAGAAGCCTTCATAAAGTCACGACGGGAAATCATTTTCATAATCTTGTTCTCCTTCATTCGCATATCACAGCATCTCATGGAATATACTTACATGTATGTTCCATGGTTTCTGTTTGTATTATAACCGTCTGGAAAATCATTCGCAATGGGACAAGTTCACAAGATTCCGGTCATTTCTTTGTGCATTCTTCACAGTTGATATTGTTGTGTACAACATTCTTTTTGCTATCAAGCACAAAATCAGTCAAAAATGCAACATACATCCAAATTCCATGCCAAAAATCCATAAATCCTTTCAAAATGGTTACAACATCGTTCTGTTCATGCAACAAATTTCTCTGTACAGAAAATGCCCGTTTTTTCCCGGGAGTTTTGCACAAAACGTACATTTCCGGGAAAAACCGGGCATTTTTTTCATTTTTCACTTTTCTTTGTGTTCGCGGCGGTAGCGGGTGGGGGTGACTCCCAGCGTCTTTTTGAAGATCTTTGTAAAATAATTCACGTCCAGAATGCCCACTTCCTCAGCCACGGCGGCAATGGTGTGGTTGTTCTGCACCAGCAGTTGGGCCGCGCGGTTGACGCGCTGGGTGTTGATATAATCGATCAGAGTGCTGCCGGTCTCCTGCTTGAACAATGCCGACAGGTACGATGGGCTGATGAAGCACATGGCGGCCAGACTTTTCAGCGTCAGCGGCTCGGCCACGTTCAGGTTGACGTAGTTCATCACCTTCTGCACCGCGGGCGAATACTCCTTCAGCGAGTAGCGGCGGACATAGGCACAGTAATCCCGCGTCATCTGCCACATCATCTCGTTGGGCACCTCGTTGGCTTCCTCAATGATGCGGCTGTACTTGCTGGAAATGGCATCAATATAATAGGGATGCACCTTGCTGGGTTCAATGGCCTTGCGCAGCAGGGTGTTCAGCACGATCATCTTGTTCTTCTGCTGGTAGAGTGTCCCCTCGAACCGGCCGCCGTAGGTAAAGCGGGAATGCTGGTGCATGGCCTCGATGGCGGCTTCCTCATCGCCCCGGGCCACCGCGTCCAGAATGCGGTTCTCCGATTCATACCGCTGCTCCAGCATGGTGACCGGGATCTCCTTCTGGAACTCCGGCTCGTGGAAATAGCGGGTATCCGGGTGGAACTGGAAGGGCAGGAATTCCTTCAGCTCCTGCACCGGGACAGTGCAGCCGAACATCGTATCCACCACAACCCGCAAAGCTCCATAGAAATCGCTGGCCTCCAGGATCTTCACGCCGTTGTAGTACTCCTGCACAGCGGCCTCTCCGGCTTCTCCCAGATAGCGCCTGACCCATTTGCGGGCGCTCTGGGTGCGGGGGCCCACCGTCCAGGGTCCAATGAGAAAGACCGTGTTTTTTTCATCGGGGATGCGGAACAGGGCAAAGTGCAGCTCAAAGGTACCCTCCACCAGCAGCAGGGTATTTTCAGGGGTGCTGTCCAGCAGCAGCTGGCCGAACTCCTGCCAGTCGAACTGGGGGTCCAGCGATCGCCGCAGGCCGTAGTCAAACTCTTCCAACCCCTCAAAGGGCGGGGTGACCCGCCGGGTCGGGATATTCTGCACCGCTGCCAGCTTTGTAAGGATCTGCAAAGGATCCACCCGCATCGTACACCGCTCCTTTTTCCTGTTGTTCCGCTCGTGCCATTGTGTCATTCCTGATATATTAGTATACATCAATTTTGAAGCAGAAACAAGCCGCCCACAGGAATTTCCCGTGGGCGGCTTGATCCGTTTCCTTACTTATTATGGCGCTGTGCCAGTGCGGCCACGTTCTCTTCCACCTTCTGTTTGGTCAGGGGGTAGATGAAGAACAGGCTCAGGGCCACGGCCACGAAGCCGATGGCGGGGGCAATACAGGAGATGTTGAAGATGCCCATGGTGACCTCCGGGTCAAAGGCAGTGGCAGCGCTGTAACCGATCATGGTCAGCAGGCCGCCGGTCAGGCCGGAAGAGAACGCCTGACCCAGCTTGCGGGCAAAGGAGTAGACCGCATAGATGGTGCCGTCCTCACGGATGCCGTTGCGGACCTCGGAATCATCGATGACATCGGTGATCATTGCCCAGATGATGGTGTTGAAGAAGCCCAGGCAGATGAAGGCGGCGCAGAAGAAGCCGACATAGACCCAGACATTGGTGGGCTTGAGAACAAAGCAGATGACCTCCAGCACCGTGGCCACGATGCAGGATACGGTGGCCAGCTCTTTTTTACCGAACCGGTTGGCCAGCTTGGAGGCAAAGGGTGCGCAGACGAGCAGGATCAGCACGCTGCTCAGCAGAGAAGCGGTAGACTGGGCGGCGGCGCTGCCGTAGAAGTTGGGGAACACATAGCCTGCCATACCCTGCATGGTCAGCATGGCCAGCAGCAGGAAGAGGGCGGCAGCAATGATGCCCAGCAGGGCACGGTTGGTGAACACGCTCTTGAGCATCTTGCCAATGTCCATCTTGCTGTTGTTGGCGGGCACATCCACACGCTCACGCACCAGGTTAAAGCAGAGCAGGTAGCAGAGGATGGCGCAGACAGAGAAAACGCCTGCAATGATGGTCATGCGGCTGCCGGAGAGGACCGTCTGGCCATTGACGGTGACGTAAGCCACCATGGGGGTGCCAACGCCGATCACAAGGCTGGCCAGGGTGCTGCCGATGGTACGCCAGGTGGACAGCTCTGCGCGATCCTTGGGGTCAGCAGAGATGGCGGAAGCCATGGAGCCGTAAGGGATGTTGACGGAGGTGTAGAAGATGGAGCCCCACAGGATATAGGTCACAAAGAGCCATGCCACCTTGAAACCGTAGGACATCCCGGCCAGACCGGACTGGAAGATGAGGAAGGATGCGATGGCCACAGGGCCGCACATCCGCTTGAGCCAGGGGCGGAACTTGCCGTCCCTGGTGGGCTTGGAGCGGTCCACGATCTGGCCCATGGTCACATCGGTAAAGGCATCCACAAAGCGGGCGATCATCATGATCATGCCCACAACACCGGCGCTCACGCCCATCACGTCGGTATAGAACTTCATCAGGAAGCTGGACGACAGGATAAAAGTAAAATCGTTGGCGAAATCGCCGAACATATAGCCGACCTTGTCCCGCATCCCAAACGGGGTGGTCTTTTGCATTTCATTTGCCATTGTATTCTCCTTCGGTGGTCAATTCAAACGGTACAGCGTCCCTTCTGCTGTATCCAAGTTTGTACCCCAATATTATGACAAACTTTTATCAAAAAATGTTAGAATATTTTTTAGGTGAATTCGTACAATTTTAAGGTATTGTTTTTGTATATTTTCACAGTTCGTTCACATTCTGTTTTTCCTCTTTTTCCCAGCATTCACTTTTTGTGGCACTCTTTACGGAAGTTTTTAAACCAGGCCGGAGATAATAGGTATTCTGCCCAGAGCAGCGCCTGTTTTCCTGAAAAAAGTCTGGATTTATTCAAAAATCTTTCTATCCCTTTTATAAAATTTCTGTCATACTGGGTATAAAGACAATAAACGCCCCTGTGGCACGCAAAATGCCGCCGGGCTGATGAATGTGAGGTCATCCTGATGAACCGCTCCCTGCTGTATCCCCGCGCTACCACCACCCGCCGTCTCATCGGCCTGGACGGGATGTGGCGTTTCAGCTTCGACCCCGAGAGCAGGGGTGTGGAGGACGGATGGGCGCTGGACCTGCCCTCCTCTCTTTCCATGCCGGTGCCTGCCTCCTTCTGCGACCTGTTCACCGACAAGGCCTCCCGCGAATACTGCGGTGATTTCTGGTACGAGACCAGCTTTTTTGTCCCTGCGGAATGGAGCGGCTGGGACATTGTTCTCCGGTTTGGCTCGGTCACCCACCGGGCCCGGGTCTTCGTCAATGGCGTGGAGGTGGCCCAGCACGAGGGCGGCTTCCTGCCCTTTGATGCCACCGTGACCAACATCGTGCGCTACAACCAGTTCAACAAGCTCAGTGTTCTGGCGAACAACGAGCTCAGCGAGACGATGCTGCCCGCAGGCACCACCCGTACCCTTGCGGATGGCAGAAAGATCGCCGCACCCTACTTTGATTTTTACAACTACGCCGGCATCCACCGGCCCGTCTGGCTGATGGCCCTGCCCAAGGAGCGGGTGCTGGACTATTCCACACGATACCGCCTGACCGAGACCGGGGCCGAGATCGACTATACCGTGTCCACCAACGGCCCCCACCCCGTGACTGTGGAGCTTTACGACGGCACCACCCGGGTGGCCGAAAGCTCCGGCACCACCGGTACGCTGGTGGTCAAAAACGCCAAGTTGTGGAATGTCCACGCCGCCTATCTCTACGATCTGGTCATCCGCATCCACGAGGGCAGCGCGGTGGTGGACGAGTATCTGGACCGGATCGGCATCCGCACCTTTGAGATCCGGCACGGGCGTTTCCTGCTCAACGGCAGCCCGGTCTATCTGCGGGGCTTCGGCCGGCACGAGGATGCCGACATCCGGGGCCGCGGGCTTGATCTGCCCACCGTCAAGCGGGATTTCGAGCTGATGAAGTGGATCGGCGCAAACTGCTTCCGCACCAGCCACTACCCCTACGCTGAGGAGATCTATCAGATGGCCGATGAGGAGGGCTTCCTCATCATTGACGAAGTCCCCGCCGTGGGCTTTCTGCAGAGCACGGCCAACTTCCTGACCGCCAATCAGGGCAACGGCAGGCAGCAGGGCTTTTTTGAGAAGGAGACCACGCCTGCGCTGCTCAAGAACCACAAGGCAGCCCTGACCGATATGATCGACCGGGACAAAAACCATCCCTCGGTCATCGCATGGAGCCTGCTCAACGAGCCTCAGTGCACCAGCGCGGGCACCGAGGAATACTTCAAACCCCTGTTCGAGCTGGCCCGCCGCCTCGACCCCCAGAAGCGCCCCCGTACTTATACGGTCCTGATGACCAGCCTGCCCGACACCAGCAAGGGCCAGCGCTTTGCCGATTTCGTCAGCCTGAACCGCTACTATGGCTGGTATGTACTGGGCGGGGCCGGGCTGGCGGATGCCGAAGCCGCCTTCCACCATGAGATGGACGGCTGGGCAAAAGTCCTGCATGGCCGCCCGCTCATCTTCACTGAGTACGGCACCGACAACCTGAGCGGTACGCACAAGCTCCCCAGCGTGATGTGGAGTGCCGAGTACCAGAATGAATATCTGGAGATGACCCACGCCGTGTTCGACCACTACGATTTCGTACAGGGTGAGCTGGTGTGGAATTTTGCCGATTTCCAGACCACCGAGGGCATCCTGCGGGTGGACGGCAACAAAAAAGGCATCTTTACCCGCCAGCGCCAGCCTAAAGATGCGGCGTATCTCTTCCGGAAGCGGTGGACAACGCTGCCGGTCGATTTCAAGAAGCGAAAAAAATGATCCCAGAAAACAGCAACGCCCTGCCGGTTTCCCCCGGCAGGGCGCTGCTTGTTTGATATGCTTTTTACTTGATGCAGCTCGAGCACGGGCTGTACCCTGCCGCAATGGCCTCCTCGTAGCTGGAGAAGAGGATCTGGTTCTTCTCCGCAGGGAGATTGGCACAGCTGGGCAGGTGGAACTTTTTGCTGTTCACGTTGCCGATATACCCCTGCTGCGCGGTGGACGCTGCCGCCGGGTCGGTGGGGTTGAGCTCAGTATCGGTGGCCGTTTTCTCGGTGCGGATGGTATAGTTCTGTCCATCGGAACCGATCACAATGGCCCCCAGCAGGTCCGTGCGGTAAACATCCACGCCCGCATCCCGCAGGATGCTCAGGGTCTCCTCGTGGGGGTGGCCGTACTTGTTGTTCACACCGCAGGAGATGATGCTCATCTCGGGCAGGACGGCGTTCAGGAAGATGTAGCTCGTGCTGGTGCTGGAGCCGTGGTGGCCCACCTGCAGAACATCTGCCTTCAGGTTGGCACCGCTGTTCACGAGGTCGCGCTCCGCATCCGATTCCATATCGCCGGTGAGCAGAAAGCTGGTGGAGCCGTAATCCACCCGCAGAACGATGGAGGTATCGTTGGTGTTGTCATACTGCGCCACAGGGCCCAGCATGGTCACAGTGGCGCTGCCCAGCGGCCAGACCGTGCCCACGGCGGGCACCTCCACCTGCAGGCCCTGCTGCCCGGTGTACTTGACGAAATCCTGAAAGCATTTGGTGGAGGCTTCCGTCACGGGGCTATACACATGGTCTGCCGGGAAATAGGCCAGCGCAGCGGACAGGCCGCCCACATGATCCTCGTGGGCGTGGGAGCAGAACACATACTGCAGCTCCTCCACACCGAGATTCTGCAGGTAGGAGACGACATAGCTGCCATCGTCCACGTTGCCGCCGTCGTAGAGCATATACTGGCCGTCACATTCCACCAGCACGCTCAGGGCCTGCCCCACATCCAGGAAGTGCATCTCGAAGTTGGCGGTCTGGCCATCTCCGGCAGGCTGGGCAGTGCTGACCGTAGGGGTGCTGCTGCCCGGCACCACCGCCGAGGCATCACAGGCGGCAAGGCCAAGGGCCAGCGCCGCCGCAAGGGCCAGCGCGGCAATGCGCCGCCAAAAGCTTACTTTTTCTTTTTTGAAGTTTTCCACGCTGTATTCTCTTTCTGTTGATCGTTCTTCGGCTTACGGGGTGCCGTGCCGTTGGGCGCAAAGCGTGCGCCGGGGCTGGGCTGGCGGCCGCCTGCGGTGCGGGCCGGAGCGGTTCCGCGGCTCTGATTCCTGCCTCCCCTGCCCTTGTTGGGGCGGACAGTATAAGTGCCGTCGTTGTGGATGGTCACCTCGGCAGGCTCGGCCCGGCGGGCAGAGCGCTGGACCGCGCGGCGGCCCTCGGCGGGCACCAGCAGCGGGATCAGGTCCTCCCTGTGGGTCATTTTCAGCGCCTTGATGACCTTTTCGGCATTGCGGGGCTCGTAATACTGGAGCAGGGCGCGCTGGAGTGCTTTTCCCTCCGCGGTCTTTTCCACGAACACAGGCTTGAGGGTGTAGGGGTCGAGGCCGGTGTAGAACATACAGGTGCTCACCGTGCCGGGGGTGGGATAGAAATCCTGCACCTGCTCGGGGCGCATGTGGTTTTTGTAGAGATACTCGGCCAGATAGACGGCATCCTTCAGGGTGCTGCCCGGGTGGCTGGACATGAGGTAGGGCACCAGATACTGCTTTTTGCCGGCCTTCTTGCTCAGCTCATAGAACTTATCCTTGAACTTGTTGAAAGTCTCGATGGGCGGTTTGCCCATGTAGGCCAGGGTGTTGGGCGCGCAGTGCTCCGGGGCCACCTTCAGCTGGCCGGAGACGTGGTACTCCACCAGCTCCTTGAAGAAGGTGTCGTCCGGGTCGGCCATGAGGTAATCAAAGCGGATGCCGCTGCGGATGAACACTTTCTTCACACCCGGCAGCTCCCGCACCCGGCGCAGGATCTTGAGATAATCGCTGTGGTCCACGATCATGTGGGAGCAGGTGGTGGGGGCCAGGCAGTGCTTGCCGCCATTGCACATGCCCCGCAGCATCTGCTCGCGGCAGGATGGGAACCGGAAGTTGGCGGTGGGACCGCCGACATCGTGGATGTAGCCCTTGAAATCCGGCTCGTGGGTCATGCGCTCGGCTTCCTCCACGATGCTGTCCGCACTGCGGCTGGTGACCCGGCGGCCCTGATGCAGCTGGATGGCGCAGAAGTTGCAGCCGCCGAAGCAGCCGCGGTTCTGGATGATGGAGAACTGTACCTCCCGGATGGCGGGCACGCCGCCCATGGCCTCGTAGATGGGGTGATACCGGCGGGTGTAGGGCAGGGCGTAGACCTTGTCCAGCTCCCAGCGCACCAGCGGCTTTGCCGGGATGTTCTGCACCAGATACTTCTCGCTCTGCTTCTGCACGATGATCTGGCCGCTGACCACGTCCTGATTGTCCATCTGGATGCGGCAGGCCTTGGCGTAGGCGGTCTTATCGCTGGCCACCTTTTTGAAGCCGGCACACTCCACATACCGCTCCGGCAGGTGGTCGAAGTCGGTCAGGTAGCAGGTGCCGTCCACATCGGTGATGGACTCCACCGGCTCCCCTGCCGCCAGCCGCCGGGCGATCTCCACGGTCTGGTGCTCGCCCATGCCAAAGCTGATGAGATCGGCTCCGGAGTCCTCTGCAATGCTGGGCAGAACGGTGTCCAGCCAGTAATCGTAGTGGGCAAACCGGCGCAGAGAAGCCTCCAGACCGCCCAGGATCACAGGCAGGTCGGGGTAGGCCTCCTTGGCCAGCCTGGTGTAAACGGTGGCGCTGCGGTCAGGCCGCGCGCCGCCGATGCCGCCGGGAGAGTATTCGTCCTCGGCACGCGGAATTTTTGCCACAGAGTAGTGGCTCACCATGCTGTCCACGTTGCCGCCGCCGATGAAAAAGCCGTACTTCGGCCTGCCGAACCGCTTGAAGTCCTCGCAGTCGGTGTAGCGGGGCTGGGCCAGCACGCCCACCTTGTAGCCCTCGGCTTCCAGCAGGCGGCTGATGATGGCAGTGCCGAAGCTGGGGTGGTCCACATAGGCGTCACCGCCCACCACTACAAAATCCAGCTGGTCCCAGCCGCGTGCTTCCATGTCTGCCCGGCTGATGGGCAGAAATTCGGTGTAGATCTGGGGAGTAGAATGTTCCATTGTTTTGTATTTCCTTATCTGCTGTCTTATGTAGAGCAATCATCATACGGAGAGATCTAGTGGCAGATCTGATATATCTTTCAACCGCTTTCCCTGTACGAGAGTCTCCAGTATTTCTACTGCATCTTCAGACCCGACCTCTTTGACCGCACGGAGCAATTCGTATAGTGCAAAATGATATACACAGTCAATATCTCCGGTTCCGAGTGCGAGAGACGCAAGACGATTCGGCATAGGTTCTGCGGTCACAACAACGATGTGCGGCAAATGTCCTTTTCGGTTACGAATAAGGTTTAACGCCTCTGTCCGGCTATTTTGTGCACGGTCACTACGCATCGTATATTTTGCAGAAACGCTTGCATGAAGGATCGGTTTGCCGCCATTGGCTTTTCGGATATCTGTCATTCTGCAAACGGTGTCATCCACGATCAGCTGTTCAGCGTTGATCACACGATCTTCGTACAGATCACGGTATACTACAACATCAGGTGCAACAAGATAATCATTGCCTAATGCTGCTGCCAGCTGTGAATTCTGCTGTGTGAGTGCATTCAGATAGGCCAGATGTTCATATTGGGCAAAATCACTTGTTTTCAGTTTGTTGTTGTTTCCAAGCTGAAGGATCGTCCAATTTCCCGGGCGGAGATTTTGCAGCTGCGGAAAAGTTGCTTGCAGAAATTCCATCGTCAGGAACTCAAATTGTTTTCCAAGCGTCTGTCCTGATATTTTGTCAACTGTTGAAATGGTATGAGCCTGCTCGTCCACCAAAATATCAACAATTCGTCGTGCAATAGCCTTGGAACCACGACTACTGGTATCTGCATTTGATGCAACACCGGCTGAAGTTAAAGTCAGCGTGTTGGTTTCAAACAGCCTTTTGTGGAACTGAAACCTCGCTTTGGCAATCAACGCATCCATAGTCCAAGCACTCCTTTATTTTCATTCCGACAGCTTGTGCGACCGGTGGAGGAAAAGCATTCCCGATCATTCTACAAGCGATGGTCTTTTTATTTCCAAAGGTCCATGTATCTGGAAACCCCTGAATGCGTGCCATCATCCGACTGGTCAGACGTGGCATCCCTTCAAAATCCGGCGATGGAGCTTCATTTGCGATCCCCCGTCCGTCTACGCCCAGTTCTGCCCATGCCGTTCTTGCTCTTGTCGGCCCTAAATCAGGACCACCATGTTTTTTTGAGCCGCCAACCAAAGTAGGGGCTATTTTATTTGCCCCTGAAGCCCATTGTTTTGCACCTTTCCAACCGCTCTGAGCCATCAGATCGTACAAAGTCTCACCGACAGATGGTGCATCTTCAGAGTGCTCTTCTGGGTATGCAAATGCGCCGCATTGGTCTTTTCGGATACCAACGATAACCACTCTGGGGCGAAGCTGCGGCACACCGTAATCCGATGCATTCAGCAGCTTAATGTGCGTGACATAGCCGAGCTGCTGAATAGATGAAAAAATGTGCTCTCTGTACTCATCGAATCCCGGGTCAAGAAAGCCTCTAACGTTTTCCAGCATAACGGCGCGAGGATGAATCTCTCTGATCAGTCGGATGGCCTCCGGGAACAAATCACGTTCATCGTCTTTTCCTAGCTGCTTCCCGGCAATAGAAAATGGGGGACACGGAACACCGCCAGCCAGCAAGTCGACCCCTTTATACGGAGTACCATCAAAATCATGAACATCTGCACAGATGACATTCCATTCCGGTCGGTTCGCTTTCAGAACGTTGCAGTAGCTTTGTTCATATTCTACAAGTGCCACATGAACAAAACCGGCCATTGCAAGTCCCAAAGCCTGCCCTCCTGCACCGGCACATATTTCAACACAAGTCAGTGGTTGTTTCATCTTTTTCTCCTGCTTTTATTCCTGGGGCTGGTTCATCTGCATCTCCAGCCACTGCTGGCGGCTGATGAGCACGGCCCGGGGCTTGGCACCCTCGTGGGGGCCGATGATGCCCCGCATCTCCATTTCGTCCATGATGCGGGCCGCACGGGCATAGCCCAGCTTGCAGCGGCGCTGCAGCAGGCTGGTGGAGGCCTGCCCGGCGTCAATGACCACATCCACGGCCTGCTGGAACATCGGGTCGGAGTCCGACTCGTCATCGGAATCGGTCCCGCTGCTGCCCTTCTTGCCGTCCTGGATGGCGTGCTTTTCCATGGCCTCGATCATGGCCTCGTCGTACTGGACGGTGGCGCTCTGCTTGATGAAGTCCAGCACACGGCTGATCTCCTCATCCCGCACAAAGGTGCCCTGGATGCGGGTGGGCTTGGGGGCGCCCACCGGCATGAACAGCATATCGCCCTGGCCCAGAAGTTTTTCGGCACCGGCACCATCCAGAATGGTGCGGCTGTCCACCTGACTGGACACCGCAAAGGCGATGCGGCTGGGGATGTTGGCCTTGATCAGGCCGGTGATGACGTCCACGCTGGGGCGCTGGGTGGCCACGATCAGGTGCATGCCGGCGGCGCGGGCTTTCTGAGCGATGCGGCAGATGGAATCTTCCACATCCTTGCCCACCACCATCATCAGGTCGGCCAGCTCGTCGATGACGATGGCGATATAGGGCATTTTTTCCAGATCCGGCCGCTCCACCGCCAGCTTGTTGAAGGACTTGATGTCGCGCACGTTGTTCTCGGCAAACATGCGGTAGCGGCGCTCCATCTCCTGCACGGCGCTGCCCAGGGCTCCGGCCGCCTTGCGGGGCTCGGTGACCACCGGCATGAGCAGGTGGGGGATGCCGTTGTATTCGGCCAGCTCCACGACCTTGGGGTCGATGAGCAGCAGTTTGACGTCCTCGGGGCTGGAGCGGAACACCAGGCTCATGATGATGCTGTTCACGCACACCGACTTGCCGCTGCCGGTGCTGCCCGCAATGAGCAGATGGGGCATCTTGCACAGGTCTGCCACCTGGGCCACACCCGCAATGTCCTTGCCCAGAGCAATGCCCAAAGGCGAGGTCATGCGCAGAAAGCTCTGGCTCTCGAACACGCTGCGGATGGACACGGCACTGCGCTTGTGGTTGGGCACCTCGATGCCCACGGCGGGCTTGCCGGGGATGGGGGCCTCCATGCGCACATCCGCCACGGCCAGGTTCAGGGCGATGTCATCGGCCAGCGAGGTGATGCGGCTGATCTTGACGCCCGCCATGGGCTGCACCTCATACCGGGTGACCGACGGCCCGCGGGAAATATCCAGCACACGGGTGCGGACCCCAAAGCTCTCCAGCGTGTCCACCAGCTTCTGGGCGTTGGCCTTCAGCTCATCCTCGGCGTTGGGGTCGCTTTCCTCCTTGGATTTTTCAAACAGCTCGATGGGCGGGTACTGATACTGGTAGGTGTCCACCGGCTCGGCTTCCTCTGCCGGGGCCGTAGCGGCTGCCTGCTCGGAGGCCGCCGGTTTTTCCATGGCTGCCGCCACCAGCGAGTTGATATCCTTTTCCTCCACCGGTTCGGCGGTGATGCTGATCCAGCCGTCCGCATCCGGGTCGCTGCGCTGGGCCACGGCATGTTCGGCACTCACACGGGTCGGCTGGTCCGGCTGCGGCGTGGGCATCACGGGCTGGATGGGCGCAGCCGCGGCAGCCGATTCCTCCGGAGTCGCAGGCCGTGCGATGGGCGTATCAAAGGGATTGCCGGGCACCGGCCGGGGCTGCTGTTCCGTAGTCTCTGCCGCCGGGGTCTCCTCCGGCTTTGCAAAGAAGTCCTCAGCCGCCGTTTCCACGGCATCCGGCACGATGGGCCGGATGGTGGGCTTGGGTGCCGCGCGCAGCGGGTCCATGCCAAAGGTGCCGCCCGGCCCCGGGATGAAGGGTTCGATGGGCTCACTGCCGCCCTCCTTCACCTCGGTGCTGTCCGGGCCAAGGTCCACATCAAAGGGAGCGCGCGGGCGGGATGCCCGCACCCGCACCGGCGTCACGGCTGGGGCCGCCTGCGGTTCCGGCTGAGGCTGCGCAGGCTGGTCCGGCGCTCCGGCCGGGCTGTCCGGGGCCTGCTCCAGTTCCTGGGTCACCTTATGGCCCCAGTGCAGCACACCGGACATCCAGTCCGGCAGACCCAGACGGAAGGGCTCTTCCGCTTCGGCTTCGTCCTCGTATTCTTCCAGGTCCTCCGTCTCGTCGTACTCGTCTGCGGCTTCCTGCGCGGCCTGCCGCTCGGCGCGGCGCTCGGCACGGCGGGCTGCGCCCTGCTCGTACACGGCCACGCCCTTTGCGTGCACCCCGCCGGACACGTCGCACAGCCACTGCCAGACCTCAGCCGGAGTGAGGTCAAAAATGTACAGGCTGACGCAGAGCGCCAGCACCAGCATGATGAAGTTTGCTGCCGGCCGGCCGCAGAGCAGCAGCAGGTTGCCGCCCAGCACCGCGCCCAGTGCGCCGCCGGACAGCCACGCCTGATAACCGTTCTGGTAGCAGGCCGCCACCATCTGGAAGGCCGACAGCCCCTGCGGCTGGATGTCGGAAAACACGATCACCGTGCCGCTTGCAAACACGAGCCCCAGCGCCAGCTTGCAGATGTGGGGCAGCAGATCCTCGCCCCGCGTGTACAGCACGGCCAGGCAGCACACCGCTGCACCCAGCACAAAACTGCCGCAGCCAAACAGGCCAAACAGCACCTGATGCAGCGTTCTCCACACCGAGTCGCCTTCCACAAAGGCAAGGCCCACCAGCAAAAGCCCCGCAAACAGGGTTCCAAGCCCTGCCGGCAGGCGCTGTTCCGCGCGTTTTTTGCGCGACGTTGAGCGCCGTGTCGTTGTTTTTCGTTTCTTCGTTGCCATTCTTCTCCATTCCCCACAGTTCGCATAGACACAATTCTTGATTTTATTATTGTACCACGCACCGGGGCAAATGGCAAACCTATTGTTGTGTTATTCTCGGGTTTCGATCGCACGGTGCAGCCAGTCCAGTGCATCCGAAAGGCCGCCCAGCTCGTCGATGAGCTTTTCCTTCACGGCGCGGCGGCCGTCCAGCACGGTGCCCATATCCATGACCAGCTCCCCGGTGTGGAGCATCAGCTCGGTGTAGCGCTTCTCCGTCATGCCGCTGTGGGCCGCCACAAAGCCGGTGATGCGCTGCTGCATCTGGTCGAACCAGTGCATGGTCTGGGGCACGCCCAGGATCACCCCGGAGTGCCGCACCGGGTGCACCGTCATGGTGGCGGTGGGCACGATGAAGCTGCGCTGTGCGCTCACGGCCAGCGGGATGCCGATGGAGTGCCCGCCGCCCAGCACCAGCGTGGCGCTGGGTTTGGACACGCTGGCGATCAACTCTGCCAGTGCAAGCCCGGCCTCCACATCCCCGCCCACGGTGTTCAGCAATACCAGCAGACCCTCGATCCGGGGGTCCTCCTGCACGGCGGCCAGCTGGGGGATCACATGCTCATACTTGGTGGTCTTTTGCCCCTGCGGCGCTTCCGTGTGCCCCTCGACCTGGCCGATGACGGTCAGGCAGTGGATGGCATGGCCGCCCCGGGTCAGGGTGACCGTACCGTCGTCCTCGATGCGTTCTTTTTCCAGCCGCTGCTGGTCCACAGAGGTGGTGTGTGTATCCGGCATTCTGTGTTCTCCTTTTGCTCTGTTTTGCATCATCATGCCCCGTCCAACCGGCGGTTATCCCTCTGCGGCAGGGTCATACCACTTAATTTTTTGTAATTTTTTTGTTTTTTTTCGTCTGGTATTTGACATTCGTCTCCCGTGCAGTATACTTTATAATGATATGGAATTGACAATACGCGGTGTCGTACCCACCGCGCTGCACACGCCGGCGTTTTTTCGTGCAGGGCAAACGCGGCGATTTTTTGCTTGAAAGGAGAATTTTTCTCATGAATACCCCCGCAAAAGCCTCGCTCCCCGTGATCAAGCGCCTCCCGAAATACTACCGCTACCTGCGCTCTCTGCAGGCCGACGGCATCACCAGCATCTCCTCCCGGGAGCTGGCCGCCCAGATGGGCACCACAGCCTCCCAGGTCCGGCAGGACTTCAACTGCATCGGCGACGTGAACGGCCGACAGGGCATCGGTTACTCGGTGGAGAACCTGCTTTCCATTCTGGAGAGCCTGCTGTTCGGCAACGGCGACCGCCTGCCCACCATCCTGATCGGCTGCGGCCGTCTGGGCAAGGCCGTGAGCCGCTTCATCACCACCGACGCCAACGGCTACAAGCTGA
>ERZ780195.1721-NODE-1721-length-16803-cov-15.339145_pt1 | contig 16803 bp, 12 predicted proteins | sample MGYA00511017_ERZ780195 | MGnify/ENA primary metagenome ERZ780195 (study PRJEB29588, sample SAMEA2159974) | human gut metagenome | biome: human gut; feature: human-associated habitat; material: faeces | place: Denmark | collected 2008/2010 ...
CGCGCGTCGGCGGGGTCGGCCTGCCGCGCGCTGGAGGCGGACATGCCCTCGGGCGACAGCCACATCGTGCGCACGCTGGACGGCGACCGGCTGATGCTGATGCTGTCCGACGGCATGGGCAGCGGCGAGGCCGCGGCGCGGGAGAGCGCTCAGACGCTGCGGCTGCTGAGCCGCTTTCTGGCGGCGGACGTGGCGCGGCCGCTGGCGCTGGAGACGGTGAACGAGCTGATGCTGGCGCGGTCGGAGACGGACATGTTCGCCACGGTGGATCTCTGCGTGGTGGATCTGCTCACGGGCAGCGCCGAGTTCACCAAGCTGGCGGCCTGCCGGTCGCTGATTCTCCGGGGAAACGAGGTGATCGAGGTGGACGGCGGGCGGCTGCCGCTGGGCATTCTGGAGCGGGTGCAGCCCTCCAACCGGCGGGTGCGGCTCCAGCCCGGCGACGTGATCGTGCTGGCCTCGGACGGCGTGATGGACGCGGTGGACGGCGACGCGCTGTGCGAATGCCTGCTGCGCCACGGGCATCAGCCGCCGAAGATGCTGGCCGAGACGCTGCTCGACCTTGCCGAGCGCGAAGGCGATCCGCGCCGCCGGGACGACAGGACGGTGCTCTGCGCGAGAATCGCCCAGAGAAGGGCGGCGCAGGGAGAGGCCTGTGCTATGGTTTTTCAACAGGTAATATGTGACAGCGTGATACAAAAACATCCGCCCCGCCGCTGAAACGCGGCGGGGCGGATCATTAATTCCAGCGTACCGAAGGAAATTCCGACTCGATGACGTACATCGCTCTGCTGTCGCCGATGAAGGCGACGGCGCTCTCTGTTCTCCAATCGACGATGCAGTGCATTTCGGCGGATTCAAAAATGTCCGGCAGGGTGTAATCGTATTGCGTGTAGCGGTATCCCTCGGAATCATAGCCGTCGGTCTGCCCTTCGTAGTGGGTGAACCACCGGTAAATCCATGGCAGCTCGATTTCCGGCTCGGCGGCAGAAAACTGAAGGCGATGGGTCAGATCCACTCGAATGGGCTGCTCGAACAGCGCCATCAGGCAGATATAGCCGCCGATCAGAGACAGGAGCAGTACTGCCGCAATAATCCTGATGCTTCTCCTCTTCATTTCAAGCTTATCCTCGAATTTTCGGGTCGATTTCGCTCCACAGAACATCCAGAGAATCGACGCGGAGCGTGAAGAAGCATTCGCAGGCGGGGTTCAGGCCGGGCTTCCACAGCCAGCATTCCATCTGGGCGAAGGCTTCGCGGACGCTGCAGGAAAGGAATTCCAGCGTCCAGCCCTCGGCGTTGACGCGCCGGCGCAGCCGGTTCCACGGAAGCGGCTTAAGCTCTGCGCGGCTTTCCAGCGGGCGAAGGGCCGATCTGCGCGGCGGCTTTGCGCGGCGCTTCATCGGGCGAACGGCCAGCGCGCGCGGCAGCTCCGCCGCCGGGAGGCGCAGAATCGCCGCGCGGGTTTTGCAGATCGTTTCGCCGGGATTGTCCGGGCACCCGGGCAGCAGCCATACGCCCCGCGGCAGCGTCAGCTCGACGGAGCCGCCGCGCCGGCCGATGCGCGTCACGCGGCAGTCGTGCAGGCTCACGCCGGCCAGCCCGCGCCGGCAATGGACGAAATTCTCGCTCATGTTCGTTGTTCCTCCTGTGAAAGGGTTTGCTGCGGAAGGGAGGACGCGCCGTTCAGCGCGGCGGACGCTCTGCTGCCGATGGCCGGACAAAACCGGCGTGGCGAACGCCCGACCGCCGATGGCCGGACGCGTCCGACGTGGCGAACGCCAGCCTGCGCCGGTTTCACTTCTCCTTCGGTCTGCTGAAAAGGTACGCGCCCTGAATCAGCCATGCAGCGAGGAGGATCCATTCGCACGCATTGGAGACCGCCTCGGTTCGGACGATTCTCCGGGTCGCCAGCGCGGCGATGGCTGCCGCGCAGTTTACGAGCGCGACGTACCGGAGCTTCGAACGCTTCATATTTTACAGCGTGAAGTCCAGCATCCGCAGCGCGTCGAGCCAGTCGCCGCATTCGAAGGCGATTTCCGTGGGCGAGGTCTGGGTCACGCCGGGATAGGACGCGGCGTTCTTGGCCTTGAAGTGCTCCTTGAAGCCCACCTCCACGCGGAAATGGTCGGGCAGCGGGAACATGCAGTCCCGCGCGTCCGTCTTTGCGGCGCGTTCGGCGGCCTCGCGGATCAGGCGGATGGCTTTGTCGGGATGGATGGAGATGCTGCCGCGGCCCACGCCCTCGCTGACGGCCACGGTCTGGGTTCCCGGGCACTGCTCGTGCATCCACTCGCACAGGCCCCTGTCGCCGGTGACGAGCCGCACGGGCACGTCGAAGCGCGCCGCAGTCAGGCTGTTGATCATCAGCTCCGGGGCGATGGTTCCGTTGACGCGCACATAGCGGTTCTGGCGGTTCATGGTGTGGGCGAGGGGGTTGGCGTCCATGCCCGCGCCGGAATGGTAGCCGGTGAAGAACACGCCGTCGAAGGATTCGTCCAGCCCGGCCATCATGCCGAAGTAGGTGCTGCCCCAGCCGCGGAACAGCCGCACGTCCTCGGGCAGCATCCGGGGCTGAAGGTTGCAGGCGCTGTCATGCGCGTCCTTGACGAGAATGTCATCGAAGCCCGCGTTGGCCGCGCCCTCGCAGGCGGCGCGCACCTCCCGGGTCATCTGATCGGAAAAATAGGCGTATCTCGGGTGGCCGTACTCGGTCTCGTCCCAGAGGGTGATGCCGGCGGTTCCCTCGATGTCGGCGGAAAGATAGAGCTTCATGATTCTGCCTCCTCGTTGAGTTTGTCGAATACCAGCGCGCAGTGCATGACCGAACCGATGGGCAGGCAGCGCTCGTCCACCGTGAAGCCGGCGCTGTGCAGCGGCGCAGCGGGCTGCTGGGACGCGCAGCCCAGATGGAAGAACGCCGCGGGGGCCTGCTCGGCGAAGAAGGAAAAGTCCTCGCCGCCCATGCTGGGATCCGCGCGGAGCATCGCGTTTTCCCGCCCCAGCAGCTCGCCGGCCAGCCGCAGCGCCCGGGCGGCCTCGGCGGGATCGTTGATCAGCGCCGAGTAGCCGTCGGTGATCTCCACGTCCACCGTCGCGCCGAAGGCGGCGGCGATGCCCGCGGAGATTTCGCGGATGCGGCGCTTCATCAGCGTCCGCAGCTCGGGATCCACCGTGCGCAGCGTGCCGTTGAGCTTCACCTCGTCGCAGATGACGTTGCAGGCCGTGCCGCCGTGGATTTCGCCGAAGGTGAGCACGCAGGGCTTCAGCGGCGAGGCGCTGCGGGACACGGCGGTCTGCAGCGCGGTGAGCAGCTGCGCCGCGCAGACGGCGGCGTCCACCGCCTCGTCGGGATGGGCGGCGTGGCTGGAGCGTCCGTGCACTGTCAGGCGCACCTCGTTGGTGGCGGCGTTGAGCGTGCCCAGCCGCGTGTCGATCTGGCCCACGTTCAGATAGGGCTGAACGTGCAGGCCGTACACGGCGCACACGCCCTCCATGGCTCCGGCTCGAACCATGGGCAGCGCGCCGCCGTCGGTCTCCTCGGCGGGCTGGAACAGCAGGCGCACCGCGCCGCGCAGCAGATCGCGATGGTTCATCAGCAGCTTCGCCGCGCCCAGCAGCATGGCCGTGTGCGCGTCGTGGCCGCAGGCGTGCATCCAGCCCTCGTGCTCCGAGCGGAAGGGGCAGCCGACCGGCTCGGTCACGGGCAGTGCGTCGAAGTCCGCGCGCAGCGCCACGGTTTTTCCGGGACGGCCGCCCTGAACGGTGGCGATGATCCACGTCTGTTCGGCGGCGAAGGGCACGCCCAGCTCGGTCAGCTTCTCCCGGATAATCGCCCGGGTCTTTTCCTCATGAAAGCCCTCCTCGGGCACGCGGTGCAGCGCCCGGCGGGTCTCGACGATCCACGGCGCAATGGCGCGCGCCTCGTCGTAAAACGCTTGAACGGTCATGGTTTTTTCCTCCAGTGATTGTGTGAAAAATTCAGAACCTCCCGACGCGTGGGAGCGGGATTGCCGCCGAGATGCGGCGCGCCGCGCCTATAAGGCGGGAGCGCGCCCGGCGCGGCTGCACACAAGGAACGTCGAAGCGTTCCTGCCGCCTGCACTTCGAAAAGCCGATGTTCGGGAGCGGAATGGCGGCCTTCGCCGTCGGAATCCGGCACACGCGCCCGCGAAGCGGGAGCGCGCCCGGCGCGGCGCGTTCGGCGCATGCGCGGCAAGCGCCTGCGCGCCGTCTCGGAGTTCGAAATGCCGGCTTCCTCGCTCAGAACCTCCCGACGGCCTTCGCCTCTCCATTTTGGAGGTAGATTCTCGGCGCGCGGCGGGTCAGGCGGGCCAGCGCTTCGTTGCGGTTCAGCGCGCCCTGGGCGGCGTATTCGTCCAGCGAGATCAGTCCGCCGAAGAACGTGACCTCGTCGCCGGGCTGCGCGTCGGGGACGTCCGTCACGTCCGCCATCATCTGATCCATGCAGACCAGCCCCAGCACGCCGGCGCGCCGGCCGCGAATCTCCACCGCGCCGCTGTGGCGCAGCCGGGGCGCGCCGTCGGAATAGCCCGCCGTCAGCGTGGCTACCCGGGTGTCCCGGGCGAGGCAGTGGTCGTCGTCGTAGCCGATGCGCTCGCCGGCGGGAACAAAGTGGATCTGCGCGATGCGCGCCTTGAACTTCGCCACCGGGCGGCAGCGCTCGGGATGGTCGTATCGCGCCGGGCACACGCCGTAGAGCCACGCGCCGCAGCGCACCGCGTCGCGCCGCCAGTCGGGATAGCGCACCATGCCGATGCTGTCCAGCAGATGAGCCTTGGCGAAGGTCACGCCGCGGTCGGAAAGCTCGGACTCGATCTGCGCAAAGCGGGCGAACTGCTTCTCGTCGCTCTCCCGGTCGTGCAGCGCCAGATGGGTGAACAGACCCTCCATCTGAAAGCGGCCCGTGCGGTGCAGCACCGCGATTTCATCCGCCGCGCCGCCGCCGGAGAAGCCCAGCCGGTACAGCCCCGTGTCCAGCTTTACGTGGACGCGCACAGGCAGATTCTGCTCCCGGGCGACGGCGGCCAGCAGCTCGCCCTGAGATGCGGAATACAGCGTGAACATCGCACGGCGCAGGTTCAGCCGCCGGGTCTGCCCGGTTCCCACATGGCCGAGCACCAGCACGTCCGCGCCGGGGCACGCGTCCATCAGCTCCTCGGCCTCGTCGCCGTCGGCTACGGCGAAGATGCGCGCGCCGGCCTCGAACAGCGCCGGGCCGACCACCGCCGCGCCCATGCCGTAGGCGTCGGCCTTGAGCACGCAGACGACCTCCCGGGCCATCGAGCATGCCTGACGGTAGTTTTCGCACAGCGCGTCCAGATCAATCTCCGCCCAGCAGCGGGCGGTCGCTTCGGAAATGGTCATGGTTGTCTCCTTATGAATGGAAATCCGGGGAGAGCGGCGCGCCGCTCTCCCCGGGAGGGTCGGAAGGATGCCTTCCGAGGAATTTTGGTCAGATGCGCTTCAGCTCGGCGGGAACGGCCGCGTCCAGCTCGACCTCCATGCCCGCGGGGGCGGTGACGGTGAGCTTGCCGTCCTTCCATTCCACGGTCAGGCGGCCCATGGGCGCGTCGTGCCAGGCGCGGAAGAACCTGATCTCGGACGGAATGCTCGGCGCGATGCGCACGCGGCGATAGCCCGGCTCGAGAATGGTGATGCCGGCGATGCCGCGATAGAACCACGCGCTGATGGGCGAGAACATGTGATGGTTCAGCGAATTCTCGCCGGTCCAGTCCTCCCAGAGCGTGCCGGAGCCGTTGCTGAGCATGTGATACCAGCCGGGATACTCCTTCTGCGCGGCAATTTCGTAGGCCGTCTCCACCTCGCCCGCGTCGGTGAGCGCCTGCAGGAGGAACTTCGCACCGAAGATGCCGGTGAGGATGTGGCCGTTGGCCTGACGCACCTCATGCACCAGACGCTTCGCAACGCCCTCGCGGTCGTCGGTCAGGTTGAAGAACAGCAGCATGGACAGATAGGCCTGGCTGTCCGGAACCCTGCCGTCGAACTCGCGGTGGAACGCCGCGCGGGTCTCCTCGGCCAGACGGGCGAACTTCGTGCCGCTGTGGCCGGTGATCTCGGCGATTTTCACCATCATCTCGTACAGGTGGATGGAGATGCCGGTGAGCAGCGCCTCGGTGGGGAAGGGCTTGGCCTCCTTCGGCGGGCACCAGTCGCCCAGACCGATGGTGGAGATGCCGTTTTCCGCCACGGAAGCCATGTAGTCGATGTAGCGATCCATCAGGCCGTAGTGCTCGGTCAGGAAGCGCACGTCGCCCGTGGCCATGTAGGTCTGCCACGGAATGACGATGCAGGCGCAGTCCCAGGACACGCCATTGCCCCAGACGTAGCCCCAGCCGCCGGTGGGCAGAATGCCGGGCAGCTCGCCGGTGGGCCGCTGCGCGTCCTCAAAGTCATTCAGCCACTTGCGATAGGCCGGCGCCATGTCCAGATTGAACAGCGCCTGCTCGCAGCTCAGATGCGCGTCGCCCGTCCAGCCGTTCTTCTCGCGGTGGGGGCAGTCGGTGGGCATGTGGTGATAGTTGGTCCTGGTGGAGCGCAGCACCGCGTCCTGAATGGCGTTGAGCACCTCGCTGTCGCACTCGAAGCCGCCCTTCTGGGGAAGCTCCGTGTGGAAGACCCGGGCGCGCACGGACACGACCTTTGCCGCTCCGGTGATCTTCACATAGCGGAAGCCGTGATAGGTGAACAGGCCGTGCCAGGTCTCCTCGCCCTCGCCGGCGCAGATGTACTCGTCGGTCTGGAAGCGATGCTCCCAGCAGAACGTGGCGATGTTCTCCGTGTCCAGACCGCCCCTGCCGTCCAAGCGCTCGCCGTACTCGGCCACCATATGGTCGCCGCGCGCGCCGGTCACGGTGAATTCGCAGTTGCCGGCCAGATTCTCGCCGAAGTCGTAGATCGCGCCGTCCTCGACGACCGTCACGGACGCGGGCTCGAGCACCTTCTCAATGACGATGCCCGGGCCGTCGTACTTCATCAGCCGTCCGCCCGCGCCGCGATGCACCACGGCCTGCATCCATTCGCCCTGCTCGAAGGTCGCGTCGCAGATCTCGCCGCCGCGCAGCTCGCTCTCGATCATTTTGCTCTCCCGGGCCTGCCAGTCGCTGCCGGTACTGGTCACGGTCTCGCCGTCGGCGATGAGGCTGGCGATCATCTGCATCGGGCCCTTCCACGGCGCGGCCTCGAACTGCCACGCGTCGCGGATGGCGGTGCAGTACCAGCCGCCGCCCAGCTGCACGCGAATCTCGTTCTTTCCGGCCTTCAGCAGCGCGGACACGTCGTATTCCTCAAAATAGACGCGCTTGTCATAGGCGGTAAACGGCGGGGTCAGCAGCCGCTCGGTCACGCTCTGACCGTTGATCTTCGCGTCGAAAAAGCCCAGACCGCAGATCTGCAGCGTCGCGCTCTTCGGCGCGCGCGCCAGCTCAAACTCCTTGCGGAACTCCGGAGAAGCCTCGGCCTTGCCCATGGGCCCGTAGCGATGGGGACAGAGAATCCATTTTGCGTTTTGAATCATTTGAACTTCCTCCTGCTCAGGCAGCTGATTTTCCCTGATTATTCAATACGACGCGAAGGGGGAAAATCCTCCGTGGGTAGAAAAATAATAGAGGCAACATCGTGGGTTTGATTCATCGCATACATTGTCTGCAATTCCATCAAACCGCAAACCTCCGCCGTTCCCCCGTCCCCACGCACAAACGAAAGCGGATGGAGCGCTGGAATCAGTGGCGCGCCATCCGCGATTGATGGGAAGAGGAATGCTGTAAGAACAAAGGAAGTCCCCGGAGCGCCGCCATGGCGCGACCGGGGACGATGTGATTTGCGCGGCAGCAACTGCCTGCAAGCTCAGCTTGCTTAGTACATGCCGCCCATGCCCGGGTTGGCGGCTGCGGGAGCCGGTTCCGGAGCGGGGATGTCGGTGACGATGGACTCGGTGGTCAGCACCATGGCGGCGACGGAGGCAGCGTTCTGCAGAGCGGAACGGGTGACCTTGGTCGGGTCGATGATGCCGCGCTCGATCATGTCGCAGAACTCGTCCTTGGAGGCGTCGTAGCCGAAGGAAACGGACTTCTTGGACTTGATCTTCTCGACGATGATGCTGCCCTCCACGCCGGCGTTGGCGGCGATCTGACGGACGGGCTCCTCGAGCGCGCGCAGGACGATGTTCACGCCGGTCTTCGCGTCGCCGGAGACCTCGGGAACGAGCTTCGCGACGGCCTTGGAGGCGTTGATCAGCGCGGTTCCGCCGCCGGGAACGATGCCCTCTTCGACGGCGGCGCGGGTGGCGGCCAGCGCGTCCTCAATGCGCAGCTTGCGCTCCTTCATCTCGACCTCGGTGGCCGCGCCGACGTTGATGACGGCCACGCCGCCGGACAGCTTGGCGAGACGCTCCTGGAGCTTTTCACGATCGTAATCGGAGGTGGTGACTTCGATCTGGGAACGGATGGAGGCGATGCGCGCCTTGATCTCGTCGGGATCTCCGCCGCCCTCGACGATGACGGTGTTCTCCTTGTCGATCTTGACCTGGCGGGCGGTGCCCAGCATGTCGATGGTGGCTTCCTTCAGATCCAGACCGAGCTCCTCGGTGATGACCTGACCGCCGGTCAGCACGGCGATGTCCTGCAGCATGGCCTTGCGGCGATCGCCGAAGCCGGGCGCCTTGACGGCCACGCAGGTGAAGGTGCCGCGCAGCTTGTTCAGAACCAGCGTCGCCAGCGCCTCGCCCTCTACGTCCTCAGCGATGATGAGCAGCTTCTTGCCGGACTTGACAACGTTCTCCAGCAGGCCGATGATCTCCTGAATGTTGGAAATCTTCTTGTCGGTAATCAGAATGTAGGGGTTGTCCAGAACGGCTTCCATCTTCTCCATGTCGGTGCACATGTAGGAAGAGGCGTAGCCGCGGTCAAACTGCATGCCCTCGACCACGGTCAGCTCGGTCTTCATGGTCTTGGACTCTTCGACGGTGATGACGCCGTCCTTGCCGACCTTCTCCATGGCGTCCGCGATCAGGTTGCCGATCACTTCGTCGCCGGAGGAGATGGAGGCGACCTGCGCGATCTCCTGCTTGGTCTCGATGGACTTCGAGATGGCGCTCAGGCTCTGCACGGCCGCGTCGGTGGCCTGCTGGATGCCCTTCTTGACGACCATCGGGTTCGCGCCCGCGGCCACGTTTTTCATGCCCTCGTGAATGAGCGCCTGCGCCAGCAGAGTGGCGGTGGTGGTGCCGTCGCCGGCCACGTCGTTGGTCTTGACGGAGACCTCGCGCACCAGCTGCGCGCCCATGTTCTCAAAGGGATCCTCCAGCTCGATCTCCTTGGCGATGGTCACGCCGTCGTTGGTGATCAGCGGAGCGCCGAACTTCTTGTCCAGCACGACGTTGCGGCCCTTGGGGCCCAGAGTGATTTTCACGGTGTTCGCCAGAGTGTTGATGCCGGCTTCCAGAGCGCGGCGCGCGTCCTCACCATATTTCAGCTGCTTAGCCATAATAATGCCTCCTGTTTATCTAACGATTTGTCGCGGAAAATTATTCGACGATGGCCAGAATGTCAGACTGGCGAACGACGATGTACTCCTCGCCGTCCAGCTTGACCTCGGTGCCGGCGTACTTGGAGTAGATGACCTTCTGGCCCTTCTCCACGTACATCTTGATCTCCTTGCCGTCCACGTTTCCGCCGGGGCCCACGGCGATGACTTCCGCCATCACGGGCTTTTCCTTCGCGGAGCCGGCCAGAATGATGCCGCCGCGGGTGGTCTCTTCCGCTTCCAGATTCTTGATGACGACACGGTCGCCCAGAGGTTTCATAGTCATATGTGTCAATCCTCCTTCGAGTTGATGCGTGATGATTGCCTGTTAGCACTCTTTTTAACCGAGTGCCAACCGCTTACAGGGGATAGTTTAACCGCTTTCGGAGCAAATTTCAAGTCCTTTGGGGCCAAAAATAATGTTAAATATTTGATTTTGGCGCCGGAAACACCCGGGAGGCGCTATAATGGAGAAAAAGCGGAGCGGAGGGCAAAGGCATGGACAAATGGGACGCGCGGTTTATGGAAATGGCGTGGGTGATCTCGAAATGGGCGAGCTGCTTTCAGCCCAACCGCAGGATCGGCTGCGTGATCGTGAAGAACAAGCGCATCGTGACCACGGGCTATAACGGCGCGCCGGCGGGCATCCGCACCTGCGTGGAGCGGGGCGAGTGCCTGCGCAAGAAGATCGGCGTGGAGTCGGGCACCCGGGCGGAGCTGTGCTACGCCGTGCACGCGGAGCAGAACGCCATCATTCAGGCGGCGAAGCTGGGCGTGTCCATCGACGGCGCGACGCTGTACTGCACCCATCAGCCCTGCGTGCTGTGCGCCAAGATGATCGTCAACGCGGGCATCACGCGCGTGGTGTACGAGGAGGGCTATCCCGACGATTTCGCGAGGGAGATCATGGCCGAGGGCGGCGTGGAGCTGGTTCACATGACCACCCGCACAAAGGAGAATTCATGAAATGAATAAGGAAAGAATCCAAAAGGTCGCGGAAAACATGCGCGCAGAGGGACTGGAGCAGATCCTCGTGACCGCGCCCACGTCGGTGTTTTATCTGACGGGAAAATGGATCGCGCCGGGCGAGCGGATGCTCGCGCTGCTGGTGCGCGGCGACGGCAGCAGCAGGCTGTTCGCCAATCGCCTGTTCGCGCTGAAGGGCGCGGTGGACGCGGATCTGAAGGAGTTCGACGACACGGACGACCCCATCGCGCTGCTTGAAAAGGACGTGCGCCCGGGAAAGCTGGGCGTGGATAAGCTCTGGCCCAGCCAGTTCACCATCCGCCTGATGGACGCGCGGCCCGACGTGCGCCCGACGCTGGGCAGTAAGCCCGTGGACGACGCGCGCATGCGCAAGGGCGCGGACGAGCTGGAAAAGATGCGCATCTCGTCGAGGATGAACGACGCGGTCAGCCGCCGGGTGCTGGAGAATCTGAAGGCGGGTATGACCGAGACGGAGGTCGCCGCGATGTACCTGAGCATCGCGAAGGAGCTGGGCGCGAGCGGCCCGAGCTTCGAGCCGCTGGTGTGCTTCGGGGCAAACTGCGCCGAGCCGCACCACGCGTCGGATGAGACGCGGCTGAAGAAGGGCGATTCGGTCATTCTCGACGTGGGCCTCGTGTGGCAGGACTATTGCAGCGATATGACGAGAACCGTGTTCTTCGGGGAAGCCACCGAGGAACAGCGGAAGGTCTATGAGCTGGTGGAGCGGGCCAACGCCGCGGGCAGGAACGCCGTGAAGCCGGGAATGCCCATGAAGATGTTTGATAAGGCCGCGAGAGAGGTCATCGAGGAGGCCGGGTATGGGGAGTACTTTATCCATCGTACCGGGCATGGAATCGGACTGGAGGTGCATGAGCCGCCGGATAATTCGTCGACGAATGAGACCATCGCGCAGCCGGGTATGACCTTCTCGGTGGAGCCGGGCGTTTACCTCCCGGGCCGCTTCGGCGTGCGCGTGGAGGATCTCGTGGCCGTGACGGAAACGGGCGTGGAGACGCTGAACCAGCTGACGAAAGAATTCCGAATTATTGCAGGCTGAGCGGCCTGAGGCCGCGTGCAGCTGCTGCCGCGCTGAGCGGCCTGAGGCCGCGCGCAGCTGCTGCCGCGCTGAGGCGACGCGGGCTGCGCGCCGGTGGTCGGCGCTTGCCCGCTGCGGTGCGTTTCTGGAGCGGGCGTTGTTCGAAGCGACGGCGCAGCGCCGCGATGGTCGCGGCTTGCGCCTGCGTTTGGATGTACAAATGCCCTTCCTCCGAAGGCGCGGCAGCAGCCTGCAAATAAAAAGTCAGGCCCTAAACAAAGCGTGATCGAAAAAGGCAGACCAGGAAGGGAAAAAACAGAATACATACACCAAACAGACCGCCGCCGATGGCCGGGGGGATTTTATTGCGCTGCTTTTCAGGATTGGCGGGCCGCCTTTTTTTTGCGCAAAGCCGCCGAAGGGGCTGAGCGTTTACCCCTGTCTTCGGCAGATGGAGAGGGCGGCGTGAAGCTTGGCGGGGTCTACGGGCTTGGTCAGGTATTTGGTCATGCCGCAGTCCCGGGCGCGGGACTGATCCTCGGCGAAGGCGTTGGCGGTCATGGCGATGATGGGCACGTCGGCCGCGTCCCGGCGCGGCAGTGCGCGGATGGCCCTGGCGGCCTGCATGCCGTCCATCACGGGCATCATCACGTCCATCAGAATCGCGTCGAACGCGCCCTCCTCCGAGGCGGCGAACTTCTCTACGGCCTCGCGCCCGTTGCGCGCTTCGGCCGTCTTCACGCCCGCGTCCTGAAGCATGCAGCGGGCGATTTCCAGATTCAGATCATTGTCCTCGGCCACCAGCACGCGCATGCCGGAAATATCCGTAAGCGGCTGCGCGTCCGTGGCGGCGGGGGGCTCCGCGGGGTTGAGGTCGAACTCCAGCTGCACGGTGAAGGTCGTGCCCTCGCCCAGCCGGCTCTCCACGCCGATGGCGCCGCCCATGAACTTCACCAGATCGCTGACGATGGCCATGCCCAGCCCGGTGCCCTGATACTCGGTGCGCGCGTTGTCGTGCTCCTGAGTGAAGGGATGGAACAGGGACTTCTGCACGAATTCCTCGCTCATGCCGATGCCCGTGTCCCGGACGACGAAGCGCAGCGCGACCCGCCGGTCGTCGCCGCCCACCTCGCGCACGGACACGTCCACCCGTCCGCCGGGGCGGTTGTATTTCACCGCGTTGCTGACCAGATTGAGCAGAATGCGCCGCAGGTGCATCGGGCTGCCCAGCAGCCGGGTGTGCACCGCGCCGTCCATGCGGAATTCCAGCGCAATTCCCTTGACCTTGGCGGACTCCTCGGCGATGCTCCGCACGCGGCGCAGCTCCTCGTTCAGATCGAAGGGACTGCGCGTCAGGCGAATCTCGCCCACCTCCAGCCGGCTCATGTCCAGCACGTCGTCCATCAGCTCCAGCAGATGTCCCGCCGCGCCCTTGATCTTGTCCAGGCAATCGTCCACCGTCTCCGGTTCGTCCTTTTTGCGGCGGATGCGCTCCGCCATGCCCAGAATGCCGTTCACCGGCGTGCGGAAGTCGTGGCTCATGTGGGACAGGAAGACGGTCTTGGCGCGGTTGGCGCGCTGCGCCGCTTCGTTGGATTCCTTCAGCTGCCGCTGCACATCCAGCAGGGAGCGGATGTACCGCGCCTGCCGCCTGTCCAGCACGTAGTAGATGACGAGCGCGGACACGACGACGATGAGGGCGAGGATGAACATGTCGTACAGCACCTGATTGGTTTTCAGCACATGGCGCAGCGAGCGGTTGCGGGTGAAGTCGTCGATCCATTTCTGCTGCAGCCGGCCGATGGTCTCGTCCCGGCTCATGGACTGAAGCGCCTCGTTGAGCGCCGTGCGCAGCTCGGGGCGCGACGCGCTCACCGCCATGGCGGGAAAGCTCTTGGCGATGGCGAGCCCCCGCCTGAGATCCAGATGATTCTTTTCGATGAGCTTCTCCGAAACCGCCGAATGGCAGATGGCATAGTCCGCCTCGCCGTTCTCCACCGCCTGCAGAATCTCCGTGTTGGTGTTGTATTCCACGTATTCGCACTGAAGATCGTAGGAGGCTTCGATGACCGAGCGCGCCATCAGCGCCACCCGCCTGCCCGCCAGCGTCGCCGCGCTGTTCACAGCCTCTTTGCCATAGACGCACAGCTCGTCGGAGCACAGCGGAATGGTGCGCAGTGTGCCCTCCATGTTGGAGAAGATCTCCAGCCCCAGCAGCACGTCCGCGTCGCCCTCGGCCAGCATGGCGCGGCAATCGAGCCATGCCCCGGTTTTAAATTCCACCTGCATGCCCAGCCGGTTGGCCGCCTCGGTGACGATTTCGATGTACAGCCCCGACAGCTCGCCATTGGAATTGTAATAGGAATTGGGGCAGAAGTCGTAGTCCGCGGCCACGCGCAGCACCGGCGCGTCGGGCCCGGCGGTCGGCTTTATATCCACCGTGGGCTCGCCCGCAAACAGGCCCATCTGCACCAATGTGAACAGCACCGGCGCGACCACCAGCACCGCCGTCAGCGCGATCAGCAGCTTTCTGTAAATGCCGTAGTCCGGCTTTTGGACGGCTTTCGCCTCGTTTTTCGCTTTCATCTTCGGCAATCGCGCCCCTTCTCGGCGCCGACCGGGCGGCGCGTGTTTTCATCCTGTTTTATTATACTCTATTTGCCGAAAAAGCTCAATGAAGGTTCTCTAAAGAATTGCGCTCAGCCGGCGCTGGCGGCCTCCACCGAGCGCACGGGCAGGCGCAGCGTGAACGCGCTGCCCTCGCCGGGGCGGGAGTGCGCCGTCAGACTGCCGCCCATCTGCGCGGCAAAATCCCGGGCGATGGTCAGCCCGCAGCCGTAGCCGAAGTCCGTCTCGTGCAGCTGAAAGATATTCTCCAGCCGCTCGGGCGATATTCCGCAGCCGGTGTCGGCCACCTCCGTCTCCACCGCGTCGCCCAGCGCCCGGACGCTCAGCCGCACGCCGCCGCCCCGGGGCGTGAACTTCAGCGCGTTGGACAGCAGGTTCAGCAGGATCCGCGCGTATTTCTCGTCGTCCAGCGCCATTTCGAGCCGGTCGGTGTTGGCGAAAAAGGTCATGCGCACGCCCGCGCGATCGGCGTAGAGCCGGCAGCGGGAAAAGACCTCCCACGTCCGGCTGACGACGTCGCTGCGCGTCCAGCGCACCGCGCCCGCCTCGGGCCGGCGGCGCTCCATCGCGCCGCTGAGCATGCGCTGCATCTGGCCGACGCTGCCCAGCAGCGTCTCCACATAGCCCCGCGCCCGGGCGTTCTGCCCCAGCTCCTGCTCCAGAAGCTGCGCGCAGCCGCTGATTAACTGAAGCGGAATGCGCAGATCGTGCACCAGTTCTCCGTCCATTCGACTCATCTCCACCCGTTCGGAATATTTGCTATACATTATGGCATGCCGCCGAAATGTATGACGGAGCAGGCTGCGGTTCGGAAAATTATGACAGGATTTTTATAGAGACGTTTTGCATTCAGACGACCGGATGCGGGAAGCGATGTTCACCGCACCGTCTCCATGCTCAGGCGGCTGCCCGAGGGGGAGCCGCGGACGATGATCTGGCTGTCGATGCTCTCGCGGAGCTGCGCCACGTGGGAGATCACGCCCACCAGCCGGTCGCCCTCGGTCAGGCGCGTCAGCGCGGCCATGGCCCGGGAGAGCGTCTCCTCGTCCAGCGTGCCGAAGCCCTCGTCGATGAACATGGTGTCCAGCCGCACGCCGCCCGACGAGGCCTGCACCACGTCGGCAAAGCCCAGCGCCAGCGCCAGCGAGGCCAGGAACGATTCGCCGCCCGAGAGGGTCTTCACGTCGCGATCGCGGTTGGTGTACGCGTCCAGCACGTTCAGCCCCAGTCCGCTGCGGGTGTTCTTTTTGCCCTCCTCCATGCGGCATTCCAGATAGAACCGCCCCGCCGACATGCGCGTGAGCCGCTGGTTGGCCGCGGCTACCACCCGGCGGAAATAGTATTGCAGCACATAGGTCTCCAGCGAGATGCGCTCCGCGCCCGCCAGCTGACCGGATACGGTGCGGTAGAGATTGTCGCAGAGGCCGAATTCCGCGCGCACCCGACCGAGCCGCACGGCTTCGGCCCTCAGCCGCTTGAGGGCGCTTCGGTTTACCTCCGCGCGCGTGGACAGTGCCTGACGCTCGGCGCGGCGCTGCGCAAGCGCCTCCTCGGCCTCGGCGAGGGCCCGCCCGGCCGCGTCGAAGTCCACCGGCTGCGCGCCCTCCCAGCGCTGCCGCAGCTCGGATAGGCTCTGACCGAGCGTCTGAAGCGACTGGGCGTGCGCCTCGATTTTGCTCTGCATGCGGCTGATCTGCCCGTCGTCCCGGCGGGCGGCGCGATATTCCGCCTCGTCCGCAAAGCCCTGCTCCGACAGCGCGGCGGCAAAATCCGCCTTCGCTTTGAGCCAGTCCGACCGCAGGCGCTCGCACTGCGCGTCCAGCGTGTCGCAGGCGCTGCGCGCGCCGTCCCGACCGCTGCGCGCAGCCTTCGCGCGCTCCTCCGCGGCGCGTCGCTCGCGCTCCACCCGCTCCACCCGGGCATTCAGCGCGCCCAGCTCGCGCTCCACCTCGCCCCGGCGAGACAGAATGGCCTCGGGGGAGGGAATGTCGGAGGCCTCTGCGGAGGATTCGCCGGACGGCGGGAAAGCGGCGGATTCGTTCTTCGCTGTCGCGTCTTCGCGCCGCGCGGAGAGAGCTGCGCCCGAGCGGCGGGAAGTGCCATCGGCCTCGGCGCATCCGCGCGCATCCATGGCACGGCCATCAAACGCGGCGGGATTGCCAAGCGCATCCGCTTCGGTCGCGTCCCCGCGCCGCGCGGCAAGGGCTTCGCCCGAGCGGCGGGGAATGCCGTTGGTATCGACATATCCGCGCGCATCCATGGCACGGCCATCAAACGCGGCGGAATTGCCGAACGCATCCGCTCCCGCCGCGTCTCCATGCAGGGCGGCAAGGGTTTCGCCGGAGGGCTGGGGAATGCCGTTGGCATCGGCATATCCGCGCGTATCCGCGGCGCTGCTGTCGGATGCGGCGAGGTTGTCAGGCGTTCCCGCTTCCGCCGCGCCTTCGCGGCGCGCGGAGATGGCTGCGCCGGAGGGCTGGGGAATGCCGTTGGCATCGGCATATCCGCGCGCATCCGCGGCGCTGCCATTGAGCGCGGCGGAATTGCCGAACGCATCCGCTCCCGCCGCGTCTCCATGCAGGGCGGCA
>ERZ780195.1731-NODE-1731-length-16719-cov-5.775204_pt1 | contig 16719 bp, 14 predicted proteins | sample MGYA00511017_ERZ780195 | MGnify/ENA primary metagenome ERZ780195 (study PRJEB29588, sample SAMEA2159974) | human gut metagenome | biome: human gut; feature: human-associated habitat; material: faeces | place: Denmark | collected 2008/2010 ...
TGCCTCCGTGAGGCGGCGGTTCTTCTTCAGGGTCATCACCGCCACGCCCTGGGAAGTGCGGGTGGTCTTGGGAGCCAGCAGGGCGGTGTGGAGGATGAGGCAGCGGGGCTCGTCGGAGCAGACCGCCACCTCCCCGTCCTCCGTCAGGCGCAGGATGGCGGCAAGCGGCGCCTTATCCGAGTAGGCCCCCGTCAGCTTCCGGCGGTTGGAGGCCGTCTGATAGGCCGTGAGCTCGATGCGGGCGGCCTTGCCGTTTTCATAGAGGAAGAGGAGGGAGCCGGCGTAATCCCCCGGCAGCAGGGCGTAGATCACGCTCTCGCCCTCGTCCATCTTCAGCTTTGCCGGCAGGTAATCGCCGAGAACGCTGGCCTTGCTGTCCTCAAACTCGCCAAGCCGGACCTTATAGACCTGGCAACGGTCCGTGAAGAGCATGAGCTCTGCGTTGGACGTGGTCTCAAAGCTCTGCCGGAGCCCGTCGCCCTCCTTGTACTTCTGCTCCCCGCTCATCCGCAGAGACTGGGGCGTAATCTTTTTAAAGTAGCCCTCCTTGGTGAAGAATAATGTCACAGGATAATCCGGAATATCATCCTCCGGCTCATATTCCTGGATCTCGCCGGGATAAACCAGCATACTCTTTCTGGGCCTGCCGTATTTTTTTATCACGTCGTTCAGCTCGCTGACAATAATGCCCTTGACCTTGCTTTTGCTGTCCATAACAGCCTGCAGCTCGGCGATCTCCGTCTCTAACTGCTCGGTTTCCTGGGTGCGCTTTAAAATATACTCCCGGTTCAAATGGCGCAGCTTGATCTCCGCCACGAACTCCGCCTGGATTTCGTCGATGCCGAATCCGATCATCAGATTGGGAACCACCTCGGACTCCTCCTCGGTTTCCCGGACGATCCTTACCGCCTTGTCAATATCCAGAAGAATCCGTTTCAGCCCCTTCAGCAGATGGAGCTTGTCCTTCTTCTTCTGCAGGTCAAAATAAGTCCTGCGGCGGACGCATTCAATACGGAAAGCGATCCATTCGCCGAGAAGCTCCCGGATTCCCAGCACTCTAGGCACTCCGGCGATCAGCACGTTAAAGTTGCAGGAGAAGGTATCCTCCAAAGGCGTCATGCGGAAAAGCTTCAGCATCAGCTTTTCTGGATCCACGCTCCGCTTCAAATCAATGGTGATTTTCAAGCCGTCCAGCCCGGTTTCATCCCGGATATCCGCAATCTCTTTCAGCTTACCCTGCTTTACCAGTTCGATGATTTTCTCGATGATGGCCTCGCAGGTGGTCGTAGGAGGGATGCTGGTCACGTCTATGCAGTTAGCGGACTGGTCATAGGAATACCGCGCCCGCACCTTGATGCCGCCGCGGCCGGTGGCGTACACCTGCTTTAAGGCGTTCCGGTCGCAGATAATCTGTCCGCCGCCGGGGAAATCCGGCGCCAGCAGGGTGGACATCACGTCAAAGTCCGGATCCCGTATCAAGCCGATGGTAGTCTCGCAGACCTCCTTTAAGTTAAAGGGGCAGATCGAGCTTGCCATACCCACAGCGATGCCGGTATTGGCGTTGACAAGCACCGTGGGGAAAGTGGCCGGCAGCAAGGACGGCTCCTTCATGGTATTGTCGTAGTTATCCACAAAATCCACGGTGTCCTTGTCGATGTCCCGGAACAGCTCCTGGGCGATGGCGTCTAGCTTCGCCTCCGTGTAACGAGAGGCTGCCCAGGCCATATCCCGGGAATAGAATTTACCGAAGTTTCCCTTGCTGTCCACAAAGGGATGCAGCAAGGCCTCGTAGCCCCGGCTCAGGCGCACCATGGTATCATAAATGGCGCCCTCTCCATGGGGATTCAATTTCATGGTCTGTCCCACAATGTTGGCGGATTTTGTTCTCCCGGAGTTTAATAACCCCATTTTATACATTGTGTATAACAATTTTCGGTGTGACGGCTTAAACCCGTCGATCTCCGGCAAGGCACGGGATAAAATTACGCTCATGGCGTAGGGCATATAGTTGGTTTCGAGGGTATGGTCGATCTCTTGTTCCACTACCGACCCAGCCCCTTCGATCACCCCATGGGTTTGAGGCAAGGGCTTAGGGGCAATCTTCTTTTTTCTTGGAGCCACGTCATCATCTCCGCTTAAAATGTCGTTCCTATGGTTTTTTATGATTCAAAGCTACTCTGCTAGGCTGAAATGAAAATGCAAATGTGCCGGAAAGCGGCTGAAAAGAGAGAACGGGCAGTCATCTGGAAGCTGTATAAAGCATTGCCAATCCCGCGCCATACACAGGGCGGCTTACGGCGCCGCTAAAATATCCAGGCTGCCGGTCCCCCGCCGATCAAAAATTCCGCAGCACTGTTCGGCTCTCCCGAACAGCGGCCAGCCTGATCCAAACGCCTTGCCGCCGGTTTGAGCGGAAAAGCAATAGGAGAAAAGCGGCTGGCAGGCACTTTTCCGGACGCAGATTTCCTGCGCCGTCCAGGCCCGCGGCAATCTCCTCTCCCGGCCCAGGCGCGCCGGCTCAGCAATCCGTCTGCGCTTTAAAATTAAAATATTGAAAACAGAAGTCAAGCCCTGGGCGGGCTTCTGCGGAAGAAAGCCGGTTACGAAACATCCGCCACATCCAAATATAAGTGTCCGTTTTCCGCGATGTAGTCCTTTCGGCCGCTTAGGTTGTCTCCCAGCAGCAAGTCGAACATCTCGACAGTTTTTTCCATATCCGTAGGCATCACCTTGATCAGCCGGCGGGTTTGGGGATTCATGGTGGTCAGGTTCATCATATCCGGCTCGTTCTCACCCAGTCCCTTGGAGCGCTGAATGGTGAACCTGCCTCCCTCAGCCTCCAGCTGATCCAGAAATTTTTGCTTTTCCGCTTCCGTATAGGCAAAATAGGTGTCGGTTTTCGAAGTGATCTCATACAAGGGAGATTCCGCAATGAACACTTTACCCGCCTCAATAAGCGCGGGGGTCAGCCGGTAGATCATAGTCAGCAGTAAGGTACGGATCTGGAAGCCGTCCACGTCGGCGTCGGTGCACAGGATCACCTTGCTCCAGCGAAGCTGATTCAGGTCAAAGGAGGCCAGATCCTTGTTGGCCTTGCTTTTTACCTGAACGCCGCAGCCCAGCACTTTAATCAGATCGGTGATAATGTCGTTTTTAAAAATCTTATCGTAGTCCGCCTTTAAGCAGTTTAAAATTTTACCCCGTATGGGAATGATCGCCTGGAAATCCGGATCCCGGGCCTGCTTGCAGGCGCCAAGAGCAGAATCACCCTCTACAATGAAAAGCTCCCGAAGATTTACGTCCTTGCTACGGCAATCCACAAATTTGGCCACCCGGCTGGTAATATCCATGTTGCTGGTCAGCTTCTTCTTCAGGTTCAGTCTGGTTTTTTCCGCATCCTCGCGGCTGCGCTTATTGATCAGCACCTGGCCGGCAATCTTGTCCGCGTCCAGAGGGTTCTCGATAAAATAGATCTCCAGCTGATGCCGGAGCATCTCCACCATTGCCTCCTGGATTCCCTTATTGGTGATAGCCTTTTTCGTCTGATTTTCATAGGAGGTGACGCTGGAAAAGCTGGATATCACGATCACCAGACAGTCCTCTACGTCGGCAAAGGTGATTTTGCTCTCATTTTTATTGTATTTCTATCTATTATTTGAACAAATTCTACATTCGTTCTTCTTGGAAAAGCTTTGTTTACTTCTAATTCTTCTCCATATTTTTTTACATCAAATTTGCTTGTATCTTTTACAATTGTTATTGCATGTGGATTTCCCATTGATACACATGTAAATTTAAATTCTCTATCTTTAGCTTTCAATACCAAGTTTTTTACTGGATTTTCTGTTGATACTACTGGAACCTTTTCTGCTTCTAAAATTGGTTCTCCCATATCAACTCTAACTGTTTTTACTTTTCCATCTTCTACATTTAATTCTAATATTTTGATTCCTGCTAATGTTTCAATTTTTAGTGTTGTTTTGTCTGTCATTCCTTTGTCATAAACAAACTTTGCCACGCATCTTATTCCATTTCCACACATCTCTGCTTGTGAACCATCTGAATTAAACATTGTCATCTTAAAATCTGCCACTTCGCTTTTTTCAATTAAAATTAGTCCATCAGAACCTATTCCGAAATTTCTGTTGCTAACAAATCGAGCTAGCTCTGACCTATTTTCAATCTTTTGATTTATTGCGTCCATGTAGACGTAGTCGTTTCCTAGCCCTTCCATTTTTGTAAATTTTATCATTTTTATCACCCTCTATTAGGTATTAATTTTTTATCAGATATATTTATATTTGATTAGCCTGAATTTTATCACAATTGCATTTTTTTGTCTAGTGCACACGTGAGATCGCTTTTTTTCCGTGCATTGCACACTTGAGATCGCTTTTTTTCCGTGCAATTCAAATTAATTCTACTAAACTCCCTATAAAAAGCAATAATAGTTGACTAAGTTCTTAATTTTCCTAGTCAACTATTATATACATTCATATTATTTATATTCTTGCATATGCACTCTTTCTGCATAAAGTTACTTATTTCTTTTTATTATTTTTTTCAGCACTTTTTGCTCTTAGTTCTTCTCTTATTTCTTTAGCACCTAAAATATATAAATACATAATCTTATCAGTCAAAATCATGAATTTAGTTCTTTCTTCTTCCTCTTCTGTATACATTAAAATTGGTGATTGCATTGTATCCCTTAAGCCTAAAATTTCTTCGAATGTGTTTATAGAAATTACTTTATATCCTTTTGTGTCTATTGGTGTGTTTGATTTTTGAATATATGATTTATAGTTAAATAAAATTTGTTTTAATTCTTGAGCATACATTGTTTCTGCACTTCTTTTTTCTATTATATATTTTATTAACATTATAAATACTATTACACCTGCTACTGCTAATGCTATTCCTATCCAAAGAACATATTGAATATTTTCATATTCGCTTTTCTTTGATAGTATTTTTCCTTCGCCTTGTACTACATTTGAACCAATGCTTATATCTACTGTTCTTGTTGTTAATGGAATATCAAGTGTCATTACTTTACTATCTTGATTTATTTGTTTTCCATCATATTTGTTTATTACATATACATACATTTCTAATTCTAGTGTACTTGTTGTATTATCCAAATGATACAAATTTATAAATTTATTTATTTTTTCGTTGTATTCATTATAATCTATTGTAACACTATCAGCTATATCTAATTGTTTTGAATTTTCTTCTTGTTGTAAACTGGTTACTAATTCATCTGTTGTTTCATATATTGAAGTGGATTTTGAACTTTCTCTTACACTTGTTTTTGCTACAATTTTATACTCATATGTATAATCTTGTTCATTTGCTAGGTTCATCTTATAATCAAAATCTACATCAATATTATTTATTAAGCTAGCTATTATTGTACTTTTTTCATCAACATAGTTGTCTTGATAAAATTCATTTTCTTTTAAATTCACTTTATAATTTACTTTTGCTTTTTCTGTATATGTGTTGTATTCATTTTTACTTAATTTGAAATATGTTAATGTTAATACTGCTGCCATTACTATTAGAATTGCACTTGATACTCCTAATTTTATCTTATGTTTTCTTCTTTTTCTTTGATGCATCAATGCTATATCTTGTTCTTTTCTTCTCATTTACTTATTTCCCCCTATCAAATTATTTACCCATAATGTTAAATATCCAATATACGGAATTTTGAATTTTACTTGTCCGATTACATCTTTTGATGTTCTATATCCATCATCTTGTTTTTGGTTTGCATCACCTTTTGTATAATATCTTGTTTCTTCTCCCATCAACTTTTGGTCTATTACTCTGTGCACGATTTTTAAATCATCACTTCTAAATATAATGATGTCACCTGTTTTTACACTTTCATTCTTTCCGTATCTTTCGTAAACTATTATATCTCCTTTATCTATTGTTCCTGTCATACTTCCTGAGCCTATTACTAATGCTCCTATTGCAAACTTGCAACTTACTAGCATTACTATAAATCCAATTATTATACAAACAATTACAGTAATTATTCTTGATTTTTTTCTTTCTTTTATTGTCATAAGCTGTGGACGTTTATTAAATGTATTTTCTATTATTATATATGGAATTACCATTCTTATTATTGATTCTAGAAATATGTATATATCTGGTGTTATTGGTATTATATATACATATAATGTTGTAATTAGTCTGTATATTATTATTGCTTTCATATTTCTGTGTTTTATTATCATGTAATTGAACAATAAATTGTTTGCTATTGATGCAAATATTACAAAACTTATTAATGTGAAATAGTCTTTTGCTGTTTTTAAATTATAAATATTTGTTGTTAATATTACATCTAACATTACCATTGCTATGAGTATTATTATTTTCGAATACTTACTTTCTTTTAATAATACTGTTTTTCTAATTATTTCTGCTGATATTATTATTACTATATATGGAATTATGTAATTAAATATTGACCATATACTTAGTTTTACTGTTGAACTATAAAAACCTGTTATCATTCCTAGGAAATATATTATTGCTACATATATTATTCCCATTCCTCCAAACAAAAATGCTATTTGTCTGTTGCTTGTTAAATTCATTTTTTCTGATTTCACTAATTTTACTGTTATTGCCATAAACACTAATAATATTATCGCTAATACTGTTCTTGTTATTGTTTCATTAAATATCATGGCTAAAAGGAAGAATATTACTAGTGTAATTTCTATAACATATAATCTTATTTTTTCACTCTTCATTATTCCTCCTTTTTTCCTTTGTTATTTATGCATTTGGTTGTTGTGGTTCTGCTGTAATTGTTACACCTATTGTTGTTTCTTCATCTTGTGTTATAGGTGTTTTGATTAATTCTACTGTTACAGTTATTGTTGTTGTATCACCAGCTGCCACTGTACCTTTTGCAATATTTTGAGTTATTTTGAAAAATTCATCATTTGTGTTTGATGTTGTTGCAGATAATACTGCTGATAAGTCTGCACTTGTGTTTGCAATTGTGTATGTTGCTGTTGCTGTATCACCTTTTGCTGTTAATCCATTAACATTCATTGTAGCTTTTAATTGATCTTGTTGATTTATTACAGCTACTACTTTACTTGAATCAGAAACTGTTGGTGTTCCTGAAAATTTTACTGTAAAGTTTGTTTGTTCTGGTGTTGCTTGTGCAGATCCATTTATGTTTAATGTTACTGCTGTTATTGCTGCATAACCAATTGCCACTAATAGCACTGCTATTAATAATACTAATCCTACCACTGCTCTTGTATTTCTATTCATATGTATTCACCTCCAAATATTACTATATATACTTTACATTTATATTATTTTTTTATTTTTGTCAATAGTTTTTGTGAATTTTAATATTACAGATATATTACAAATATTGTGAGCATATTTTATTATGAGGTGATTATATGTCAAGAACCGTTTTTACTTCTTTGAGTAATAAAAAGAAAATGAAAAATGCATTATTTGTTGTTCTTATTGTTTTTGTTTTATTCACAATAAGATTAGCTTATATTCAATTTGTCTGGGGTGCAGAATTAAGTGAAAAAGCTTGGGAACAACAATCTCAAAGTAGAAGTATAACCGCTAAAAGAGGGACTATTTATGATAGTACTGGAAAATATATTTTAGCAGAAAACTCAAGTGTTGAATCTATAAGCATTAATCCAACTAACATTCCACAAGAAATCAAAGACAAAGTTGCTCATGCCTTATGTGATATTTTTGAACTTGACTATGAAAAAATATCCAAAAAAGTTCACAAAAGAAGTTCTATTGAGAGTATTGTAAAAAAAGTTGATAAATCTAAAACTGATGAATTGAGAAATTGGATGGATACTAATGGTATAACTACTGGAATAAATATTGATGAAGATTCTAAAAGATATTATCCTTATGGCTCTCTTGCTTCGCAAGTTATTGGTTTTTGTGGTAGTGACAATCAAGGTTTAGATGGTGTTGAAGCTAAATATGATAGTGAATTAAAAGGCAAAAATGGAAAAATTAATCGTCAAACAAATGCTTCTGGAGTCAGTCTTGGTGAAGAAAATTATGTTGCTGCTACTGATGGAAATAACCTAATTTTAACAATTGATATGACAATTCAATCTATTGTTGAAAAATATTTAGAAGAAGCTTGTATTGATAATATTTGTACAGATGGCGGAAGTATTGTTGCAATGGATCCTCGAAATGGCGATATTCTAGCAATGGCAAATTATCCAAGTTATAATCTAAACACTCCTTATGAACCTTATTCTGATGAACTTAAAGCTAGCTGGAATTCTCTTGATACTGCTGGTAAAACTGCTGCATTACAAGGTATATGGAGAAACAAAACAATTTCTGACACATATGAACCTGGTTCTGTTTTTAAAACTGTAACCGCTTCTGCTGCTCTTCAAGAAGGTTTAGTTACTGACATTGACCAGCAAGGACAATTTTGTTGCACAGGTGCAATTGAAGTTGCAGATACAAGAATTAAATGTTGGAGATATTATAGACCTCATGGTTCTGAAAGTTTAAGATTGGCTTTAATGAATTCCTGTAACCCTGTTTTTATAGGTCTTGGTCAAAAAATAGGAGTTACTAAATATTATGAATATTTACGAAAATTTGGCTTGTTCTCTAAAACCGGAATTCATCTTCCAGGTGAAGCAAATAGTATCTTCGTTAAAGAAGAAAAAGCAGGTCCTGTCGAATTAGCAACAATAAGTTTTGGACAAAGATTTGAAATTACTCCTCTTCAAATGATTACAGCTGTATCTTCTATTGCTAATGAAGGCATTTATATAAAGCCTCGTATTGTAAAAAGTATTCAAAATAGTGCCTCTGGTGAAATAACTGATTTACCTATTGAAACAGGCGAACAAATTATTTCTAAAGAAAACGCAGAAAAAGTGCTTAGTATGATGAATAGTGTTGTTTCTGAGGGAACTGGAAAAAATGCTAGAGTTGATGGCTATCAAGTTGGTGGGAAAACTGGTACTTCTGAAGATGGTGTTAACACAGGTAAATATGTCACTTCTTTTTGTGGTGTTGCTGAAACTGATAATCCAAGTATTGTATTATTAATAACCTTGTATAATCCTACTGGAGAAGGTGGTCATCAAGGTGGTGGTGTAGCAGCTCCTGTTGGCGGAAAAATTCTTGGCGAAGTTTTGCCTTATCTATCCTCAAAAAGCGGAGATTAATAATTTCTATTATCAATCTCCGCTTTTTTTATAGCCACTCTCCAATTTTTTTGATATATATCTTTTTTACAATTTGAACTAAAACTACATATAATACAGTAAGTCCTGCTATTATTCCGTAATATTTTAGTGGCAATATTTCAAAATGGAATGCAGTTACATTATGTAGTACTATAGGTGCTAATATAGTTCCAATTATTGTTACCATAGTAAGCACAAACAACATTGGACTTGGCTTAGATTGTACGAATGGTATTTTTGCTGTACGTACAAAATGAATAATTAGTGTTTCACTGATTAAACATTCTACAAACCATGCTGTTTGGAAATATGTTTCATATGCTACTCCATTGTATCCTAGTATAAACCAGAATGCTAAAAATGCAAATACATCTATTATTGAACTTACAGGTCCCATTACATTCATAAATGTTCCTAATCCTTTAGTATCCCACTTTTTAGGTTTCAACAAGAATTCTTTGTCTACATTATCATATGGAATTGCAATTTGTGAAAAGTCATATAAAAAGTCTTGTATAAGCATTTGAATTGGTAGTAATGGTAAAAAAGGTAAAAATATACTTGCTATGAAAATGCTAAAAACATCTCCAAAGTCTGAACTCAATGCCATTTTCATATATTTTATAATGTTTCCATATACTTTTCTTCCTTCTATTACACCATTAAAAATAACTTTTAAGCTTTTTTCTAATAAGATAATATCACTTGCTTCTTTTGCTATATCTGTTGCAGTATTTACACATATTCCAACATCTGCATTATGTAGTGATGGTGCATCATTTACTCCATCTCCCATATATCCTACAACATGTCCATTTTTCTTTAAAGTTTTTATTATTCTTTCTTTCTGTAATGGATTCATTCTTGCAAATACATTAACTTCTTCAACTTCTTTTGCCAATTCCTCATCAGTCATTTTGTCTACTTCTGCACCAATAAGAACTTTTTTATTTTCGATTCCTACTAAATTGCATATATTTTCTGTTGTATATTGATTGTCACCTGTTAAAATTTTTGTTGTAACTCCATATTCTTTTAATTTTTTTATTGTTCCTTTAACTTCTTTTTTTGGTGGATCTAAAAATGCAACAAATCCTATAAATACCATTTCACTTTCATCTAATTCATTAAATACATTTTTCCCAGAATATTCTCTTTTAGATGCTAATGCTATTACTTGCATTCCCTGCTTTGCTAGTTTCTGTGCATTTGTATTTATGTTTTCTATTAATTCTTGTGTTAATGGTTCATGCTGATTATTAATTTTAACTGTTGTACAACTTTTTAGTACCTCTTCTAATGCCCCTTTTGTGATTATTCTGTAATGTCCCTCATGTTCTACTACAACACTCATCTTTTTTCTAGTATAGTCAAATGGTATTTCATCAACCTTCTCATAATCTGCTATTTTATCTTTTATTTGATGTTGATTACCATATGCTATAACTGCCCTATCTACTAGATTTTTCATCCCAGTTCCGTAGTAACTATTCAAAAATGCATATTCTAATATTGATAGGTCTTCTTTTCCTTCAACATTAATATATTTTTGTAATATTATTTTGTCTAATGTTAAAGTTCCTGTTTTATCTGTGCACAAAATATCTATTGCGCCCAAGTTTTGGATTGACTGGATATTTTTTACTAATGTTTTCTTCTTAGCTAGTGTTTTGGTTCCCTTAGTTAGATTTACATTGACAATCATAGGTAACATTGTTGGTGTAATTCCTACTGCTACTGATAATGCAAACAAAATTGCTTCTAATACATCTTTACGTATAAATGCATAAATAACAAATACCGCTATTGATACAACAACCATATATCTTATTAGTAATTTTGTTATATTGTTCATTCCTCTTTCAAAATTTGTTATTTCTTTTTTACTATTTATTTGTTTTCCCATGCTTCCTAGATATGTAGAAAATCCTGTATTAATTACAACAGCTGTTGCTTTTCCACTTATTACACTTGTTCCCATTAAGCAAATGTTTGACAATGAAAAAATTTCATTTGTATCTGCATATTTCTCTGTTTTTTCTACTGGAGCACTTTCTCCAGTAAATACTGACTGATTCAAAAACAAGTCTCTATTTTCTACTATCATCACATCTGCTGGAATTATCGCCCCAGCATTTAAGTGTATTATATCTCCTTTTACAACTTTTTCAGTTTTTATAATTTTCTCTCTTCCGTTTCTAACAACTGTTGCATTAGAAAACAATTGACTTTTTAATTTCTGATTAAATTTATATGTCGAATAGTCTTGTATAAATCTAATCATCGCACTTACAAATCCAATTGCAAATATTATGATTGTTCCAATATTATCACTTGATACTAATTGATTTATTATAGCTAAAATTACTAGTATCAATATAAATTTATCTTTAAACGAATTTATGAAAAAGTAAAACCATGAATGCTCCTCTTCTTTGATAACTATATTCTCTCCATCTTTTTCTAACCTTTGCTCTGCTTCTTTTTCCGTTAAACCTTTTTCAATATTTGTGTAAAACTCTTTTATTACTTCTTCATTTCCGCTTTGTGCAATTCTTTTGTATTTTTCTATAATTTCATTATTATTGTTTTGTATATTCGTCTTGTTTTTTAGTTTGTTTTTTATCAAAAATAAATTAATCATTTTTTATCCTCCGCACATTTTTTTATATTAAACCACAACTATTATTTTTTTTCAAGTCTTTTGCACACGTGAGATCGCTTTTTTTCCGTGCAAAATAAAAATGATCAAAGAGAAGCTTTCTTCCCTATTGACCATTTCCTAATCCGAAACTTACGCCAAGCGCATTGTTTAATTGGTTAATTATATGATTATCTTCTATATGCCCTATTTTTTCTTTTAATCTGCTTTTATCTATTGTTCTTATTTGCTCAGTAAGAACTACTGAATTGCTCTTAAGTCCACTTGTATTTTCTCCTAGTTCTATATGTGTTGGTAATTTTGCTTTATTTGTTTGGGATGTTATGGCTGCTGCAATAACAGTTGGACTGTATTTGTTTCCTAAATCATTTTGTATTATTAATACTGGCCTTATTCCTCCTTGTTCTGAGCCCACAACTGGACTTAAATCTGCATAAAACATGTCTCCTCTTTTTACTACCATCTTCTTCACTCCCAAAAACTACATTTTTTAAGTCTATAGTTTCGTATATTTTTATTAGTTCGAAGTAAAGTCAATAGTAATTTACATCTATATATTTCGTAAAAGTTTCTAGTTTTATTGCGTACTATTTACCTTTACCTCATTATATAATATGTAAATTGTCGTTTTTTGTTTGTTGTCCTTTATCTCCATTTGCGTTGGATTGTGTGTTTCTTTGTTTATATGTAATATTTTATTTTTTGTTTTCATTATTATTTCATTTTCGGATTCTTTATATTGAGATTTTTCATCTGTTTTATAATCTTCTATAAAACTACTTAAATCTAAACAATTGCTTCCTAAATAATTATAATTTTCTAAAATCGTTGTTAAATCTAATTGGCTGTTTTCTATTTTGATATTTGTTCCATCATTTTCTATTTTTACTCCTGCTATATTGCTTGGTTCAATTACTTCTTGTGTACTTTTGCTTTTATCTTGATATGTTTGTTTTAATATATATTTGTTGTTGTTCTTATTACTGGTTACATTGACTGTTACATTCACTTCATATGAACTAATATTTAAAATATAATCTACAATTTCTTGACTAGTTTTATTATTTCCTATTTTAAATTTTTTAACCCTATTTTTGTAAAAAAATATTCCACAAACCATAAGCACTATTAACAATAACATAATCCAATATTTCTTTTTCATACATAACCTCCTAAAGTATATGTATTACTTTGAAAATAAAATATAACTATATCTACTATAAAAAATAGTTTTCTATTTTTTGTAATAATTCTTCTTTAGTTGTTATATGATTTATTTCATTTCTGAATGAACTAGAATCCGGCATATTTTTAGTATACCAACTAATGTGCTTTCTCATTTCATTAAGTGCAACACCTTCACCTTTATACGCAATATCAAATTCAATGTGCTCTTTTAATATTTCATACTTTTCTTGATTAGAAGGCTTAGAAAGTTTTTCACCTGTTTCTAAATAATGTTGAATTTGTTTAAATATCCATGGATTTCCCATTGCACCTCTACCAATCATTATTGCATCAACACCGGTTTGTTCAAACATTTTTTTTGCTGATTCTTCATCTATTATGTCTCCATTTCCTATCACTGGAATATTTACTGATTCTTTAACTTTTTTGATTATATCCCAATCAGCATGACCTGTATAAAACTCTGTGCGTGTTCTTCCATGAATTGTAATTGCTGAAATTCCGTTCTTTTCTGCTATTTGTGCTAATTCACATGCAACTATATGTTCATTGTCCCAACCTTTTCTAAATTTCAAAGTTACTGGTACACTAGACTTTTCTACTACTGCTTTTATTATTTTTTCTGCTTTTTCTAAATCAAGCAATAATTTGCTTCCATCTCCATTTTTTACTACTTTAGGAGCAGGACATCCCATATTTATATCAAGAATATCTGCCAATTTACTAACATATTGAGCTGCATATTTCATTGATTCAATGTCATTTCCAAATATTTGCATACTTATTGGTCTTTTTTCTCCATCTGTATTTAATAGTCCTTTCGTTTTTTCATCTCCATATAATAATGCTTTTGAACTTACCATTTCTGTGCATACAAGTCCAGGATTAAATTTTTCTACTATACGTCTAAAAGGCAGGTCTGTTACACCTGCCATTGGAGCTAATATTAAATTATTTTCTAATTCTACATTTCCTATTTTTAATTTTTTTAAGTACATTCTATTGCTCCTATTTATTAAACATTCCTCTTTTTCTTTGACTACTAATGTTCAATAAAATTCCAAGACATAAAAAGCTTGTCATCATTGAACTTCCGTCCATAACTTACAAATAATAGTGGTACACCTGTAATTGGAAGCAATCCCATTGTCATTCCAATGTTTTCTAATGTATGGAATAAAAATATTCCAGCAATTCCTGCTGCTACATACGCTCCTGCGTCATCTTTAATCTCTTTTGCAACTTGAATAGACTTTGTAATTATTATTATATTTAAAATTATAACTGAACATGCAATTACAAATCCCATTTCTTCCCCAATTACAGAAAATATAAAGTCTGTTGACTTTGGATATAAATATCCTAATTGTGTTTGGTTACCTTTTAAAACTCCCATTCCTGTAATTTCACCTGCTCCGATTGCGAGTTTGGATTGTAAAATATTATATCCTGCTCCTCTCGGATCTGATTCAGGATGTAAAAATGTATCTATTCTGGATTTTGCATGTTGTGGCAACACAAAATTATAGATTAATGGTACTGCTATTATTATTACTGCAAATGCTGTTATTATATATTTTCTATCTATTCCAGCAACAAATATCATTAATAAAAATGAAACTATATATGCAGTTGCAGTTCCATAATCAGGTTCTACTATTATTAATAATACTGGTACTGCTATCGCTAACAATATTAATGCTAACTTCGGTATTTTGCTTATTTCATTTCTACCATTTTTTTGTATTGTAGATATCACATATGCTAAAAATAATATTACAAATACTTTTGCTGTTTCTGCTGGTTGGAATGAGAATAAATCATTTCCAATTACAAACCAACTTCTTGCTCCACTTATTGGTTTGGTAAATAATACTGCTATTACCGATATTATTGCTATTCCATATAATATAGGAGATAACTTTACCAGAACATTATAATCTATTAGCATAGTGACAATCATAATTCCAATGCTTATCCCTATCCAAACAATTTGTTTTTTAAATTCCTCTAAACCCGAATCATATGATGCTGAAAATAATGCTATTAATCCAATTCCACACAATATAATTGCACATATTGGTATCCACCATTCTATTTTTTTTAAATTTCTTACATTCATTTAATCACTCTTTTTTATAGATTTTTTTTTATCTTTAGTTTTTTGGGTCTGCTTTTCTACTTTTTTAGTTTCTTCTTTGGCTTCTTCTTTTGTATTGTTTCTTTCTTCTACTTTATTTTCTTCTTCCCTGCTTTCTTTTTCTTCTTGCTCATTTTTTTCCTTTTTTGGTTCTTCTTTTTCGCTATCTTTTACTTGTGCTGTTTGTCTTACTTCATCTTTTATATTTAAGATAGGGATATTTGCATATAGTGCTGGTGCTCCATTGCTTCCATCTCCATTTTCTTTGTTTGTCAGTCTTACATCCATTGCACTTTCATCTATGTCTATGTATTTTTTTATTACTTCTATTATTTCTTGTTTCATCAAATCTAAAAAGTCAGCAGATACATTGGCTCTATCTTGCATTAATACCAAATGTAATCTTTCTTTTGCGGCATCTTTAGATTTTAATGTTTGTTCTTCTTTTTTGCTCATTTTCTTGAAAAAATTCATTATGCTTTCAAACATTATTTATTACCCTCCAACTTTTGTTTATTTTCTGAATAGACTTTTTAATTTTGCAAAAAATCCTTTTTCTTTCCCTGGAATTGTTACTTCTATATTTTCGCCTAATACTCTTTTAGCAATTTCTAAATACGCTTTTCCTGATGGTGCTTTTCTATTTTGAATTACTGGTTCCCCTTTGTTAGTTTGTGTTATTATATATTCATCATCTGGTACTACTCCTATTAAATCAATAGATAGTAAATCAACTATATCATTTACATCCATCATTTCTCCTCTACGTACCATATTAGGTCTTATTCTATTTATTACTAATTCTGGATTTTTAATTTCTGCTGCCTCTAATAGTCCTATTATTCTGTCTGCATCTCTTATTGAAGATATTTCTGCTGTTGTTACAACTATAGCTCTATCCGCTCCTGCTATGGCATTTTTAAATCCTTGCTCTATTCCAGCAGGACAGTCTACAAGTATATAGTCAAATTCTTCTTTTAATTTGCTTGTTAGTTCTTTCATTTGTTCTTCGTTTACTGCACTTTTGTCTCTTGTTTGTGCAGCTGGTAATAAATATAATTCTTTAAATCTTTTATCTTTTATTAATGCTTGTCTTAATTTACATTTTCCTTCAACAACATCTACTATATCATATACTATCCTGTTCTCTAATCCCATTACTACATCTAGATTTCTTAATCCAATGTCTGTATCTATCAATGCGACTTTCTTTCCTTCTAGTGCTAAACTAGAGCCTAAATTTGCTGTTGTTGTTGTTTTTCCAACTCCACCTTTTCCTGATGTTATAACTATAACTTCTCCCATATTCTTCCTCCTTAGGATATTTCTGTCGAACTTAAAATCCTAGTTTTTACAACTAATATAATACAATGAAACTGTCAAAAAGTCAATCTATTTCCACAAATTTCACACATTTTTTACATAAAAAATACTGTCTCCGTAAGGTTACAGTATTTTTGTAATATTATGTT
>ERZ780195.1733-NODE-1733-length-16701-cov-3.620870_pt1 | contig 16701 bp, 3 predicted proteins | sample MGYA00511017_ERZ780195 | MGnify/ENA primary metagenome ERZ780195 (study PRJEB29588, sample SAMEA2159974) | human gut metagenome | biome: human gut; feature: human-associated habitat; material: faeces | place: Denmark | collected 2008/2010 ...
CCCAGCCGCAGCCTGCTTGTTGCAAACTACAATGTGACACGGGATGTAAGCTGGGACGAGCTGAATGAAAAGGGCTTTATTTTCGGAAAGCCTTTTGAGAGCGGCGGCATAACCTATACTATGCGCGCGCCCTCGGCGGGAACCGACAGCTTTTTGAACAAAACGGAAGTGCGCGGCACTCCGTGGAACAACGAATGGGATACCATCCGTGTCAAGGGCGAGCTCGACCCCGCAAGCCTCACCAGAAACTATATCAAAAATTGGCAGGGATCGCCCTCCTGGGGGCAGGATGCCCTCGCCGGTGATGCGTCCATGCGCGTATATCGGGGCGGCGAGGGGGCCGACAGCTTTGTAGGCGCCTCTCCGTCGTCCGGCACGGGCATAGGCTATCGCCCGATTCTTGAGATACCGGAGGAGATCGAAGCCGAAGATCTGAGGGCGGTAACGGTCAACCTGAACAAAGGCAAGCTTGGCGGCGATACCGGACCTGTCCGCATGATCGCGCGTAAGGGCGCGTCGTTTACGGCGCCCACAGTCAGGCACCTGACCGACCCCGAAGGCAATCCCGCCTCGTCGGACTTTGTGTGGGTGGGCGACGACGGGAATGCCTATGCCCCCGGCTCGACCGTGCCCGGAAATGTCAGAATGCTGGTGGCCCGGTGGGCTGAGGACAGCATCGGTATGCCTCCGGTTGCTTACCTGGACGAAAACGGCCAGATGCAGGGGTGCTTTACCTATACCGAGCTGACGAGCTATTTCGAGCCGGACATCAAGAATAACCCCTTTTATGACCTGCCGGCAGGCTGGTATGTAATAAGCGGCGATGTGACGGTTACCAGCCGTATCCGCCTGAACGGCGATGTGAAGTTTATACTGACGGACGGCGCCCGGTTGGATGCAAAATGGGGCATTGACCTGGGGGCCGGCGACACCTTTACCGTCTACGGTCAGACTGACGATGCCGAAACCATGGGTAAGCTGACGGCGTGTATTCCGGATGCCATCGATCTGTACGGAATTCCTAAAGAGGAAAAAGAGGAAGCCGAATGGATCTCTGAGTTCCGCAATAATACCCCCGGCATCGGTATGAAAAGCTACCATGCCAGAAGAGACGGAAGGACAAGGGGCGTTTCCCGGGATGAAGGAGACGTCATCATCAACGGCGGCAATATCAAGGTAAAGGCGGGGACAGGCGCTTCCGGCATCGGAGGAACCGGCGATATGCGCTATCCCAGTGAAGGCATAAAGGGCGGTAATATTACCATAAACGGGGGTATTGTCGACGCATCCACCGGAAGCTACCTTGCAAGTGCTCTCGACAGCGGAGTCGGGATCGGAACCAATAAATACGAGTTGGGCGGCAGCGTTACCATCAACGGCGGCACCGTCATAGCCAAGGGCGTGGATTGCGGAATCGGCGCCGGGAAAGGCGGAAACATTACCATCAACGGCGGCGATGTTACGGCGATAGCCGGCGTAACAGAAGATTCGACTAGATACTACTGGCCGAAGGGCATCGGTATCGGTTTGTGGCATGATGGTACCGTAACCATAAACGGCGGTAACATCAACGCCTCCACTGTCTACAGCGGAGCGGGAATCGGCGGATATTATGCGGATGTCGCCATCCACGGCGGCAACATCGAGGCTACCGGAAGCGGAGAATTGAAATATCCTCTCTCCGCAGGTATCGGCAGCGGAAAAAGCCTCCTGATCGACGGCGGTGTTATCCATGCGTACGGCAAAGGCGGCGCGGCAGGCATCGGCGGTGCAAACGTATGGAAAACCGAGAAATATACCGAAAACGCGTCCCTGCTTATCACCGGCGGCGAAATTTACGTTTCGGCAGAGGGCAACGGCGCCGCTATAGGCGGAACAAGCAAACTCGATTACGGATCGATCACCATTATCGGCAATGCCATTAAGTCCATTTCCAGCGAGGCCGGCCCCTGTATCGGTGCGTCGGCGGATAAAAGCGTCGGGAATATCACGATCACGGACGCCGATCTCCCTCTGTTTAACTGCAAATATAATCTTATCGGCGGCAACCCCCTTGAAGAAGGGAATAAAATTCTCATTCAAAATTCCCGTGTCATATCCGTGAAAGGAAACGATACCTACTTGGGAATTTCCGTAGGCAATAACGGCACTCTCATCGTGGAAAACAGCGAAATAAACCTGCCCAAGCCAAGGAGCATACAGGGCGGGGACGGATCAAGCATTATTCTCAGAGATTCCAATATCCATACCTGCGGAATCTATATGAAACGTGCGGGAACGCTGAAAAAAGTGGAAATTACCGACTGCACCGTGATAACGGGGGCTATGATCGGCGGCAATGCCGATAATGCCGCTGTGGGTGAAATCGTGATCCGCGGAAGCAGTATAAGCATGGCCGACGATCATTACTCCAACAGATGCTGTATCGGCAGCGGTAAGTATGCCGCCTTTAAAAGTATTGACATACAGGACAGCAAGCTTCATCTGCCGGTGGCTGTCGATGCTTCGGCAATAGGCGGCGGATGGTACACCTCATTTAAGGAAGACGCACGGATCCGCATTGCAAACAGCACGGTAGATGCCACCACTTACAGGCTGTGCCCTGCAATCGGTGCGGGCTATTGTGCGACCGGCGACGCAACGCTGGAGATCATCATTGAAAACAGTAATGTTATATCCAAAGGCGGCACCTTGCGCTCGGGCAGCTCCGGCACTTATGTTCCCGGCATCGGAAAAGACAGCTACAGCAAATGGCTGAATGTCAAAATCCAAATCACGGACAGCACCGTAGAATCCCTGCGGCATACAGAGCACGAGGAGGAACCCGATGACTACCGCATTTATGACGGTCTGCACGAAAAGAACCTGCCGGGTGTTCCGGAGGAAAATATGACCTTCTGCGGCAGCACCGTCAACGGAAAACGGTTCGACCATGACATTGATGCATACGGCAAATGCCGTCTCTGCGGGAAATACGATCTGGGATACTGCTATGAAAACGGGCTTCTGCGCCTTTCCGGGCTTGAAAATTGCCTGTTCGACGGAAGTGAAAAGAAGCTGACAAGGCTTGCTCACCGGACCGATCCGGAAGTGCTTACCGTTTTGGAGGAAGGCACGGACTATACCGTAACCTATAAGAACAACATATATCCTTACACCCTTTCACCGGGTGATGACGGGTTTAATTCCAAAAAGTCGCCCAAGGTGACGATCTTCGGCACGGGAAGCTTTTGCGGCAGGGCGGAACACTGTTTCACCATCGACGGTCAGGCGCAGCCGTCCTATACCGTAAGGTTTGATACAAACGGCGGCACGGCGATCGGCGATAAAACCGACGTAAAATGGACGGATAGCGTGCTCGAAAACATAGAATTTCCCAAAAGACCCGGGTATTATTTCGTCGGCTGGAAGTGCGGCGAGACGGCTGTTCATGCGGCGACAACCTATGCCGACCTTGCAGAAAACGAGAGCGTTCAATCCGTCACGCTCACCGCCTTGTGGGAGGCAACCGGATTTCCCTGGGGCGAGATCCGCATTGACGAGCGCAACGCATGGCAGAGATTTCTGAATCTCATTTCCTTCGGTCTGTTTTTCCGGGAGGAAAAAACCGTGACCGTTACCGCCGGGGATGCAAGCGGCGAGGATGTTGAGGTCGAATATTTTATCGGTGATAAGATGTACTTTGTGGGAAGCTGGGGCGGCAATACCTTTGCTCCCTACACCGGGCCTATCGGCATCGATGCGGACGGAAAATATGCCGTGTATGTAAAAATCACCAATGCCTCCGGCAAGGTCACTTATTTAAGCTCCGACGGCTTTGTCATTGACACCACCGCCCCGGTCATCCAGGGCGTTGAAGCGGGTAAGGTTTATTGCGATGAAGTGACCGCTACCATAGTTGAGGAGAATATCGACACCGTTACGGTGGACGGCGAGCCCGTTACCCTTGATGAAAACAACCGGTTTGTCGTTCCACCGGCAAACGGGAATGTGACCATCGTTGTCACCGATAAGCTCGGCTACCGGGCAGAGGTCACCATAACGGTGTTTGACGGACACGATCCCGACCCTGACACCAACATCTGCAGCCACTGCGGTATTGCGGTTGCGGCGGATCTCAGACTGGGCGACTCGGTAACGCATTTCGGAACCGTTACCGAGGCATTAAGAGAGGCCTGCAAGCCGGAAAAATCCGGCTGCACGGTGAAGCTTTGGGCGCGGAATACCATGCTGCCCGACGGATTTTATGCGGATACCGATTCCACGGGCTTTACCTTGGATCTCAACGGAAAGAGCCTCAGCGGTTATCCGCTGAATGTGGGCGGTGCCGGACGCAGCGGCAAGCTGACGGTCATCGACTCAAGGGGCAACGGCACTCTGGGTCTTGCGGTGAGGGACGGCGGCGATGTGACAGCCGGCGGCACAAAAGACACAACCTATTCCATTGCGGTTTACGGCGGTACGCTTAAATTCACCGGCGGACATATAACTGCCGGAATGTGCGATCTCTATAACGGGGTGAAGCTGACCGATCTCCTCCCCGAGGGCTATGCCTACCGCCGTTACGACGGCATCGGAACGGAGTTTTCAAAGAACAGCTGGGTTTCCCGTGCCGACGCCGAAAACAGAACCGGCTGGGCGGCTGCCGGGCAGTACGACCTTGCCGTGATGAAATGCGAGCACGTCGGAATGGATTCGGACGGCAACTGCCCGTATTGCGGACTGAAAATAGCGGCAGCTATCACAAAGCCCGGTATTTTCAGGGGATATACAGATATCAATGAGGCAATATCCGATGCGCAAAGCGAGGAAAATTACGGCTGCGCCCTTACCCTTTACAATGGCGAAGTCAAATCTTTGACTCTGAATAAAGGACGGCTGGCACTTGAAATTCGGGGTGCCGCTGTCGAATATTGCACAATCAGCGGAGCAGATGTAACCATATCCCGCGATATGGACGCATGGATCACCTTTACCGGCGGAAAGCTCAGCATTACGGGAGGCACATTCACAAATTATGTTAGGCTGAAAAGCAGTGAAGCCCGTATATCCGGCGGCCGATTCGCAGATATCGATATGACGAAAAACTCCAAAATCAGCGTCCTTGCCGGCTATCTGGGGGAGGGACGTGCCTTCGCCGATAAGGATAGCGGCGACATCGTAAACGGTTATGTGACCGGTCTTAAAAATGTCACGGTCTTACCCCATGCGCATGACTGCCGCTGGAATACCGAAACCCACGAAAAGAGCTGCGTCTGCGGCTATGCGGAGGCAACCGACAGTGACGCACCGGTAATTTCCGGTATTGAAAACGGAAAGACCTATTACGGTGCTGCCGAATTCAGCGTTGCCGACGCAAACGACTTTACCGTGACGGTGGACGGAGAAGAGGTACAGCTGACGCTGGGCAGTTATATCCTTATGCCCGACAACAAACAGCATACCGTCACCGCCACCGACATTGCCGGAAACACGACGAGCGTTACGGTAACCGTAAATATGCTCTATAAGGTCACTTTGAGCAGCGGCGCGGGATATACCCTCAGCGGTGATCCGCTTGTCGGCCACGGTCAGGAGTATACCTTTACCTTGGAAATTGCGAAAGGGTATTCCAAGACCGAGAATTTTATGGTCGACGTAAACGGCGCGCCCATGCATTCCGACAGCGGCAGCTATACCGTGTCACCTGTGACGAGTGATATTGTCGTCACCGTTTTCGGCGTTGCGGATATTACTCCGCCCGCTGCGGAGATCACTATAAGCACGAACAAATTCAATTCCTTTATGAACACGATCACCTTCGGTCTGTTCTTTAAGAAAACGCAGACCGTGACCGTGACTGCATCGGATAACGGCAGCGGGCTTTCCAAAGCGGAATACCTGCTTTCCGAAACCGCGTTTGCCGACATCGGCGCCATCACCGGCGATTGGACGGAGCTTACGCTTGCGGACGGCAGCGCGAGCTTTGATATCGAGCCGGACAGGAAAGCATTTGTATACCTGCGCGTGACGGATGCGAGCGGAAATGTTTCCGTTATCAATTCCGACGGCGTGGTGGTTTATACCGATGCCGAGGCAATCACCGAAGCAATTAGCTTCACGAAGCTTGACAGCGCGGATGTTTCCTTCCGCGTCAGTCTTAACGGCAATACCGTGGCGGCGCTGTATAACGGTGACGCACTTCTTGATAGTGCCGATTATACGGTATCCGATGATGGAACGATCACGCTTAAAAACAGTTACCTTTCCGCTCTTGCAGCAGGTGAATACACCGTCCGTGCGGTCTATAACCCGTTGGGTGAGGAATACAGGTCGGGGGACGAGCCTGCCGCGACGGCGGTGAAGCTGACTGTCAATAAGAAAACGCCGACCATCGATTATACTTCGGACAGCGGAAGGACGTATAACGGAAAGCCGATAAACGCTCCGTCCTGCAGCACCGATTCCGACGGTACTCCGACGGTTGAATATAAGCCTGCAGATGCGGATGATTCGGCATATACCGCTGCCGCACCGAAGAATGTCGGCAAGTATACGATCCGTATCTCGATCTCCGAGACGGATGCGTTCACGGCGGCTTCCGTAACGACGGAATACGAGATAACGCGCAGGGAGCTGACGATCACCGGCACGGCGGTCGAGCCCTCCAAGGTCTACGACGGCAATACCGGCGCGGAGGTAACTGCAGCCGGTACGCTCGAAGGACTGATCGACGGTGACAGGGTTGACATTGCTTCCGGCAAGGCGGCGTATGACGACAAGAATGTCGGCAGCGGCAAGACGGTCACATTCTATGAGTTTGCCCTTTCGGGAGACGATGCGGCAAACTATGTGCTGGCGGCTCAGCCTGCAAACACTACGGCAAGTATCTCTGCCAAGGAACTGACGATTTCCGACCTCAAGGTCAAGGATAAGCAGTACGACGGCAAAGACACCGCCGCAATCGACGGAACGCCTACGCTTGTGGGCGTGGTCGACGGCGATGTGCTGACGCTTGTAAACGGCGTTCCGACCTTTGACAGCGTCAAGATTGGCAAGGGCATCGCCATCAGCTTCACCGCATTTACCCTTTCCGGCGACCGTGAGACCGTCGGCAACTACACGCTCACGCAGCCGAGCGGCATTACGGCAAATATCGTCGCCTATGTGGCTGACGGCAGCGAGTACAGCGTAAACTCCAACGATTGGATCAATACCGACTTTGTCATCACGGCAAAGCAGGGCTACAAACTCAGCCTGACCGACACGGCAAACGGTGAGTGGGTGGATTCCCTTACCGCATCGGATGAAACCGGTAACGGCAAATTGACCTTCTTCGTGAAGAACACCGGAACCGGAGTTATTTCTGCGGCAGTTACCGAGAACTACAAGATCGATAAGACCGCACCGACCGGCGAGGTCAAGCTGAACGAGCGCACGGCGTTCCGGAAGTTTATTAACATGATTACCTTCGGCTTGTTCTTCAAGGATGATGTCAATGTCAAGCTGACGGCGGAGGATGACGCTTCCGGCGTGAAGTCGGTGCTGTACTTCAGGTCCGATAAGGTGCTTACCGACGATGAAGTCCGTGCAATCACCGATTGGACTGATAACAGCGATTTCGATATTGAAGCAAGGGATATGGATAAGTTTGTTATCTATGTCCGCATTGAGGACAATGCCGGAAATGTCACCTTCATCGGCTCGGACGGTGCGACATTCGACACCGCCGCACCCGAGATCGTCGGTGTAGAGAACGGCAAGACCTATTATGTGACCAAGAAGGTCGCAATCGATGACGAAAACCTTGAGTCGGCAACGCTGAACGGCGAGTCTGTCGAAGATGTATTCACTCTTGTCGGTGACAAAGACGCTACCTATATTATTCGCGCGGTGGATAAGGCGGGCAATGTGACGGAGTATACGGTTTATATGAAGCCGATTTCGTCCATTACCGACGCTATCTCCGGTATCACGGCAGACAATGTCAAGTCGAGCGATGCAGAGACAATATCCTCTGTCGAAAGACAAATTCTCGACATTGCCGAGGCGTTTGACGACGGCGAATCTACCGAAGACGAATGGAACAAGCTGACCGCAGCGGCTGCAAAGTGCAAGGATTTGAATAAGCGTATCGCAGAGGTTGCGGACGAGATCACCCGTCTGACCGACGCCGTGAACGGCTACGATATCGACAAAGTAACAAGCGCCGATAAGGCTGACATTGAGAAGCTGATTGCTGATATTGACACCCTGCTTGACGGTGACAACCTGACGGATACCGAAAGAGCTGCTCTTGAAGCTCTGAAGGGCACGGCACGGGCACTTCTTGACCGCATTGCGGCGGCCAAGGACGCTGCCGAGGCTGACGAAATCACGGTTATCGACGGCATCACCAAGGACAATGTGAAGCTTGAAGACAAGGAAGCCCTTGAAGAAGCGGAAAAAGCTTTGGAGGGCGCTCTGCGTGACTTCGGCGGCAACTATACCGAAGAAGAAAGCAGGAGCCTTGAAGAAAAGCTTGAAGCCGTGAAAGCGGCGCTGGCTGCCATCGGTAATGCGGAAAAGGCGGCTGAGGAGATCGGCAAGCTCCCCTCTGCGGAGGACGCCAAGCTCAGCGATAAGAGTGCGCTCGACCAAGTGAAGAAGCTTCTTGACGGGCTTACCGAAAACGAAAAAGCCATGCTCGGCAAGGACGCTCTGGGCAAGGTTGACGCGCTTGCTGAGAAGATCAAAAAGCTGGCGGAAGAGGCCAACTCTCCCAAGACCGGAGACACAAGTAATCCGGCTCTTTGGATTGCTCTGCTCTTTATCAGCGGCGGCATTGTGACCGGAACTACGGTTGTAAGCAGAAAGAAAAATCGCTCCGTGAAATAACGGACGGCGGGACAGTCAGTTTATAGTGGCTGCCCCGCTTTTTTCACATCTTTTCTCGAACAGTTCTTGAATTCGACACAAATCTATGTTATACTATATTTAACTGATTAGTTAGTTAACAAGAAGGAAGTGGCGTATATGAGAGCAACAGAGGAACAGCACAACGCGCGCAAGCGCGAAATGATGGAAAAATGCTTTGAATGCTATGCCGAAAACGGACTTACCGGCACGGGCATAAAAGCGCTGGCAAAGGCGTGCGGCTGTACAACGGGAAATCTGTACTCCTATTTCAGCAGTGTGGATGAGCTGATCATCGAATCGACAGCCTACTGCATGGAAAAGGTTGAGGACGACTTTATGGAGATGGCGCCCACCGACCCCAAGGATGTTGTCCGATTCGTGAAAGAGGTTCCTTATTGGACAGCCAAAAAGCACGGCAAAAAATACAGGCTTATGTATCAGATATATACTCATCCGAAATATATTGAACACGGCAAGAAATTTTTTGAGGGCGTAAATGAGCGCTATACGGAATACGCAAAGCTGCTGGAACCTAAAATCGGCATACCGTATACGGTCATCACGCCGCTGATTTTTATCTTTGTCCGCGCCTGTGTGCACTATGCCATGTTCGAGGACGAATACTACCTGAAATCCCAAATGGAGGTCTTAAAGCAGGGAGTCGCCCTGTTTGTGGATAAGTACAAAGCAAACCAAGCATAAGCCGGTCAGCCGCCGCTCATTTACGGCGCGGGCAGCGGTGCAAAACTCCGCCGTAATAACAATTCCGAACGGAGGAAAGAAGATGAAAACAGGGAAAAAACTACTCACAGGTACACTTTTGGCGCTTTGCGCCGCTCTATTGGTGCTTTGCAGCGTGCTTGCCATAGGATGGAGCAAGGCGGCAAAAACCGACGCCGCACTGCCGGAGGTGCGGAACAACGGCACGGCGATCCAGTGGAAATACAGCAATGAAACCGATTGGCACGACCTTGTGGCTCTTGACGAGCTGAGAGGTGCTGCCGGAGAAAACGGCAAGAACGGCATTGACGGTAAAGACGGCAAGAACGGTGCCGACGGTAAGAGCGGAATAAACGGTATAAACGGAAAAGACGGCATTAACGGCGTTGACGGTAAAGACGGAGCCGACGGCAAAGACGGTATCAACGGAAAAGACGGCATTAACGGCAAAAGCATAGAAGTACAAAGAGCAACGGAATACATACAGTGGCGCTATGAGGGCGATGAGTGGCAGAACCTTGTGGCGATAGCCGACATCACAGGCCCCACCGGGCAGAAAGGCGCAGACGGAGCAAACGGAAAAACACCGGAGTTCCGCGTGAACGAAAACACCCTGCAGTGGCGCTATGTCGACGATGAAATATGGCTGAACCTGTATGATCTTTCGGTTCTGAAAGGTCTTGACGGCAAGGACGGCGCTGACGGTAAGGATGGTATAAACGGAAAAGACGGAATCGACGGCAGAGACGGAGAAAAGGGCGATAAAGGCGATCCCGGCGAAAAAGGCGATAAGGGCGATAAAGGCGATCCCGGCGAAAAAGGCGATAAGGGCGATAAAGGTGACAAAGGCGATAAAGGCGACCCCGGTCAGAACAGCGGAAGCTCCGGGTATTTTTACGCAGAGGGGTATGTACCGTCAACCCATCTTTCAGACGGTGCAGTCCCCCTGTACTATCGGGAAAAGCATAACCGCGGCGGTCTTGTTTCGTACAACGGAACAACCCTCAGGCTGAAAAAAGGACATACCTACAATGTGTGTGTAAGCGGCATGGTTAATGCGATGACAAATGATAATAGCGGAAACTATTCCGTTCGGATGACTGACGGTTACGATGATGACTATTGCAGATATATTACACTGATAGAACAAGACGGCAGGGGATCAAATTCTCTCTGCTTCAACAGAATATATGACCTTACCGGTGCAAAAAACGATCTTGAACTTAAATTTTCGCTGGAGCAAGGTGATTACAAAACCTATCTGCTTTCATTCAGAGGCTCTGTTACAATAACCGCTCTTGACTGAGCCGACATATTCGAAAACGGAGGTAACGAGAAATGAAGAAACGAATACTCAGTATCCTGCTCACCCTGTGTATGGTGCTATGCCTTGTGCCGATAACGGCAAGTGCCATGGAGATTTACATTGACTTAACCATTACAGGGCAAGCACATTTAACGCTCGAGGTTGTGTCGGGCGACAGCATTGACAATATCAAGGAGAAAATTCAGGAAAAAACGGGCTTTTCTCCCGATGCGCAAAGACTGTTTTTGGGCGAAAAAGAGCTTGAGAACGGGCGCACGCTGGCAGATTACAATATTCCGAAGGAAAGCACGCTGCGCTTGCGTCTGCAAAGGACGGTACAGCTTGGCACAGACGCACTGAATAAAACTGTAAACACAGCGAATGCACCGACCGTGTATTTCGGGCAAAACCATGAAAATAAGCCTGCCGCATGGCGTGTGATCGGCTATGACGGAAACGGTGTTGCCGGCACAGCCGGGAATATGACCCTGCTTGCGGCGGGCAATATGGGAGTTGTGCGATTTGACGATGACGGAGTAAACAACGAATACGCACCGAGTGATTTGAAAACCGCAATAGACGCGCTTGCCGGAAAGCTGACGACAGAAGAAAATGCTGCTGTAAAGAAACGGACGCTTACAAGCGGAAGTTATAACGGAGAAAATACCGACTGTGTAGCAGGAGCTCAGGTGGATAACGCTGTATTCTGGCCGCTTTCCACAGCGGAAGCGTTTGCGGTAAATCAGGATCTGCGAATTGCGGATCCCGAGCATCCGAGTTGGGCGTCAAGCTATTGGTGGTTGCGCTCCCCCGGCGACGTTGATTACGCTGCCGCCGCCGTGAGAGGTAATGGTGATGTCTCCTACGATGGGGTAGATGTCATCATCATGTTGTCTGGCGTTCGTCCCGCTTTTAGCTTAAAATCAAGCTCCGTACTCTTTACCTCCGCTGCTGTGGGTGGAAAGCCTGTCGGAGGATTGACCCCGATTTCTGAATACACCGGAAACGAATGGAAGCTGACGTTGAATGACAGCGACCGGAACGGTTTCCTTGTAACGCTCAGATTCTATTCGGAAAACACCGTTCGCTTTGATTACAAGGGGGCGAAAACCGGCGCAAGCGAATATATTTCCGCAATGGTGATCAACGGCGAAACCATAAAATACTATGGCAGACTTAAAAATGTGAGCGAGACGGGCATGGAAAGCGGGAATTTGACACTTACTTTGCCTGTTGCTGTGGATGTGGAAAAAGGCGATCGGCTGTTTGTTTTCAATGAACAATACAACGGCGACCGAAAAACCGATTACGCAAGCAATCTGCTTGAGCTTCCGCTGAAATCGGCAGGCTCAAATACACTAAGGCTTCGTATCAATGCCGAAAGTAACGAGTGGGAAGTTTCCTATGATGAAGGTCAGACATGGCTTTCCCTCGGCGTAAAAGCCACCGGCGCAGACGGACAGGATGGCAAAGACGGAGTTGACGGAAAGGACGGCGCCCCCGGTAAAGACGGCGCCCCCGGCAAAGACGGCGCTCCCGGTAAAGACGGTGCTGACGGTAAAGACGGCACAAACGGAAAAGACGGCATAACGCCCCGGCTTAAAATCGGGGACGATAGCCTTTGGTATGTCTCCTATGACGGCGGTCAAAGCTGGACTTCCCTCGGAGTGAGAGCCTCCGGCGATAAGGGCGACCGTGGAGAAAAAGGGGATAAAGGGGACAAAGGCGATAAAGGCGATAAAGGCGCAGACGGTCTGACCCCCTTCATCGGTGAAAACGGCAACTGGTGGATCGGAACGACCGACACCGGTGTGAAAGCGGTGGAGACAGCCGTTCCCGCATGCTACGGAAACATATCGGCATCTGCTCCTGCTTTGATTGTTATCGGTTCTGTTGCAGGAGCTGCGCTGCTTGGTAATCTCGGCTTGATCCTGTACATTGTACTGAAAAAGAAAAAGAGTCTTGTTTGAGGCTGCAAAACGGAGGTAACAGAATATGAAAAAACGAATACTCAGCATCCTGCTCACCATTTTTATGCTGGCATTAACCATTGCACCTATGACAGCCTATGCCGAGTCGGGATCGTCCGGATCAGGCGCGTACGGAGCACTGCTCACACCCGACACAACTCCCCCTGCCGGATGGGCAGAGGATAAAAGCAACCCATACGGCACAAAAAAGGGTCAGCCCTTTGCCATTACCCCGTGGCATGAGCCGATCATTTACAGCTACCGCAACGCCGAGGGACAGGCGGCGCAGGATCATACCAAGGTATACAGCAAGTGGACCTTCGGCATCAACATTGCCGAATGTACACCGAGCGCCCACAAGGTTACTGCGGTCGATAATGTTGCCTTTGCGGTCGGAATCGCTTACGATCCGCTCGGCACGGGCAGAAACGACCACGCCATCTTTGTCGGTCTTTGCGATATGGATAATTCCAAGAACACGGCAAAGATCTGCTACTGGGTACAAAACCTTGTAAACAACAAGCGTTCCGATCTTCAGAAAATTGCCGACGCGCCGATGTGGGCGTGCAAGAAGGACGGGTACGGCGAGCTGGAATATCAGGAATTCCGCCATTATTTCAATGTCACGGCGGGCGACTATGACGGAGACGGCAAGATGACCGCCGTTATCACCTACGCCGGCAATGATGATCTGTGGGGAATCGCCGGAACCGGCATTTCCGGGGAGCAGAGTCTTTCAAGAAAATCGTTTGTCAAATCCAAGGGCAGCGGCAATGCCTATTTCGACGGCTGGAACACGACTCTGTACGAGCGCGACCAGATCACGAAGTCGCTTGTCTCGGCGGATATCGACCGAGACGGCTGCGATGAGCTTATCGTGTACGCAGGCATTGCCGACCCGGATAAGATCGACGGCAGGGACAAGGAGATTTCCGGCGATTCCTTCCGTAAGGCTGTTTCAAAGCTCTCGGTATACAAAGCCGAAAACGGAAACCTCAAAAGAGTGGATCAAAAGTCCCTGATGACCTTAAACCGCGAGGACGAAAAAAAGGACGGCAGCCGTTACTACGATCATATCCGCTACGGAAGCCTTGCCGCGGGAGACATCAACGGCGACGGCTGGCAGGAGATCATTGTTGCAGGATATTACCGCGAGGTAAGGGAAGAAAAGAAAAAAGGCTTTATCTGGGACAAGAAAACCGACGACAAAAACATGGGCTTTGCCGTTTATTACGGGCAGAACAAGTCAATAACGAATGTGCAGAAAACCACCATGAGCGGTTATACCGCAAACGGAACAACGGATCTGGGAGTAAAGCCGAAGCCCGCTATGACAAGCGTTGCGATCAACGGCAGAGGTACGCCGGAGCAGGTATGGATCGCAGGCGGACTGTATGAGGTTCAGCAGAACGGTGCGCTTAATCTTCTGCGCGACACCGCGCGCGAAAAGAATTCAAGCGCGAGATGGTGGTGGTATCAGGATGTCATCGCCGGCAATTTTGACCACAACACGGAAGGCCGCGAGCAGGTGATCGCGCTTGCCGCCGAAAGGCAAAAGGGAAGCGGTTCGGGGCGCAAATTCGACCTGTTCACCGATGTTTTCTACGGCGAGAATTTCGGCAGCGGCACTCTTTCGGTCGCCGGGAAGTATACGGTGACAGCCGAAAAGGACGAGTTTTCCAAGCTGTGCCACGACGCCGACCTTGCATGGGATATGCCGTATAACTGCATACTGCTTGCGGCGGATGTGAACAAAGACGGTCTGTTTGCCAGATATGAAGGCAAGGGCTACGGATATTCCGACGCACAGGTACAGGCAGTGCTTCAGGCGGCGCCGTACTTTTCGGAGCTCGGCGACTATGACCTCGACTTCTCCGACGGTTCGACCACTTATACCTTCTCCTCCGGCTATTCGGATACGAGATCCTCGTCGCACAATACTTCCTTCGGCGCATCCATAGTCGTTCAGGGAGATCTGAAGGTGTGGAGATACGAGGCGTCGCTCGGATATACCATGGACTTTACCAAGAGCACGGAGGACACCCTTTCAAAGGAATACAGCGTCTCCTTCAATGCCGGCGGCAATGATTCGGTGGTGCTGTACCGTGTGCCGGCAACGACCTATTATTACTCGATCTATGACCCTCAAAAGGGCGATTTTGACCTCAGCGAGCGAAATACCATTGCCCTGATGATCCCCGGGCAGCCGGTCTACACCATGCTTGACCGCGAGTATTATGATGAGTTTGCGGTACTGTACAACGAAACCTACAAGAAAGACATTGCAGCGGGAAAGGCAAAGGCTTTGCCGATACTGAACAGCCATGTACTGCCGGAAAACGCCGAGGGCGACCCGTTCGCCTATTGGTCGAATACCGCTACTACCGCCGACTATGTTTCGAAATTTGAGTCGCTGAGTAAGCAAAAATATGAGCTTGGCTTCGGTGCAAGCAGTATCACAAACGACTGGACGACCACGTCCGAACATGCCGAAGGAGTTGAGATAGCTCACGGCTTCTCCGCTTCGATGAAAAACACGTGGGGTGTAGACGCATTCAATATGGGTTTTGTGATTGATTTGAGCTACAGTAAAGCAACGGGCACGGTCTACACCACGACGAAAAGCAGCGGCGCCAGCGGCACTGTCAACAACATCGACCGCCGTTCGCTCCTTGCCTCCTACGGAATCGGCTACGATGTCTCCGGCCAGTACGGCTTTACCTGGGATTTCGGTATGCGCACATGGACGGCAGGAGATCAGAAGATCCCCGTGTTCGGTTATGTGTTGACCAATCTTCGTGCCGCGCCGCCCATACCGACACTTACGGGCGTATCCGTAACGGATAACCGGAGCGCAAAAATCACCTGGGAGGCGCCGACGGCAGACCTCAGACGTCCCTATGCCGGGTATCATATCTGGATGCGTATGGATGACGGAGAGTTTGAGCGCGTGACCGAAGCTCCGCTTTCTGCGGAAGAGCTTTCTTATACATACACCTCACTGCAGGCGGATACCACCTATACCTTTGCAGTCTCCTCCGTGACAGACAAAGGAATGGTATCGGCACTGTCCAACACCAAAACCTTCTCAACCTTTGCGGGTGCCGACGGCAGAGAAATCGAATTCCGCAGTAACGGCAGCAGTATCCAGTGGCGATATGCGGGTGAAAGTGACGACGCATACCGTGATCTTGTCTCACTTGCCGAGCTGACGGGAAATGACGGCGCAGACGGAAAGCAGATTGAGCTGCGGGTATATAACGGATTTGTGCAGTGGAGATACAACGGCGACCCCGGCTGGAACGATCTGATCGCCTTGTCGGATCTGAAGGGCGATAAGGGTGATAAAGGCGACAAAGGTGATAAAGGTGACCCCGGAGAGACGGGCGCACCCGGACAGAACGGAAAAGACGGCGCAACACCGCAGCTTAAAATAGGAGATGATAACTTCTGGTATGTCTCCTATGACGGCGGACAAACCTGGAGCTCTCTCGGCATAAAAGCCACCGGAGTGAAGGGCGATCCCGGAGAAACCGGACAACAGGGCGACAAAGGCGACCCCGGTACGGCAGGTAAGGACGGCAAGGACGGATCGAGCGGTGCTGACGGAAAAGACGGAAAAGACGGTAAGGACGGTAAGGACGGTAAGGATGGTGTCGGTATCGCCAAAGCGGAGATCAATGCGGACGGCGAGCTCGTGCTCACCTACACCGACGGAAGAACGGTAAATGTCGGTAAGGTCGTCGGCGCGGACGGCAAGGACGGTCAGGCACCCTTCATCGGCGAAAACGGCAACTGGTGGATCGGCGAGAAAGATACCGGTGTGAA
>ERZ780195.1736-NODE-1736-length-16677-cov-14.532668_pt1 | contig 16677 bp, 20 predicted proteins | sample MGYA00511017_ERZ780195 | MGnify/ENA primary metagenome ERZ780195 (study PRJEB29588, sample SAMEA2159974) | human gut metagenome | biome: human gut; feature: human-associated habitat; material: faeces | place: Denmark | collected 2008/2010 ...
TGTCGGCGAACCACCTTCGGCGCTCCGCCGACCCGGCCAAGTCTTCGACTTGCCTGATCATTATGCCATGATTGTCGGCGAACCACCTTCGGTGCTCCGCCGACCCGGCCAAGTCTTCGACTTGCCTAATCATTATACCACGATCTCCCATCCAATGCAACCGCGCGCAAAGCGCCCGGCCATGTCTGTGCATGGCCGGGCATAGGCCTCACATTCCCTTAGTTTCCGCCGCTCACCGGAAGGTTGAGCACCGGCAGCGCGTCGGACGCGCCGACGTAGGTGTCGGGCAGCTGGCCGTTCCAGCGCTGCGCCTGAGTGTAGTCGATCAGCGCTTCCGTCAGCGAGCGGGCGATCTTTTCGTTGGCCTCGGCCTCGGCGGCCGCCTTGGTCTGGATGGCGTAGGCGTCCGCGTCGGCGTTGATCTTGGCCACGTCGGCCTCGGCCTGCGCGGCGACGCGCTGGCGCTCTGCGGCGGCAGCGGCCTCCAGATTGGCCTGCTCCTGCTGGGTCTGGGCGCGCTGAAGCTCCTGAGTGGCCACCTGCTTGGCCTCGATGGCGTCGGTGAAGCGGTCGGAGAAGTCGATGTTCTCGATGGCCACGTTCACCACGTCCACGCCGAAATCCCCCACATCGCCGCCGATCATGTCGGTGATCTTCTGGGCCAGCTGGTCGCGCTGCTCGATCAGGCCCTCGGCGGTGTAGTTGGCGAACACGGTCTTGGTGTTTTCCAGCAGCTGAGGATAGATGATGTTGTCGTAGTAGCGCGTGCCCACCTTCTCGTAGAGCTGCGCGGCGGCGGACTTATTGATGGTGTAGGCGATGGTCATGCGCACGTCCACCTGCTGGATGTCCGAGCTGAAGGCCTGCGTGTCCACGGTGGCCTTCTGCACCCGGTTGTCCATCAGCACGATCTTCTGCCACGGGGCCTTCAGATGGAAGCCCGCGTCCAGATTGGAATCCTCCACCCGGCCGAAGGTGGTCAGAATGCCGGTGTAGCCGGTGGGCACCGTCTTGCAGCAGACGCCCGCCAGAAGGGCGATCAGCGTAAGCACGACGGCTGCGGGAATCGCGCGGCGAAGGAGGCCTCCCTGAGTCTTTTTCCGGGTATTCTGTTCCATAGGTTTTTCTTTCTCTCCTTTGTAGGTCGGCTGTTTTCCGGTTGACGAGGTAAGTATAGCATCTCATGCCCGCGGGCGCAAGATTTTGCCGCCATAAGCCGCCTTTTCGCGTCCAAAATGCGCAATTTGGGGATTGAAAGCCGCGGCGCAAACCGATATAATGGAGACAAAGGCAATTCAGGAGGACGATCCAATGAAGAACACCGAGCTTGTCAACCGTTTCTTTGACGCGCAGAACCAGCGCGACCGCGCCGCATGCAGCGGCCTGATGCACCCGGAGATCATGTGGTTTCTCCATGGCGAAGCCACCCACACGCCCATCGCCGGCCGCGAGGACTGTCTGAACTATCTGCTCAGCAACCACGAGCCCGCCGCCGAACCCGCTGTGCCGGAAGCTCTGCGTGAGAGCGCCTCGGGCAATCGCGTGGCCGCCCTCCTGCCCGGCAGCGTCGTCCTTTTCGACTTCGAGGACGGCCTGATGCGCTGGGTGTACGAGTATCGGATGGACGAGGGAGAAAACTGAAGCGCGCATGTACGACATTTATGAAGCTCCCGTAGACTGCCCGGCCGCGGGATGCACCATCGACTACTACGAATGCTGCGCCATCTGTCTGGTCGCCGAGGGCATATCGCCCGAGAACGAGGTTCCCATCTGGATGGAATGGACTTCCGAGAAGGCGGAAATCTGCATGAAATGCCCGAAGCACATCGACTGATCGCCGAAAGGCGGAGGGGAGCAAGCTCCCCTCCGCCTTAGTCCATCATCACCACGGGCTTGATGAGATCCCGCGGCTTGTCCTTCATCAGCATCAGCGCCTCCTCCATGTGCTCGAAGCCGTGGAAGCGATGGGTCAGCAGCGGCGCGGTGGTCAGCCGGCCCGTCTCCATCAGCGCGGCCAGCTTCTCCATGCGCAGCCGTCCGCCGGGCATCAGGCCGCCGGCGAGGGTCTTGTGGCCCATGCCGCAACCCCACTCCGCCCGGGGCAGGCGCACGTAGTCGCCGGAGCCGAGATAGTTGACGTTGCCGATGATTCCGCCGGGCCTGAGCATGCGCACCGCCGCGATGAACGTGTCGCTGTCGCCGCCGGCCACGATGACGCGATCCACGCCGCGGCCGTGGGTCTTGTCCAGAATCTGGTCGGCAATATCGCCGTCGCGATAGTTGAGCACCTCCGTCGCGCCGTAGCCCTTCGCCGCCTCGGCGCAGACGGGCCGGGAACCCACGGCGTACAGCCGCGCCGCGCCCCGCAGCGCCGCGCCCGCCACGGCCATCAGTCCCACCGGGCCGATGCCGATGACGCACACGCTGTCGCCGAAGCGCACGTCGGCCAGCTCTGCGCCGTGGAAGCCCGTGGGCACCATGTCGCTGAGCATCACCGCCTCGGCGGGATCCAGCCCGTCGGGCAGCGGCGCGAGGTTCGCGTCGGCCTCGTTGACGTGGAAGAACTCGGCGAACACGCCGTCCTTGAAGTTCGAGAATTTCCAGCCCGCCAGCATGCCGCCGGAGTGCATGGCGAAGCCCGCCTGCGCCTCGGGCGCGCCCCAGTCGGGCGTGATGGCGGGCACGATCACCCGGTCGCCGGGCCTGAGCGTGCGCACCAGCGCGCCGGTCTCGACGATTTCGCCCACGGCCTCGTGGCCGAGAATCATGTCCGAGCGCTCGCCGATGGCGCCCTCCCACACGGTATGCACGTCCGACGTGCAGGGCGACACGGCCAGCGGCCGCACGATCGCGTCCAGCGGCCCGCACTCAGGCACGTCCTTTTCAATCCATCCAATCCGGCCGATTCCCTTCATGGCCAGTCCCTTCATCTTTCCCTGTACAGCGCTGTCTCTCATCTTCTTTCTCCTTTCAAAATCAAAAAGGCTACAAAGAACGTCTGCGTTCTCTATAGCCATTTATACCCGGATTTGCTCCGTTTGAAACATTTCTCAGCCGCGGCGCATCTGCTGAATCATGGAGTTCTTCAGCATCCACAGGCTGTCGGACAGGTCGACCTTGTAGCGCTGCGGGTTGAGCAGGCGCTTGTACTGATCCCAGAAGGTCGCCTGATCCTCCCGGCAGTGCCTCTGAATCTCCGTCAGCGACGGCGACTGATAGACGCACCGGCCGTCCCTGAACAGCTGAACGTGCAGATCTTTGATGGTGTAGTCCGTCAGCGTCATGCTCTTCCAGGTGTTCACCGGGTCGTAGATGGTCAGCGGCTGCGAGGGATCGAACCGCTCGTGATCCAGCGCGATGAGGTCGGCCACAGCCATGCCGTCCGCGCCGTAGAGGCGATAGAGCTTCTTCAGGCCCGGATTGGTGATCTTCACCGGGTTTTCGGAGATCTTGATCTTGGGAATGACCTTGCCGTTCTCGATCTCGGCGCTGAGCTTGTACACGCCGCCCAGCGACGGGCAGTCCTCGCTGGTGATGAGCTTGGTGCCCACGCCCCAGGTGTCGATGGCCGCGCCCTGCAGCTTCAGATCGCGGATGAGGTTTTCGTCCAGATCGCCGGACGCGCAGATGATGGTATTCGGGAAGCCCGCGTCGTCCAGCATCTTGCGCGCCTCGCGGCTCAGATACGCCAGATCGCCCGAATCCAGCCGGATGCCCTTGGGCTCGAAGCCCCGCGCCCGCAGCTCGCGGAACACGGTGATGGCGTTGGGCACGCCGCTGCGCAGCGTGTCGTAGGTGTCCACCAGCAACAGGCAGCTCGTGGGGAACAGCTCGGCATATTTGCGGAAGGCCTCCAGCTCGCTGGGAAAGGACATGACCCAGCTGTGGGCGTGGGTACCCATGATGGGCACGCCGTACATCTGGCCGGTGAGCACGTTGCTCGTGCCGGCGCAGCCGCCGATGATGGCCGCGCGCGCGCCGTAAATGCCCGCGTCGGGCCCCTGAGCGCGGCGCAGTCCGAACTCCATGACCACGCCGCCCTCGGCCGCCTGCACCACGCGGCTGGCCTTGGTGGCGATGAGAGTCTGATGGTTGATGATGGTCAGCAGCGCCGTCTCGATGAGCTGCGCCTCGAAGATGGGCGCGACCACGCGCACCAGCGGCTCATAGGGGAACACCACGGTGCCCTCGGGCACGGCCCAGACGTCGCCATGGAAGGAAAACGCGCGCAGCTCGGCGAGGAAATCCTCGTCGAAGAGCTTCTGCGAGCGCAGATAGTCGATGTCCGCGTCGTCGAAGTGGAGGTTGGAGATGTAGTCGATCAGCTGCTCCACGCCGGCCATGACGGCGCAGTGGGTGGACTCGTCCTTGCTGCGGTAGAACATGTCGAACGCGGCGCGCTTGTCGCGCATGCCGCATTTGTAGTAGCCGTACATCATGGTCAGCTGGTACAGGTCCGTCATCATCGTGAGATTTCTCATAGCGCTTCGCCCCTGTTATCTTTCTCGCAGATTTTTCCTACATATCTATATTGCCGCGCCGCAAAGACGAGCGCGCCCGCTCCCGCGGCAAGGATTCCCCATTGCGCGCCCAGCGCGGCGCAGACCAGCGCGATCAGCGCGCAGACCGCCGTCCCCAGCCGCAGCATGACGGGCGCTTGTCGATGCTCCGCAAGCCAGACCACGGTCACGGCCAGCGCCGCCAGCACGCTCAGCCCCTGAGAGACGCGCATCGCGCCCCACATCAGGCTGTCCGTGCGCAGACCCTCCACCACGCCGCGCTCCAGTCCGTACAGGAACACATAATTCAGGAACAGCCCGCCCGGCCGGACGCTGCGCCGGCGCTCCAGGAGCAGCAGCGCCGCGACGATCAGCAGGCACCACGCGGATTCATAGAAGAACGTGGCGTAGAACCACTCGCCGTCAATGCGCACCGCCGCGGGAAAGAACTGAAGCGACGGGTTCGTCACCAGCCGGCCATGGGCCTCCTGATTGATGAAATTGCCCCAGCGGCCCACGGCCTGCCCCAGCGCGATGGACGGCGCGGCCAGATCGGCCAGCCGCCGGAAGGACAGCTTTTTCGCCCGGGCGAAGATCGCTCCCGCCAGCGCGCCTGCCAGAATGCCGCCGTAGATGGCCATGCCGCCCTCCCAGACGGCAAAGACCTTCCACCACGGCCCCGCGGCGTAATCGCTCCATTTGAAAACCACATAGTAGATTCGCGCGCCCACCAGCGCCGCCGGCACGCAGCACAGCGCCAGATCCAGCGTGGCGTCCTTCGGAAGGCCCAGCCGCTTTTCCCGGGCGCAGGCCAGCACAACGCCCAGCGCGATGCCCAGCGCGATGATCGCGCCGTACCAGTGAATGCTCCAGCCGAACAGCTCCAGCGCCGTCCGCGTGACTCGAATCAAGCCCTCTCACTTCCAATCTTGCCCTCATTATAATCATTTTGGCACGGAAATGTCAATACATCTCCATTGCATCTCGGACAAATAGCGGTTATAATATAGAATAGCGTGGCGCGTCCTGTCCTTTTTCACAGAAAAACGCGCCGCCCGAAACCATTTTTGACGTTGGAGCGACGGATATGCGCAGAAGAAGGGTAGCCGGAAGGTTTTACATTTTCATAGCGATCCTCCTGCTGGCCATCTTTCTGGTGGTGCGCCCGCACCTGAATCTCGGCGGCGGCGAGGACGTGATCTTCGTCTGGAACTCCGCCTTCGAACAGAGCATGGACTGCGTGTTCATCCGCGACGAGCGCGTGGAGGCCTCCGAGGCCGTGGTGCGCGTGGAATATCTCGCCAAGGAGAACACCGAGGTATCTCAGGGCGATCTCATCGCCAATCTGTTCACCACCGGCTATTCCGAGAGCCTGCTGAAGCGTCTGGAGGAGACCCGCCAGAACATTCAGGCCTATCACAAGACGCTGCTGGGCACCATCGTGGACAACACGCTGGACCGGCTGGACACCATCATCGACATGACCGCCGTGGACTTCAAGAATCTGGCCACCCAGCAGACCCGGGGCAACCTGCTCACCGTCGTGGAGCAGCTGGAGACGGCCATGGTCAACCGGCAGGAATACCTTCGCCAGAACAAGCGCGACGACACGAAGCTGACCAAGCTCTACGACGAGGAAAACGCCCGCCTGAGCAGCATTCAGTCCTGGCGCAAGCAGTCCACCGCGGCTTCCGGCGGCGTGGTTTCGTTCTATCTGGACGGCTACGAGCAGGATCTGTCCGTGGATCTGCTGGAAGCCCTCACCCCGGCGGACGTCCGCACGGTGCTCGCCGGCGGCGAGCTGGGCCACACCGCCGACACGCGCAAGAACGGCATCTACCGCATCGTGGATCAGGACAGGTGGTACACGGCCATTCTGGCCGACGCGAACTCCTGGAATCCCGTGGTGGATCAGAGCTATTACCTCAAGCTGGAGGGCTTCGAGGATCTGGTCTACACCGCCACCGTCACCAGCGTGCAGAAGTCCTCGGGCACGGTGCTGGCCATCTTTGAAATCGACCAGCCCGTGGGGCCGCTGATCTATCAGCGCACCGGCCGGGCGACGCTGAGCATCGAGCTTTCCAGCATCGCCGTGCACACGAAAGCCCTGTACAGCCAGAACGGCCAGATTGGCATCTGGGTCTACGACGTGCCCGGCGGAACCTTCGTGCCGGTGGAGGTGCTGTCCACCGACGGCGACATCGCGCTGATTCAGGCCACCGTGGACGGCGTGCTCCAGCCCGGCCAGCGCGTGCTGATTAAGTAGAAAAGAGTGAAACCCATGAGCGTTTCTGTGGAAGAAAACATCGCGCTTTGGCGCGAGAAAATCGGCAACGCCTCGGCCAGATGGGGCGGCGCGGAGATCTGCGCCGTGACCAAGACCGTGGACGCGGCCACCATCAACCGCGCGGCGAAGTGCGGAATCCGCACCATCGGCGAAAACCGTGTGCAGGAGCTGATGAGCAAGATCGACGAGCTGGATCCGTCCTTCGACGTCCATCTCATCGGCTCGCTCCAGACCAACAAAGTGAGGCCCCTCATCGGCCGCGTGAAGGTCATCCAGTCGCTGGATCGGCCCGAGCTGGCGCGGGAAATCTCCCGGCGCGCCGCGGCCGCCGGCGAAACCATGGCCGCGCTGATTCAGGTCAACATCGCCCGCGAGCCGCAGAAGGGCGGCGTGCTTGAGGAGAACCTCGAGGCGCTGCTGGCGGAATGCTCGTCCCTTCCAAACCTCACCATCGACGGGCTGATGGCCATCATGCCGCTGGCCGACGATCCTGAGGAGGTTCGCCCCTATTTCAGGCGCATGCGCGAATGGTTCGACCGGCTGGCCGACCGGGACATTCCCGACGTGAGGATGCGCACGCTGTCCATGGGCATGTCCGGCGATTGCCTCGTCGCCGCCGAGGAGGGCGCGACGATGGTTCGCCTGGGCCGCGCGCTGTTCGGCGAGCGCCCGAAGACGCGCTGATTCTTCGCCGCGCAGATTTGCGGCGAGGCGCACAAACGAGATCATTTTCCGGCCTTAAGGCCGTTTTCCATCGCCGCTGCGGCGAGGCTGCAACCAAATTCAGGAGGGTTCATTCATGGCGCGCACAAAATCCGGCGGTTTCAATAAATTCCTCAATTTCATCGGTCTGGTGGACGACGCGGAGCCGAGCTACGAAAACGAGTACGCCTCGGAGAATTACGGCCGGGCCTCCACCTACGTTCCCCAGCGCCAGCGCGCCAACGCCCGCCCGACGCAGAGCGCGCCCGCGCCGCGCCGTTCGTCCGCCCCATCGCGCTCCGCGCGCACCTATGGCGACGACCGCGGCTATTCCGAGCGCTCCTATTCCGCGTCGAGCCGCTATTCCGACCGCAGCGCCCGCGCGGACGACGGCTATGCCGACGAGCCGCGCCCGGCCCGCCGCGCCGCCTACGACGACGGCTACGCCGCCGAAGCGCCCCGGACTTCCCGCACCGAGCGCCCCCGCTCCCGCTTTGAGGAGGAGCCGGCGCGCCGTGTGGAGCGCACCGAGGCGCCCGTTCCCGTGCAGCGCGCACGGATCAGCCGTCCCCAGCGCACGGTGATGTTCTCGCTGCACCGGCTGGAGGACTGCTGCGAGGTCATCGACAACCTCATCCGCGGCAACACCATCGTGCTGACCATGGACGAGCTGGACGGCCATCTGATGCAGCGCGCGGTGGACACCCTGTCCGGCGCGGTGTTCGCCCTGCACGCCACCATCCGCAAGGCCTCGGACAAGACCTATCTCATCGCGCCCTCGGGCGTGGAGGTCAACGAGACCTACGACGTGGATCGCCGCTTCTGATTCAGGAGGAAATTATGATTTCGACGCTTCTGTACAACGTTTTCGTGGCGGCCAGCTGGTTTCTGCGAATCCTGTCCGACGCGATGTTCGTCTACTGCCTGCTGACGTGGTTCGCGCCGCGCAGCGCGGTGTGCGACTGGCTGCGCCGGTTCACCGACCCCTTCGTCGCGCCGTTCCGTTCGCTGTCCTACAAGCTGATGATGCGCTGGGGCAGCCGGCTCGACCTGAGCTACTGGTTCGCCATGATCGCCATCCGCATCTTCTCTCAGGTGCTGTGGTCGGTCTACGGCCTGCTGGTGCGGCTGCTGTTCTGACCATGGACGACAAAAAGCGCCTGTCCGAGCTGGCGCTGCGGGCGAGCTTCACGGGGCGCGCGCAGTTTACCCATTTTCTGGAGCCCGCCGCCGAGCGGGACGCGCTGTCCGCCGCCCACGCCGCCGGCGCGCAGGTGCGCTTCTTCGGCGGATACGACGGCGCGGAGCGTCGCGTCGCCGCATTCTACGCGGAGGTTCCGCCCGAGGACGGCGAGTATCCGGTGGCGGCGCTGGCCCTTCGATGGAACGCCAGATTCGCCTCGGCGCAGCATCGCGACCTGCTGGGCGCGGCAATGGGACTGGGGCTGGAGCGCGGCGCCCTCGGCGACGTAGCGCTGAGCAGCCGCCCAGGCGAGGCGTATCTGTTCTGCCTGAATGAAATCGCCGCCTATATCGCGGCCAATCTGGAGAGCGCGGGCCGGGCGAAGCTGACCGTCTCCCCCGCCGAAAGCGTGGACGCGGCCGAGCCCGAGGGAACAGAGCTGCGCGTCACCGTGCAGAGCCTTCGGCTGGACGCGGTGCTGGCCGCGGGCTATAATCTCTCCCGGGCCGAGGCGCAGAAGCTCATCGCCGCCGGGCTGGTCAAGCTCAACCATGCGCCCGAGCTGCGCGGCGACGCGAAGCTCGAGGCGGGATCGCTGCTGTCCGCGCGGGGCTATGGACGGCTCCGGGTGGACGAAATTCAGGGCGAAAGCCGGCGCGGACGCACGGTGCTGAAGCTGTTCCGCTATGGAAAGTGACAAAACTTTGGCTTTTCGCCGCCGGGGCAGGATTTCCGCTCCATCACGGCGAAAAGATACTGGTAAAACCTCAACGAATGCACAGGGAAAGGAAGATCAGGCATGGCAATCAGCGTAAAGGATATTCAGGAGAAGGTTTTCCCGACTCAGCCCACTGGCGGCTACAACATTGAACAGGTCGACGATTTCCTCGACGAAATCTCCGAACAGCTCGGCGCGCTGGTTCGCGAGAACATTGCCCTGAACAGCGAGCTGTCCAAGCTCAGCGACGCGCTGGAGGAGAAGGAGCGCGCGCTGGCCGAGGCGCAGGCCAAGACCCCCGACTACAACGAAGCCGGCTACTTCAAGAACCTCGAGTCCGCCATGCGCGAGTCCCTCATCGGCGCGCAGCGTCTGGCCGACGAGACCTCTGCCGCGGCCAAGGCCGAGGCCGACCGCATGGTGAAGGAAGCCACCGACGAGGCAGCGAAGCTCCGCGCCGACGCGAAGGCGGAAGCCGCCGCCGTGACCGAGCGCGCCGCGTCCGACGCCGCCGCGGCCAAGGCCGAGCTGGACGAGCTGAAGTCCTCCATCGAGAGCTATCGCGCCGCGTGCCGCAAGCTCATCGAGGATCAGCTGCAGACCCTCAAGGCCAACGACCTGCTGTTCAAATAATCCCCTGCAATGCGCAGCCCTCGCCCGCCGCTTTGGCGAGCGGGGGCTCTTTCGCGAATAGCCGTCCGCATCCGGGGCATGCTTCTTCATGGAAGATTTTCCAGGGGAGGAAGCGCCATGACCGAGCGGGAAAACGAGCTGATCGACCGGCTGACGGACACGCTGGAGCGAATGCATCTGGACGACTATCTGGAATATGTGAGCAACCGAAGGCGGATGCTCTGGAACAATCTGATGTACGGCGCGGTGCGCGGGCTGGGCTTCACGCTGGGCTTTACGGTGCTCGGCGCGCTGGCCATCGTGATTCTCCGGCACCTGGTGGTGGAGAATCTGTCCGGCATCGGCAGCTTTCTGGCGGAGGTCATTCATGAAATTGAAAAGCGCATGTAGCGGCGCATGGATCGCGCTGCTGGCCGCGGCCGTGGACCGCGTGGGCAAGAGCCTGATGCTGCGCCATGAGCCGGGCGAGATCGTCCGGGTGATTCCGGGAATCGTGCAGTTTCGCCGCACGGCCAACACCGGCATGGCCTTCAGCCTGTTCAGCGAAAACGGCGCGGCGCTGACCATCCTGACGGCGGTGCTCATCGCCGCGGTGGTCGCCTGGCTGAGCATCCGGCCCGAGGAGCAGCCCAAGGCCGTTCGCGCGGGACTGTGGCTCATGGCCGGCGGCGGGCTGGGCAATCTCTACGACCGGCTGGTCTACGGCTCGGTCATCGACTTCATCGACCCCATCTTCGTGCGTTTCGCGGTGTTCAATCCCGCCGACGCGTTCATCTGCGTCGGCGCGGCGCTGGCCTTCGTCGCGCTGCTGCGGGACGAGCGCAGAAGGGCAAGGGACGCTGCGGGGGAGTGACTTTGCCGACATGACAACGGACGTCGCCCGCTTTGCGCATTGATCGCCGACGGCATGGCCGCGGCGCGCTGATCGCCTGCGGTATCGCTGCGGCGCAGTGCGTCCACCGCATCGGCGGCGGACGTCCCGTGCATTCTCATGCCCGTCATTGACGGCATAACTGCGGCGCACCGATTCCGCTGCGGCGGCAACGGTCGTCGCCCGCTTTGCGCATTGACCGCCGACGGCATGGCCGCGGCGCGCTGATTCAACCACGGCGTTTCCTCAGAAGGCGAGGCCGCGGCGTTTCCCGCAGTCTGACCCCGTCCCTCTCACTCAAGCGCATTTTCACGCGAAGGAGCAACTGCATCATGCCCGAACAAATTCTCGAAAAGGTCTGCGACTGCGCCGAACGGCTGGACGTGTTCGCCGCGGCCATGGCGGACGTGACCCGCTCCCGCGCCGGCGCGCTGATCGCCGACGGCATGGCGGCGGCGGACGGAACGACCCAGACCAAGGCCGGCTATCGCCTGAAGCCCGGCATGCGCGTGACGCTGCGCATCCCCGAAGCCGCGCCCACCGCGGCGCAGGCCGAGGACATCCCGCTGAACATCCTCTATCAGGACGACGACGTGGCGGTGGTGTTCAAGCCCTCGGGCATGGTCGTCCATCCCGCGGCGGGCAACGAGTCGGGCACGCTGGTCAACGCGCTGCTGGCGCGGCTGGACAACCTCTCGGGCGTCGGCGGCGAAATCCGCCCGGGCATCGTCCACCGCATCGACAAGGACACGTCGGGCCTGCTGCTGGTGGCCAAGAACGACCGGGCGCACGTGAGCCTGTCCGAGCAGATCAAGGCCCACTCGGTGCACCGGGCGTACATGGCCATCGTCATCGGCAATCTCCGCGAGGACGAGGGCTTCGTGGACGCGCCCATCGGCCGCCATCCCACCGACCGCAAGCGCATGGCCGTGGTTCCCGGCGGGCGCGAGGCGCGCACCAACTGGTTCGTGCGCGAGCGGCTGCGCGGCGCGACGCTCATCGAGGCGCGTCTGACCACCGGCCGTACCCATCAGATTCGCGTGCACATGGCCTCCATCGGCCATCCCGTGCTGGGCGACCCGGTCTACGGCCCGAAAAAATCGCCCTATCCCGTGGCCGGCGGCCAGCTGCTGCACGCCTACCGCATCGGCTTTGTCCATCCCGCCACCGGCGAGGAGATGCTCTTCGAGGCCCCGCCGGAGGAGCGCTTTCAGAAATGGCTGGAGAAGCTGCGGCTGCCCCAGTAAATCCGCGCAAAAGAACCGCGCCCGAAACGTCATGTTCGGACGCGGTTTCTGTGTTTTCTGTGGAGAAAGCCCCGACGAATCGCGCTCCGCTCCCTCTGCGCCGCTCTGCTATGCGAAGCGCCCGCGCTTCAGCCAATCCGCAGCATGGAAAGCGCTTCCAGTCCGCCGCGCGGCCTCTTCGATTTTCCGTCTCACTCGGCCTGCGCTTCCCTCTCCACGGCCCGCTGCGGCGCGCACAGATGCAGCGACATTTCGTGCAGCGCCGCGACGGCGGCGACGATGCAGGCCGCGGCGCAGTAGCCCACCGCCCAGGGCGTTCTCAGCGCGAAGGGCACGAGAAAGACCATCAGCCCCGTGAGCTTGTTGGGAATGGTGTGCAGCGCGGTGAAGCAACGCTCGCGCACCGCCCCGGCGGCATAGGCGCACAGCCGGATCGCCAGCACCGCCGCCAGCATGATCCACGCCCATCCGGGCAGACGCAGCCGCAGCGCCGGCAGCATGTACAGCAGCATGCTCCCATAGAAGAGCAGATCCGCCGCGCTGTCCAGCCTCGCGCCGAAGTCGTCGGCGCTGCCCGTTCGCCGGGCGAGCCATCCGTCCAGTGCGTCGCTCAGGCCGCTAAGCACATAAATGGCGTAGAAGCCCGCCGTCTCCGGGCGAGTCAGCCACAGCGCCGCCGCGCCTGCGATGCGCGCCATGGTGCAGAGATTCGCGGGCGCGCAGAGCTTTTTCCAGAGTTTCTTTTTCATTTCGTTCCTCCGCCATTCTTCTTTTCTTTTTCCCATGGACGTGCTATAATCATACCCGTGCAATGCAAATTTTCGATATGGGGGAATATTTATGCGACAAAAGACGCTCTGGATCACCCAGACCGCGGCGCTGCTGGCGCTGCTCATCATCCTGCAGCTGGCCACCCGCAGCGCGGGCCAGCTCGTGACCGGCTCCTGCGTCAACGCGGTGCTGGCGCTGGCGGCGCTGATCGCCGGACTGAGCTCGAGCCTGACGGTGGCGGTGCTTTCGCCTTTTCTGGCCTTCGCGCTGGGCGTGGGGCCGAAGCTGCTGCCCATCGTGCCGGCCATCGCCGTGGGCAACGCGGCGCTGGCGGCGCTGATCTGCCTGTTCGCCCGAAAGAACCTCTCGCCCGCGCGCCGGGCCGCCGCCACGGCAGTCGCCGCCGCGGGCAAGTTCGCGCTGCTGTATCTGCTGGTGGTGCAGCTGCTCTGCCGCGTGCTGACGCTCAATGAAAAGCAGATCGCCGCCTTCAGCGCCATGTTCTCCTGGCCCCAGCTCGTCACCGCCCTCATCGGCACCGCCGTCGCCATGTGCGTCGCTCCGGTGATTCAGAAGGCGCTTGGACGCGAGTGATCCGGCAGAAAATGCCGCCCCTCGCGGCTGACCCGACGGAGGATGCGCCGCCATGCGCGTTCCTCTCTCAACGCCAAAGAGCGGAAGCTCCCCATGCCTCGGGAGCTTCCGCTCTTCGCTTTTGCCTTCAGAGCAGCGAAATCTCCACCGCGCCGTCTCCGGTCTGGAAGGCCTGAAACAGGTCGGCCTCGCCGCCCTCCGCGTCGCCCTGCCGAAGCCGGAGCATGCCCCGGCCGTAATAGCTGGCAGAAGCCAGCACGTTCTCCGCGATGTTGCGGTTGAAATCGGCGGCGGCCGCCCGCAGATCGCCCAGTCCCGCAAGGCACACCGCCCGGCACAGGCGGCTGCGGCCTACCTCGTGGCCCGCGGCGACCAGAGGTCGAAGCCCGCCTTCGCGGCGGCAAAATCGCCCGTGTGCATCCGGCAGATGGCTGCGGCGAGGCACGCGGCGGAGCCGTAGATTCCGTCCTCCAGCAGGCCGTCCAGAATTTCCGCGGCCTGCGCGTATTTACCGAGCTGCATCCGGCACAGCGCCTCGTTGTAAAGGCTGTCGACGACATAGGACTCGGTCTGCGCCGAGACGGCGAAGTCCCCGGCGGCGCGCCGGTACAGCGCCGTGCTCTCCGCGTCGGCGAGCTTGCGCGCAAGGCCCATGCGGCACAGGCCGCGGTTGTAGCGCGCGCCGTCCATGGTCGGCCGCGCGTCGATGGCCGCCGAGAAGTCCGCCTCGGCCGCCTTCAGCGCGCCCAGCTGCATCCGGCACAGCCCGCGCCGGTACAGCGCCGCGGCGCGACGTCTCCCGGAATTCAGCGCGGCGGTCATGTCCTCGATCGCGCCCTCGTAATCGTACAGACCCATGCGGCACAGTCCTCGCAGATAGCGCGCGTCGGCGCTCGGTGCTTTGGTCGATGCAAAATACGCGTCGAAGGCCCGCAGCCCCTCCTCGTATTTCCCCTGCTTCGCATAAAGCTCGCCCAGTATCTCGCTCATATCCGCATCCTCCGGATCCGGCCCTTCCGCGCGTTTTTTGCCGGAACAGTCCCATCCTTTTTCTCATTATACCAAAAAAGCCCGCGGACGGGACTACCCGTCTGCGGGGAAAAAAGAACAGGAATGCGCTATCTGTTCAGATACTGCTCCAGCTCGCCGCGGCCGCCCACGCCCACCTTCTGATAGATGGATGACAGATAGGCCTTCACGGTGTTGACCGAAATGCTCAGATAGTCTGCAATTTCGCGATTGCTCTTGCCCTTGACCGCCATCATGGCCAGCGCAAATTCGAAGGGCGTGAGCCGGTCAGTCACCTTGTTGACCGACTGGGGGTTGTGAATCTTTATCCATCCGCGGCTGAAGCGCACCACCCGGTCGGCGATGCGCTCGTACAGCTCGGGTGCGCGCCCGCGGAAGTACTTCTCCACCTGCCCCTGAAGCATGCCGTGATGCTCGGCGAAGGGCTGAATGTAGCCCTCCGGCTCGGCCAGCCGCCACGCGTCCAGAAAGAACCGGTCGGCCAGATCCACCCGCGCGAGGTTGGTGGCGGCCATGGAGGCCACCAGATCCAGATAGATGCACACGCTGGGATATCGCCCGGCGGCCAGCGTCAGCGCGCTCTCGGCCACACCCAGCGCCCGGGCATAATCGCGCCGCAGATACAGCGCGTGAGCGTAGGCGTACAGCGCATAGAGCCGCGCGCCCTCGCTCAGGCCGTCGAACCGGCTGGGGCATTCGGGCTCGCCGTCGCCGTCATGATGGAAAAACACGCCCATCAGAAAGCGTATGTATTCATAAATCGAGGCCATCCGCGCGTCCGCGGGGCGGGCGGCTTCCTGCATGATGGCGTAGAAATCGCGCCGCGTGGCCTCAGGATCGCCAAAGGGAACGCTGGCCATGCCGCGCACCAGCAGCGCCGTGGTGCGGATCTCCGGGCATGCGCTCTGCATGCACCTGCCCGCCTCGGCGCAGGCCTCGTCGTATCGCGCCTGAAAATAGTACTGAGCGGCGCGGGCGGCACAGCGCTCTTCCTCGTCGGCCAGCTCCTCGATCATCCGCCCGGAGTCGCCGCTGGCATAGGGCTTCCAGATGGGCATGAACGCCTTCAGCGGCCGCCGGCCGGGCTTCGGCGCGTCCGCGGGCGCCAGCCAGCCGCCGCTCTTGCGAACGGCGCCCTCCACGCGTCCCTCGTTCAGATACAGATTGGCCGTTCGGACGGACACGCCCCATTTCTCCGCCAGTTCCCTTGTGGTGATGTAGTCCATATCGCGCTCCACGTCTTGCCAAACCTGGCAACGGCAGTCTCTCCAGCAGTACCCCTTTTGCCACTCCGCTTCCGCGTTCAGCCGTCCCGCCGTTCCAGCGTCAGAAGCCCCGCACAGTCGGAGAATTTCTCAAATTTCAGCTCCGGGAAAAACGCCCGCAGCTCGCCGCACACGAAATACACCTCGTCGGAATCCCATTCCTCCCCGGCCCGCGCCCGGCATGCCTCCAGCTCGGCCCGGGTTTCGAAAGCCACGTCGCCGATGTAGAGCCGTCCGCCCTCCCGCAGCAGCGCCGTCAGGCTGCGGATGAAGCCGGGCTTCTGCGCGTCGGTCAGATGGTGCAGCGAATAGGTGGCCACAATCGCGTCATAGCGGCGGCGCGTCAGCGGTTCGGCCATGCCGAGGGTGAAATCCCCCTGAACCAGCTCGGCCTCCGGCATCTTCTCCCGCGCCAGCTCGATCATCCGCGGCGAAAAGTCCTGTCCATAGATGCGGCAGCCCTGCTGATACAGCCGCGCGGCCAGCACGCCGGTGCCAAAGCCCACGTCCAACACGTCCCGCCCTCCGTCGGAGAGAATCCGGCCATAGATGGCGTTCAGAATGTCCCGATATCCGGCGAAGGGATAGCTCCCGTCCTCGTCCGACAGGCCGACGCTGCGGTCGTAGCCGTCCGCCCAGAGATCAAAGCCCTCCCGATTCAGCATGCGCGTTTTCCTCTCTTTCGTAATTTCTTCCATAATAATTATACCCATCGCACCCGCCTCCGTCAAGCCGACGAAACGGACATGCAAAAGGGCCGCCTCCGAATGGAGACGGCGCCCAGGCTGTCAAAAAAACCACGGAGAGCTCGAGAGGGCCGAAACCCTCTCGATTTTTAATCGTGCCCGGCGGCGTGTACGGCGGGTGCGGGGCGATTT
>ERZ780195.1737-NODE-1737-length-16654-cov-4.013555_pt1 | contig 16654 bp, 13 predicted proteins | sample MGYA00511017_ERZ780195 | MGnify/ENA primary metagenome ERZ780195 (study PRJEB29588, sample SAMEA2159974) | human gut metagenome | biome: human gut; feature: human-associated habitat; material: faeces | place: Denmark | collected 2008/2010 ...
CTCGGCCAGGGCGAGGCCAGCTTCCACATCACCGCCCACGGTGTTTAAAATGACCAGCAGGCCTTCGATCTCCGGGTCCTCCTCAATATCCACCAGCTGCGGGATGACGTGCTCATACTTGGTGGTTTTCTGGGCATCCGGGGCCAGGGTGTGGCCCTCGATGGTACCGATGACGGTCAGGCAGTGGATGGCGTGGCGGCCCTTGGTGGCGGGTACGGTGCCGCTGTCGGTAATAAGATCATGCTCCAGCCTTTGGAGCGCGGCGCTCTCGGTTGGGTTGAGTTTTGGACGTGACTTGGTCTTTTTCGAGGTCGGTTCCATAGCGAGTAGCCCCCTTTCTGGTTTAGTATGCACGGAACGCAGGGTGGATATGCGAAAGAAAAAAGCGCAAGATACATATGAATCAGCGTAAAAGCCTGCAAAAGAGGATAAAAACGAAAATATTTTGCTCTTTCCTGCACACGATGGTTAGAAATTACGAAAAAACTTAGATAAAAAATTGACAATTTGAAGCGCGCAATTTATAATAAGTTATAAATTTAGCAAAAGGGATTCTTTCCGGGCGTTCGCATCCCGGCATTGTGAGGTAAGTATCATGGCAATTCAAAGCAAGGTATCTCTTCCCGTTATCAAGCGTCTTCCCAAGTATTACCGCTACCTGACGACCCTGTCGGCCGACGGCAAGGAGAAAATCTCCTCCAGCGAGCTGGCCCACATGATGGGCACCACTGCCAGCCAGGTGCGCCAGGACTTCAACTGTTTCGGCGGTTTCGGCCAGCAGGGCTATGGATATAATGTAGAATCTCTGTATCGTGAGATCGGTAAGATCTTAGGACTGGATAAGCAGCATAATTTCGTCATCATTGGAGCAGGCAATCTGGGAAGAGCGCTGGGCAATTATATGAACTTCGAACGTCGTGGATTTATCTTCAAGGGAATGTTCGATGCGAACCCGGAACTGGTGGGTAAGGATGTCCGCGGTGTGAAGGTCATGCCCATGGATCAGCTGGAATCCTTTATCCGGGAGAATGACATCGATATCGCTGTGCTGACGATTCCAAAGACCAGTGCTGTGGAAGTGGCAGATAAGCTGGTGGCTAACGGGATCCGTGCTATCTGGAATTTCGCTCATGTGGATCTGAATGTTCCCGAGGGAATTCAGGTGGAGAACGTGCATCTGTCCGACAGCTTAATGAAGCTATCCTATAATATTAACCGTTACAGTTCAGACATGAAATAAGCAAGCGTATGATTGCTTATTTCATAGGCGGAGTGTCTGAAAATGAATAAAAGGAAAAGTCGCAAGGCGATGACGGATGCGAAGCAGCCGCTTTTATGAATTTCAGCGCACCGAGAAATAATACAACATGAAGTAAGGCATCAAAGGAGTGATATTATGGGCAACGGTAACGCAGAAGAAAATGCACAGGACCGACAGGCTGCTTTCAAAGGTGCATTGACGGGAAAGCATCTGCCCGTACTCACCCTGGATAATAAATGGTATCGGTTGTTGAATAAGACCGGTTCCGTTCCGCTAAAAGAAACGGAAGATGCCCTGAATCAGCTGTTGAAACGACAAGGTAAGCTCAATACCGAGTCGAAGGATATCCGGAATCTGAAAAAGAAGCTGATGAAAGAGATCGTTCCTATGGTGGATGAGGCGGAACAGCAGGGCGAAAACAGTAAGCTGAACAAACAGATCGAGGATCATAAGCGCCTGATCGAGGAATGCAATGAGAAGCTGGAAGCATACGAAGATGAGTTAAAAGATATCCCCAGAGAGATCGAAAGAATAAATCTTCAGCTTATGATGTTTACTATGGACTGCTGCTATGATATTATGAAGGATAATGACAAACAGATCAAAGAGACTGCGGAGTGGGTGGGTGCGATCCGTATCGAACTGAAAAAACGTCTGATCGAAAAACAGCAGATGGAACAGCAGAATCAGGAGATCTACAACTACATGCATGATATTTTTGGTGCAGAAGTGGTCAATCTGTTTGACATGAAATATAATCCGGAGCAAAAATAGTATGAGATATCTGGTAACTGCACAGGAAATGAAGCAATACGATAAAAATACCATAGAGTACCTCGGCATCCCGGGGCCGGTTCTGATGGAAAGAGCGGCTCTGGCTGCGGAGGATTTTCTGAAAGAGCGCTTTGATGCCGTGAAGGAACGGACAAAAGTGCTCATTTTTGCTGGTATGGGAAATAACGGAGGAGACGGTCTGGCTTTGGCGAGACTTCTTGCGGCGGACGGTTATACGGTATCGGTACGACTTGTGGGAGATCCGGAGAAAGCCACAGAGCAATGGAAGAGCCAGTGGCAGACCCTGCAACATTTTCCGGTGAAGACAGACAGTAATACGCAGGCAGATGAATATAATGTGATTGTAGATGCCTTGTTCGGTGTAGGATTGAGCCGCCCGGTGGAAGGCATCTATGCGGAAGCCGTAGAAGAGATGAATGTGGCGGAAGGATTTAAGCTGGCACTGGATGTTCCCAGTGGGATCTGCTCGGACACCGGCCGGGTGCTTGGTTGTGCTTTTCTGGCAGATGCAACGATTACTTTTGGTTTCTGTAAGAGAGGCCTTGTAATGTATCCGGGAACCGATTATGCCGGGCAGGTACACATTGCAAATGTGGGGATCGGACCGGAGAGCTTTCTGGGACAGAGCCCGGAGATGTATACTTATGACAGCTGTGAACAGCATCTGCCGGACAGAACATCCTCCGGGAATAAGGGAACCTTCGGCAAAGCTTTGCTGGTGGCCGGGAGCAACGGCATGGCCGGAGCAGCAATCCTGGCGGCAAGAGCAGCGTATCGTACCGGAGCCGGTATGGTAAAAGTCATCACCGCAGAGGAGAATCGGCAGATCTTACAGCAGGGAATTCCGGAAGCTTTGTACGGATCCTGCAGACAACTGTCTGAGAGCCTGGAATGGGCGGATGTTATTGCTATCGGTCCCGGCATCGGCAGAGAGGAACAGGCACGGGAATGCCTGAAAAAAGTAGTGGAAAAGAGCAGAAAGCCATTAGTGTTGGATGCGGATGCACTGAATCTTCTGGCAGAAGAAAACGGTAAGGCATTGGAAGAGAAGCTGCATACCCAGGGAGCAGAGGGCAGAGTTATCATTCTGACTCCCCATGTGGGAGAATTGTCCAGACTGCTTGCGAAGACCATCCCGGAATGCAAGAAGGAGCTTCCGGAGTGTGGCAGAGAACTGGCAGAACGGTTTCATGGTGTGGCGGTTGCCAAGGATGCAAGAACGATTGTATGTAAAGAACAGGGAGAATTTTATCTGAATACTACAGGCAACAGCGGTATGGCCACTGCGGGCAGCGGAGATGTCCTGACGGGTGTGATCCTGGGACTTTTAGCTCAGGGTATGAATGCAAGTGATGCAGCTGTGAACGGTGTGTATCTCCATGGCAGAGCCGGTGAGCTGGCGGCAAAGTTCCATACGGAGTATGGGGTAATGGCGGGAGATATTGCGGATTGCCTGATGAAAGACTATGATGAGAAAGAAAGTGTGAAGAAATGACAAGCAAACTACAGGAAAAGATGAATTCCTACCAACGGGTATGGGCGGAAATAGATCTGGATGCCATTTGGGAGAATATGATCCATATGAAGGAAAATATTGCCCCGGAGACGAAGATACTGGCGGTCATAAAGACGGACGGTTACGGACACGGCGGTGTTCCCATTGCCAGAATGCTGGAGGATGTGGATTTTATGTTCGGCTATGCCGCAGCTACCTACGAGGAGGCACATGTCCTCAGGGAAGCCAGTGTGAAGAAACCGATCCTCATCCTGGGATATACTTTTCCTTATTGTTATGAGGAAATGATCCGGGAAGAGATCCGCCCGGCAGTGTATCGCAGGGATACCGTGGAAGAACTGGCAGAGGCCGCAGCAAAGGCCGGTAAGAAAGCCAAAGTGCACATCAAAGTGGATACCGGCATGGGAAGGATCGGTATCACTCCGGATGACGAAGGGCTGGATTTTGTAAAATTTGTCATGGAACATCCCGGACTGGAAGTGGAAGGTATCTTTACCCACTTTGCAAAATCGGATGAAGCGGATAAGACTTCTGCCAACCATCAGCTGGAACTGTTTCAGAATTTTATTGATAGAATACAGTCGGAACTGGGACTGGAGATTCCGGTAAAGCATTGTTCCAACAGTGCGGCGATTCTGGAAATGCCCCAGGCCAACATGGATATGGTACGGGCGGGAATCACGACCTACGGTTTATATCCTTCCGAAGAAGTAAGTAAGGATATTGTACCTCTGCGGGCTGCAATGTCTCTCTACAGTCATATCATTTACTGCAAGACGATCCATGCGGGGCAGAGTGTCAGCTACGGTGGATTGTTTACCGCAACAAAAGATACCAGAGTAGCCACCATCCCTGTAGGATATGGAGACGGGTATCCCAGAAGCCTGTCGGGAAAAGGCTACGTGCTGATCCACGGGAAAAAGGCCCCCATCCTCGGAAGGGTCTGCATGGACCAGTTCATGGTGGATATTTCCGGAATTCCCGGAGCCATGGAGGGCGATAAGGTGACGCTCCTTGGCGCGGATGGTCAGGAGCGGATCACGGCGGAAGAACTGGGAGAACTTTCCGGCAGATTCAATTATGAGTTTGTCTGCACACTGGGAAAACGAATTCCCAGAGTCTACCGTCGAAATGGTGAGATCACAGAAGTAAAAGATTATTTTGAAAATTTCTGACGGATCTAAAGTGTTCGTATAACTCCGGAAGAATCGGCAATACTTATGTTAAATCGCTGATGAAGGAGTAGAAATGAGAAGAGGAGATATCTATTACGCAGATTTGAGACCGGTCATCGGCTCGGAGCAGGGCGGCATCCGGCCGGTGCTGATCATCCAGAACGATGTGGGGAACAAACACAGTCCCACCGTGATCTGCGCTGCAATCACCTCAAAGATGAACAAGGCGAAGCTGCCTACGCATATTGAACTGAATGCCCGCCGCTACGATATGGATAAAGATTCCGTAGTGCTGCTGGAACAGCTGCGCACCATCGATAAAAAGAGGCTGAAAGACAAGGTATGCCATCTGGACGGAGACATTATGCGGAGAGTGAACCGGGCACTGAAAGTCAGCCTGGAGCTGGATACATAGCCCGATGCATAGTGTATCCGAAAATAGGATAAAATACGAAAGGATGAAATAAAATATGGACATGAGTGGGCCTGTGGCCATTTTTCTCTTTTTCCTGCTGTTGCTGGTGGATATGTTTTTCTATGGATTTGATGCCGCCATCGACAATCTGAATGAAAAGGAGATCCTACATAAAGCAGAGGAAGAAAAGGATCGCCGGTCCATGCGGCTGAGTGAAATGATCAGCCGTCCGGGGATCTATATCAATACGGTACAGCTGGTTATTACGCTGATCAATATTTTAATGGGAGCTTTTTATCTGAATATCTGGCTGCAGACCATTGACAAGGGACTTCATGTGATCAATGTGGGAGGCATGTCTCTGGAGAATGTGCCTACGGGAGTGCTTTCAGGGATTGCCACGGTATTGTCTTTTATTGCCATGATCTATATCCTGTTGACTTTCGGTGTGCTGATTCCCCGGAAAATGGCATCCAGACAGCCGGAGAAGTGGGCGTATGCCTGTATTGACCCGATTTATATTATCACCAGACTGCTGGCACCCCTGACGGGGCTGGTGAATCTGACAGCCAAGGGAATCCTGTTCCTCTTCGGTGTCCGCAACAATACGGATGAAAATGATGTGACCGAGGAAGAGATCATCAATATGGTGCAGGAAGGTCATGAGCAGGGTGTCATTCAGGCCAGTGAGGCGGAGATGATCTCCAACATTTTCGAATACGGAGACAAGGAAGCCCAGGATATCATGACACATCGTGGAAGTATCGTGGCCATTGATGGTGAGACGAAACTGAAAGATGCCATTGCTTCCATGCTGGGAGGCAAGAACAGCCGTTACCCTGTGTATGAGGAGAATATTGATCATATCATCGGTATCCTGCATCTGAAGGATGCCATGCGGTTCCATATCAGTGATGACAAGCTGGACCTGCCTATCGCAAAACTGGACGGGCTGCTCAGAGAGCCTTATTTTGTGCCGCAGACGAAAAATATTGATGAACTGTTCAAGGAAATGCAGTCCCAGAAGCTGCAGATGGCCATTGTGGTAGACGAATACGGACAGACCGACGGACTGATCGCCATGGAGGATATTCTGGAGGAGATCGTCGGCAATATCATGGATGAGTATGATGAGGATCAGGAATATATCAAGAACCGTGGCAAGGGCGAATATGTCATGGAAGGCAAGACTCCGTTAAAGGAAGTGGAAGAGCTTCTGGGTATTACCTTCGACGAGGAAGAATTCGAGACTTTGAACGGTTTCCTGATCTCCAGACTGGACCGGATCCCGGAACCGGACGAGCAGTTCGATGTGGACTATAAGGGATACAATTTTAAAATCCTTTCCGTGGTCAAAAAAATGATAGGAAGTGTGTTGGTCCGGAAGCTTCCGGAGGAAAAAACACCGCAGAATGCAGAAGACGGACAATCAGTGCTTGAAGAAAAAAGAAAATAATGCTATGATAGAAAGAGCGTTATTGCGTAAAGACTACGCATACAAAGAGAAAGAAACTTTAAGTTCAAAGGAGTAACAAAAATGTCAGGACATTCCAAATTTGCTAATATTAAGCATAAAAAAGAAAAGAACGATGCTGCAAAAGGTAAGATTTTTACCATTATCGGCCGTGAGATCGCAGTCGCTGTAAAAGAGGGCGGTCCCGATCCCGCCAACAATTTCAAACTGGCAACCGTTATTGCCAAGGCAAAAGCCAACAACATGCCCAACGACACCATCGAGCGCGGTATCAAGAAGGCAGCCGGAGATGTGGGCAATGTAAACTATAAGTATGTGACTTACGAAGGTTACGGCCCCAACGGTATCGCCATCATCGTAGATGCACTTACCGACAACACCAACCGTACCGCTGCCAACGTAAGAAGCGCATTCACCAAGGGACAGGGTAATGTAGGTACTCCCGGATGTGTATCCTTTATGTTCGATAAGAAGGGACAGATCATCGTGGACAAGGAAGAATGTGATATGGAAGCGGACGATCTGATGATGATCGCTCTGGATGCCGGAGCGGAAGATTTCTCCGAAGAGGATGACAGCTTCGAGATCCTGACTGATCCCGATAACTTCGAAGAGGTACGCAAGGCTCTGGAAGATGCCGGAATTCCCATGATCAGTGCAGAAGTTACCATGATTCCCCAGAATTATGTAACACTGACCGATGAGACTGCAGTGAAGAACTTACAGAGAACCCTGGAACTGCTGGAAGATGATGATGACGTTCAGGCAGTATATCATAACTGGGACGAATAAATTGAAAGGTTAGGGGTAACAGCATGGAGAAACTTGCAATTGTAGTTCCTTGTTATAATGAAGAAGAGGTGTTAAAGATTGCTTCCGAGGCACTGAGGGGTGTGCTGGATGATCTGATCCATAAGGGAAAGATCGCGGAAGACAGTTTTATTCTGTTTGTAAATGATGGCAGTAAGGATCGTACCTGGGAGCTGATCGAAGAAGAGCATCAGGCACATCCGGTGCAGGTATGCGGTGTAAAGCTGGCCGGCAATGTGGGACATCAGTTCGCACTGACTGCCGGACTAATCACTGCCATGGATCTGTCTGATGTGACGGTTTCCATTGATGCAGATCTGCAGGATGATGTAGCTGTGATCGAGGAAATGATCGATAAGTTCCACAACGGCTGTGATATCGTATACGGTGTCCGTAAGGAGCGTAAGACCGATACTTTCTTCAAACGTACCACGGCGCAGGGATTTTATAAAGTCATGGAAATGATGGGGGTCAAGACTGTTTACAATCATGCGGATTTCCGACTGATGTCCAAGCGCGCGGTAGAACAGTTCTCCAAGTATCAGGAGACCAATCTGTTCTTAAGAGGTATGATGCCTTTGATCGGTTATCAGACGGACTGTGTATACTATGACCGTAAGGAAAGAGTGGCCGGTGAGTCCAAGTATCCTCTGAAGAAGATGCTTGCACTGGCATTCAACGGTATTTCTTCCTTCAGTGTGAAGCCTATCAGTATGATCCTGGGTGCCGGTATGATCATTGTAGCCTTAAGCGTTCTGGCTGCTATTTATGCGCTGATCTCTTATTGTACCGGACATGTGGTACCGGGCTGGACTTCCCTGATCCTGTCCATCTGGTTCCTGGGCGGTATTCAGTTGATGGCCATCGGACTGGTGGGCCAGTATATCGGCAAGATTTACATTGAGGTAAAACATCGTCCCAGATATAACATCGAAAAGGTACTGAAATAATGAATTATAAAAAGAATGTAATAAGTGTAATACTGTGGTTACTTTCTGCAATTATGGCGGGAACCGGAGCGATGATGGTCACTATGCCAAGCGCTCCGGAGGAATCCCAATGGATCGGCCTTGTGATAGCAGGTGTATGGCTTGCTGTCACAGGGCTTGTTGCTTTTCTGCTGTCAAGAGGACTGCAAAAGAGCAGAGAGAAAAAAACAAACGTAGATAATCGGCAGACTGCACTTGTGGTCGAGGGAATCCTCACAGTGCTGTTGGTAGCGGCGGGGATTGTCCTGAGGATTCGTGAAATCCAGCTGATGGATCTGGATGTAGCGGCGGAGGATGTCTGGTTTGATACGGTCCGAGTGACAACACAGACGCAGATCCCACAGGTAGTACATGGCGCGGTTTATCTGTATCTGCAGATACTGCACGGGCTTTTGCTGCTCCTCGGCAATAAGATCACCGTGGCACTCGGATTCCAGGCGGGCTTACAGATTCTTGGCTGGATTCTTTGTTATTTTGCGGTCCGCCGATTAACTGGACCGGCTGCGGCAGTTACGGCGCTGGGATTTGGAATGCTCTGGCCATTGTGCTGGAAGGTAGTAGTATTGGGACCGGAGGAACTTTATCAGATGTTATGGATGATAGGCCTGTGTCTGGTTGCGGCAGCACTGAATACCTTCCGACGAAAAGGTGAACAGAAGGGCGTCCGCCCGATTCTCAGTTTTTTTATCGCTGGTGTGGCAATGGGAGTGCTGACCTATCTGGATATCACGGGTTTATTACTGTATCTTCCGATACTTTCGGTTTTTGCACTGGAGACAGCGGAAGAGGAAACTGTGGGATTTTTACATAGAATGTGGGCAGCATTACTGGCAGCTTTCGGAGGCGCAGTCGGATTCTTTGTTTCAATCGCAGTAGACGCCTGTGTCAGCGGGAAACTTATGGGAAATGTTCTCACTGCATGGGGACGGCTGTTCCAACCGTCTGCTTTTTCCTGGCCGGTTGCAATTTACGACGGTACTATGACGACCGGAGCGGATACTGTGGTAGCCGGCAAGATTCTGATCTTTTTATTGGTAACAATGCAAATTCTCGGTGTATTTGGTTTCTGGTGTCAGAAACGCAGAGAACGTCAGAGTATCTGGATCCTTTTGTGGATTGTGTTGGAGTTACTGATGACGTTTCAGATCACAACCCCGGATATTCAGGGAATGTGGATGCATGTCCGGCTTCGTTATCTTCTCATTGGAGCCGGAGTACAAAGCCTGATTCCCTATGTGACCATGATGCAGGAAAAAGAAAGGGAGAGTACGGAAACGGTGAAACGCAGATCCCGGCTGAAAGTACAGGATCTGGAGACCGAGGAATTCCCGGAGGAAGAGCCAGCGGATTTCCAGGAAGAGCCTGTAGAAACGGAAAAAATACAGCTGATCGAAAATCCACTGCCCCTGCCGAAAAAGCATGTGCCTAAGGTACTGGATTATAAGCTGGATAATGACGATGACAGTGATTTTGATTATCCGGTAGCGGATGACGATGATTTTGATCATTAAAAATCTGTTGGTTTCCTAATGAAATGTTGGATTGACGGACATACTAAAAGACGATACGAGAGGTGGAATGCCTTTGTGTCGTCTTTTTTTGTTATTTAAATTTTCAAAATCATAAAATCATTGAAACTGGGAGGAAACAGGCCATGCAGAATCAGAAAGATAACAATCAGAACAAGAATGAAGCGCCGAAGACCGAGGCGGAAGAACACAGAGACGAAAGAATTGAAAAAACGGGACAACTGACGCTGTCGGATGCGGCATCCGGGGAAAAGATCCATCTGCTGACCATTATCGGTGAAATCGAAGGGCATGATAATCTCTCCGGTAATTCGAAGACCACGAAATATGAGCATATCCTGCCACAACTGGCAGCCATCGAAGACAGTGAAGAAATTGGCGGTGTGCTGGTACTTTTAAATACCATGGGCGGAGATGTGGAGGCGGGACTGGCTATTGCAGAGATGCTGGCATCTTTAAGCAAACCCACCGTATCCCTGGTGCTGGGTGGCAGTCATTCCATCGGGGTGCCTATTGCGGTGAGTTGTGACTATTCCTTCATCGTACCCACTGGAACCATGGTGATACATCCGGTAAGAATGAATGGCATGGTGATCGGTGTGCCCCAGACCTTTGAATATTTTAAACTGATCCAGGACCGGATCACGGGCTTTGTATGCAAACACTGTAAAATCAGCCGGACAAAACTGGAAGAACTCATGATGGAGACCGGATTCTTAACGAAGGATGTGGGAAGCATTCTGGTGGGAGAAGAAGCGGTGAACCACGGTATTATTGACGAAGTGGGAGGTATCGACCGGGCCATCTGCAGGCTTCGGAAGATGATCGAAGGGAACAGAAAAAGGGATGACAAGGCCATGGAAAAATGATATACTTCTAATTATGACTATAATGAAGTTAGGAGTATGATGACATGGCATCTTCATCAGGCAAAAGAACATCATCTTCCAATAGGACGAGAAAAAGTACCACAAACAGCCGCAGCAGGCAGGTGCAGAGAACAGCACAGGACAGTGAACTGTTCCATGAGATCGGTCTGATCGTTTTGTTTGTGGTAATGGTGATATTATTTTGTTGTAATTTTGGTATTATCGGCCCGGTCGGCAATGCGATCAGCGGGGTCTTATTCGGTATCTTTGGATTTACTGCATATATAGCACCTATTGTGATATTTCTGGCTGTGGCTTTCTGGTTCGCCAATGAGGGGAACCCTACCGCTGTACGCAAAATGATTGCAGGTGTCGTATTGTTTCTGATGCTCGGTGTGATCTGTGATCTGATCGCCAGGACTGCCGGCTCTATGGAACAGTATGATATCAAACTGTTATATACAAACTGCAGTACCGGTAAAAAGGGCGGAGGTATTCTGGCAGGAAGTATCTGCTATCTGTTGCTGCATTATCTGGAGACGGTAGGAACGGTTCTGGTGGTCTTATTGTGTTCTATGATCAGTCTGATCCTGGTAACGGAGCGTTCTTTCTTAAACAGCATGCGAAACGGTGGTGACCGGATCCGGGAACTGTCCAGAGAGGATGCAGTGCGCAGACGGGAAAATGCACAGATCCGCAGACAGGAACAGGAGGAACGTAATTCCCAGAGAGAGGAAGCCCGTCGTATCCGGGAAGAGGAACGACGGATCCGTGAGGAAGAGCGCAGACTCCGTGCGGAAGAGAAAGAGAATGAGCAGATCTTGAACGCCATTCCCCGCAGAGAGAAAAAAGTCAGCGGTGTTATGATGGACACTTCCCTGAAAAAGCAGGAGGCACAGCCTGTGGGAAGACGGGAAGATATTCATGAGATCGTTTATGAAGAGGATGCACAGGAGATTCCTGTTGTGGAAGAGACCAGAGTGACCTCCAGCGATTTTGATAAGATCAAGGTAACGGGAATGCATCAGGTGACCATGCAGGAGGCCGCAGCAGAAGAACCTTACGAGGAGATCCCCGTGGAGGAAGTGACCAGTGCTGCTACCTTCAAAAAACCTTTTGAACGCAGAGAATCCTGGCAGGAGGAGGCAGCACTCCTGACACCTCAGGCGGAATCTATCCGGATTCACAAGGAAGATATCCCGGAGACTGAGCCTGTCGTGCGGGAACCTGCAGAGACAGCAACGGCGGAAAGCCGCATACGACCGAAAATCACGGCACCGGAGCCGCCAAAGGGTAATTCTCTGGCAGAGGATCAGATACATAAGGATATTGCGAAAGCGGCCAAACAGCCTCCGGCAGAATACCGGATTCCGCCTCTGAGCCTGTTACAGAAGGGAAAAGCAGCTACCGGAGATTCCTCCAGAGAATTAAAAGAGACCGCCATGCGCTTGCAGCAGACGTTAAATACTTTCGGTGTAAAGGTAACGATTACCGATATCAGCCAGGGTCCCAGTGTTACCCGCTATGAACTACAGCCGGAACAGGGCGTAAAGGTATCAAAGATCGTAGGCCTGGCAGATGATATCAAGCTGAATCTGGCGGCAACGGATATTCGTATTGAGGCACCGATCCCCGGAAAGGCAGCTATCGGTATCGAAGTCCCGAACAAAGAGAACATGACAGTAGCACTCCGGGATCTGTTAGAGAGCAAAGAGTTTCAGGAGTTTAATTCCAATATTGCATTTGCCGTAGGTAAGGATATCGCGGGCAAGACTGTGGTGGCGGATATTGCCAAGATGCCTCATATGCTGATCGCCGGAGCTACCGGTTCCGGTAAGTCCGTATGCATTAATACGCTGATCATGAGTATTTTGTACAAGGCGCATCCGGATGATGTGAAACTGATCATGGTGGATCCGAAGGTCGTGGAACTGAGTGTCTATAACGGCATTCCTCATCTGCTGATCCCGGTAGTGACAGATCCCAAGAAAGCATCTGCTGCATTGCACTGGGGCGTCAGTGAGATGGAAGACCGTTATCGGAAGTTTGCCGATTATAATGTCCGTGATCTGAAGGGGTATAACAAGAAAATAGAGACTATGCCTGTTCCGGAAGGAGAGGAAGCACCGAAGAAGATGCCGCAGATCGTCATTATCGTGGACGAGCTGGCGGATCTGATGATGGTATGCCCCGGCGAAGTGGAGGAATCTATCTGTCGTCTGGCACAGTTGGCCAGAGCCGCAGGTATCCATCTGATCATCGCTACCCAGCGACCCAGTGTGGATGTCATCACCGGATTGATCAAGGCCAATATGCCCAGTCGTGTGGCATTCTCCGTATCCAGCGGTGTGGATTCACGAACGATCCTGGATATGAACGGTGCGGAGAAATTGCTTGGTAAAGGCGATATGTTATTCTACCCGCAGGGTTATTCCAAACCGGCCAGAGTACAGGGCGCTTTTGTGTCCGACAAGGAAGTATCCGATGTGGTGGATTATCTCAAGAACCAGGCACTGGGCAATACCTATAGCAACTATGCAGAAGATATTGAAGAGAAGATCAAAAATATCGGCTCGTCAGGTGGTTCCTCCGGAAGCGGCTCTGGTGGCGGTAACGACAGAGACGAATATTTTGAGGAGGCTGCAAGGTTTATTATTGATAAAGACAAGGCCAGCATCGGCATGCTGCAGCGTGTGTTGAAAATCGGTTTCAACCGTGCTGCCAGAATCATGGATCAGCTTTGCGAATACGGCGTGGTAGGTGAAGAAGAAGGCACTAAACCCAGAAAAGTACTTATGAGCATGGAACAGTTCGAACAGCTGTTGGAGGAAATCTGACATTCGTTCGAGACTGTCTGAATAAACGGAGGGAAAAAGGACATGAAAACAGATATTGAAATCGCACAGGAAGCGGTAATGGAGCCCATCACCAAAGTGGCTGAAAGTATTGGCATTGAAGCAGATGACCTGGAACTTTACGGAAAATACAAGGCAAAGCTTTCCGAAGAATTTTTACGTAAGATCCAGGATCGTCCCAATGGAAAACTGATTCTGGTAACAGCTATCAACCCAACTCCTGCAGGAGAGGGTAAGACCACGACCACTGTTGGGCTGGGAGAAGCTTTCGGCAGAATGGGCAAAAAGGCTGTAATTGCGCTCAGAGAGCCGTCCTTAGGCCCCTGCTTTGGTATCAAAGGTGGAGCTGCCGGCGGCGGCTATGCACAGGTAGTGCCTATGGATGAACTGAATCTGCATTTTACCGGTGATTTTCATGCCATCACCTCTGCCAACAACCTGTTGGCTGCGCTGCTGGACAATCATATCCAGCAGGGCAATGATCTGGGCATCGATACCCGGCAGATCGTGTGGAAGCGCTGTGAGGACATGAATGACAGAGTCCTTCGTAATATTGTGGTAGGACTTGGCAACAAGACAGACGGCTTTGTCAGAGAGGATCATTTTGTCATTACCGTAGCCAGTGAGATCATGGCGATCCTGTGTCTGGCAGACGATATGAAGGATCTGAAGGAGCGCCTGTCCAGAATCGTTGTGGCTTACAACTATCAGGGTGAGCCGGTGACCGCCGGCCAGCTGAAAGCAGTCGGTGCCATGGCAGCACTGTTAAAGGATGCCATCAAGCCCAATCTGATCCAGACCTTAGAGCATACTCCAGCATTGGTACACGGAGGTCCGTTTGCCAACATCGCTCACGGATGTAACTCCGTCAGAGCTACTAAGGCAGCCATGAAGATGGCAGACTATTGCATCACGGAAGCCGGCTTCGGTGCGGATCTGGGAGCAGAGAAATTTTTCGATATCAAATGTCGTAAGGCAGGACTTACTCCTGATGCAGTGGTACTGGTAGCAACCATCCGTGCACTGAAATACAACGGTGGCGTTGCAAAGGCGGATCTGGGAGCAGAGAATCTGGAAGCGTTGAAAAAAGGTATTGTGAATCTGGAGAAACATATTGAGAATCTTCAGAAATATGGTGTGCCTGTAGTGGTTACCCTGAACTCTTTTATCACCGACAGTGAGGCGGAGACCGCTTATGTCAGAGAATTCTGTGAGACAAGAGGCTGTGAGTTCGCACTCTCCGAAGTGTGGGAGAAAGGCGGAGAGGGTGGAATCGCTCTGGCTGAGAAAGTATTAAAAGCAATCGACGAAAAAGAGAACCACTTCCATGTTTTATATGAAAATGAACTGTCTCTTCAGGATAAGATCAAAAAGATCGCGCAGGAGATCTACGGAGCGTCTGATGTAGTGTTTGCTCCGGCGGCAGCAAAACAGTTAAAGAGACTGACGGAACTTGGCTTTGGTGATCTGCCGGTATGTATGGCAAAGAACCAGTATTCTCTGTCAGATGATCCTACGTTACTGGGAAGACCTTCCGGTTTTGAATTGAATGTAAGAGAGGTCTATGTGTCTGCCGGTGCCGGTTTTGTTGTAGTGCTCACCGGTGCGGTCATGACCATGCCCGGCCTGCCCAAGGCTCCAGCTGCTTACAATATCGATGTGGATGACAGCGGTAGGATCGTAGGCTTGTTCTAGTAAGGAGGAAAGTGTCTCATGGCACAGTTAATAGATGGAAAAGTTATTTCCGCACAGATTAAAGATGAAGTCAAAGAAAAAGTCGCAGGGTTAAAAGAGCAGGGCTGCGAAGTAACGCTGGCGGTGATCCAGGTAGGTGCGGATCCCGCATCTTCCGTATATGTCCGCAACAAGAAAAAGGCCTGCGAATATGTAGGTATTCGTTCTTTGGCATATGAACTGCCGGAAGAGACCAGTGAGCAGGAGCTTTTGGAGTTAGTGCAATCGCTCAATGCTAAAGAAGATGTCGATGGCATTTTAGTTCAACTTCCGCTGCCAAAGCATATTGATGAGGATAAAGTGATCCGTACGATTTCGCCGGACAAAGATGTGGATGGTTTTCATCCGGAGAGCGTAGGACGTTTAAGTATTGGGCAGCCGGGCTTTGTTTCCTGTACACCGGCAGGGATCATCCAGCTTTTGAAACGTTCTGGAATAACGATTGACGGCAAAGAATGTGTTATTATCGGTCGGAGTAATATTGTTGGTAAACCGATGGGAATGCTCTTACTTAGAGAAAATGGAACGGTGACGATCTGTCATTCACACACTCCGGATCTGAAGACGGTTGCCAAGCGTGCAGATATTTTAGTCGTTGCGATCGGCAAGGCGAAGTTTGTAGATGCTTCTTATGTGAAAGACGGGGCCGCTGTCATTGACGTAGGAATGGATCGTGATGAAAATGGCAAGTTGTGTGGTGATGTTGACTTTGCTTCTGTTGAACCGGTTGCAGGGGCGATCACACCGGTTCCGGGAGGCGTTGGTCCGATGACGATCGCAATGCTTATGAACAATTGTGTGGAATCTGCACAGAGAAAACATTGTTAGAAATGGAGACTACGAATGGAACAACAGAATGTAACACCAATTTATTTTGTGTCGTTAGGGTGTGACAAAAATCTTGTGGACAGTGAAATGATGATCACTTCACTGCGGGAACAGGGCTTTCGTCTTGTGAATGAAGAGACAGAGGCAGAAGTGATTGTTGTAAATACCTGCTGTTTTATTGGGGATGCCAAGGAAGAAAGTATCAATACATTGTTAGAAATGGCGTCCTACAAGGAAACAGCTAAATGTAAGCTGCTTGTGGCTGCGGGATGCCTGGCTCAGCGTTACCATAAAGAGATACAAACGGAGATACCGGAAGTCGATATTATTGTCGGCACAATGGGGTATGAAAATCTCGCGGAAACGATCCGCGGAGAGTTGAAAGAGCATCAGGGTGTTGTTGA
>ERZ780195.1749-NODE-1749-length-16590-cov-5.236347_pt1 | contig 16590 bp, 8 predicted proteins | sample MGYA00511017_ERZ780195 | MGnify/ENA primary metagenome ERZ780195 (study PRJEB29588, sample SAMEA2159974) | human gut metagenome | biome: human gut; feature: human-associated habitat; material: faeces | place: Denmark | collected 2008/2010 ...
CTTACAGTGGCTCTGTATGGGGACAGGCACTTGGTGGAAATGGTGATACATATCCAGTTCTTGATAGTACAAAAAGAGTTTATCAGGTAGATAAATATGACGGCTGTGAAGGAAAACCGGGCAGTTCAACAAAGATATATTCCAATCAGAGTACGTCAATATATGAAGAACACAAATATGAGGCGGATACCACAGATTCTACGAAGCATAAATGCAGTATCTGTAATGGTACAGAAGAACACTCTTTTGCTTATGAGTTTGTAGAAAATGGTAATGCTATTAAGGCAACTTGTAGCGAGTGTGGTGCAACCTACACCGTAAAACTTACACAGCCGGCAGCAACATCAGATGAAAAAATTGTCTATGATGGAACAGAAAAGAAAGCCGGAACAGCAATAGACTCTGGCAACACAGGTATAGAAACAATTCCTGAAAATGCCATTACCTATGCTGTGGTAACAAATGGCACACCGTCTACTTACAGTACAGCAGCACCGAAAAATGCTGGCACATACAAAGCAAAGCTTACATTAGGCACAGGAGATAACAGAGTTTCTATTGAGATAAATTTTACGATTGAAAAAGCAGCTTCACCGACCATAGCTGGTGAGGAAAAGAGTTATGCATATTCAGTCGGTTCAGACGGCAAGGCAATCGGTGTGGATATTGCAGGAAAGCTCCCAACGGATAGGGGCACTACAACATATGCGGTTGCAAAGACAGATACAGAGCAGCTTTTAAGTGAGGTAGCAGTCGATACGGCCGGAAATCTGACCTATAAAGTAAATCAGGTAGACTCGACCAAGGTTGGAAAGACTGCAATTATCACGGTTACAGCTTCGATGGAGAACTATGAGAATGCTGAATACACGCTGACGATTAGTAGTATTACAGATAAGAAGACGGTAGAGATTAAGAGCGGAAACACCGTATCCGTAGATGGAAGCAATGTGCTGATTTATGGTGAAAAGATTTCAAAGCTGACACTCGGAAATACCGTTTTTGTGGAAGCCGGTACAGATAATATGGTAGAAGGTATCCTTTCATGGAGTAATCCGGACGAAATCCCTGCTGCAGGAACCACACAGGCAGGCTGGGTATTCAAGCCGGCAGACAGCAGGCATTATGCTGAACTTACCGGAACAGCAATTATCACGGTTGCTAAGGCAACACCGGTAATTGCAGAAAATCCTACAGCAACCGCCCTTACATACGGACAGAAACTTTCAGACAGTACCCTGACAGGCGGCAAAGTAACATACAAAACAGCCGATGGAACAGAGGTAGCAGGAACATTTGCATGGAAGAATAGCAGTATCAAGCCTACAGTAGCAGACAGCGGAAAGACAGAGTATGATGTGACATTTACGCCATCAGATACAGATAATTATAATGCTGTTGATATGAAAATCAGTCTTACGGTCAACAAGGCAGCGAACGCACCGAAAATGCCTGGAACTACAATGGCTCCCGCACACAGTACCGCAAAGGTAGGAGACATCACACTTCCGGAAGGATGGAAGTGGTCGGATGACAGTAAGGACACAGCACTTGCAGATGGTGTGGCAGTGAAAGAGACTGCTGTCTACACCGGAGCAGACAAGGGCAATTATGAGAATGTGAGCGTGACAATCACCATCACTCGAAGCTCCTGTGACCATAAGAATACGGAAGTGAGAGATAAGAAAGCAGTTACCTGTACCGAGGATGGATACAGTGGCGATGTCTATTGTAAGGACTGTACCGTATTAGTGACCAAAGGATATGTGGTCACGCATCCAGGTCATCAGTTAAGAGAAGTAGCAGCGAAAGCTGCAACTGCTACTGTGGCAGGCAATATAGCTTACTACGTATGTGAGAATGCAGGATGTGGCAAGTATTTTGAAGATGGTGCGGCAAAGAATGAGATTACAGATAGGTCAAGTGTTGTGATTCCAGCAACTGGAGACGGTTCTTCATCAGGCGGAGGCTCATCGTCAGGAGGTGGTTCTTCATCCGGTGGAGGCTCATCGTCAGGAGGCGGTTCATCATCGGGAGGTGGCTCAATCTCTGACACAACGGATCAGCCTGAAACGACAGATCAGCCGGGAGCAACCGACAAACCAGGAACAACGGATCAGTCAGCCGTACCGCCAAAGGGTACCAAGATAGCGGACAAGACCGGCACTACATACAAGGTGACAAGCACCGGCAGCAAAAATCCGACCGTGCAGTATACCGCAGCGAAGAAAGGCACCAAAGGAACCGTTACGATTCCTGCAGAGGTTACTATTGATGGAGTAACCTACAAGGTAACATCTATTGCAGACAATGCATTCAAGAATAACAAAAAGATTACCAAGGTCGTGATTGGAAATAATATTGTTTCCATTGGAAAGACTGTTTTCAGTGGTTGTAAGAATCTAAAGACGATCACCATAAAAGCAAAGAATCTTACTTCAAAATCTATCAAAAAGGGAGCGTTTGGCGGTATCAGCAAAGAGACGGTGATTAAGGTGCCAAAGAGCAAATATAAGGCATACAAAAAACTGTTTCGTGCAAAAGGATTGCGTAAGGATGTAAAACTAAAGAAATACTGATAGTTAAATAAGTTTTAAAGGATCATCTCCACCGAGGTGATCCTTTTGGCGTAAATTACGGCATTGTCGTCTAATCATTCTTCAATGGAACCAAATACTATCTTTATAATAGAAACGTTCTTGGGTGCTGACATATTTTTTACTGGAAGATAAGAGGAAAATCAGCTATAATAGTAGTAAGAGCTAGGGGAGAAGAAACAACAGGAATATATAATGTGCGAAGGAGGAACGCTATGAAATGGAAAGGGCGAAGACTGCTTGCCATGGCACTTACCGGTATCTTGCTTGCAGGATGCGGGGCAGCCGGACAGGTCGATGATTATGCAACGAATGAGGGAAGTACACAGGAGGCTTCCACCAAAACAACGGGAACTGAAAGCGGAGGGATTTCAAAGGACAAGATCAAGGTAGGGGTTTTGCACTTATCGGATCCGGCAGAAGGCAGTGGATATACCTATACACATGATCTCGGCATTCAGGCAATGCAGCAGAATCTTGGATTATCAGATGAACAGATTGACAGAAAAATAAATGTTGATGATTCCGATAAAGAGGCAACCGAAAAAGCGATTCAGGAGTGTGTGGATGATGGATGCAATATTATTTTTACCACCAGCTGGGGATATATGGATGCCACGGAGGAGATGGCGGAAAAATATCCGGATATATATTTTGCACATGGAACAGGATACAAAAGCAACGGAAAGAATTTTGTAAACTATTTCGGGCGAATCTATCAGGCAAGATATTTAAGCGGAATCGTAGCGGGAATGAATACCAAAACCAATAAGCTGGGATATGTGGCAGCGATGGATTCCTCCAATTCCGAAGTGACAGGAGGTATTGATGCCTTTGCACTTGGGGTGTATTCCGTGAAACCGGAAGCAAAAATCTATGTAAAAGTCACGAACAGCTGGTTTGACCCGGATGCGGAGAAAGCAGCAGCACAAACCCTGTTAAATATGGACTGTGATGTGGTCACGCAGCACTGTGATACAGAATATCCACAGACAATGGCACAGGAAAAAGGGGTGTATGGTATCGGGTACAATTCCGATATGAGCAAAAATGCTCCGGATGCCTGTCTGTGCAGCGTGATCTGGAACTGGGGTGCTTATTATACAGCAGCGGTGCAGAGCGTGATTGACGGTACCTGGGATGGAAGCAATTATTATGGCGGTATGAATGAAAATCTGGTAGGGATTACGTCACTTTCTGATTTTTGCACAGATGGAACACAGGAGGCTGTGGATACTGCAAAAGAAGATATTTTATCCGGGAAAAACGGTGTGTTTGACGGTGTGATTGAAACAAATACCGGGGAAACGGTTGGTGAAGAAGGAAAAACGCTGGATGATGCCACAATTACAGGTGGAATCAACTGGTATTTTAAAACCGTTGAAGTGGTAGAATAGGGGGCATATATGAGTATACGAAAGAAAATTCTTGCAATCAGCATAGGGCCGGTGCTTGTATTAGGGGTAATTACCCTGCTTTTTATGCTTACGATGGTTAAAAGCTCCCTGATGGATGAGGTACAGGATGCATTAAAAGGTACCGCGGCAGCCACCCTTGCCGCCTATGACCAGAATACCGGGGATTATCTGGAAAGTACCAATGGGGATATCTGGAAAGGAAGCTATAATATATCAAAGTCGGAGAGTCTTGTGGACCGGATCAAAGAGAATACCGGTATGGATGTAACCTTTTTTTATGGAAACAAAAGGATTATGACATCTGCACTGGATAAAAAAGGAAACCGTATCCTTGGTTCAGAAGCCGGAGAGCGTGTGGTGAATCAGGTGATCAAAGGGAAAAAGCCGTTTTTCAGTACAAATGTTTCACTGGATGGGACGAGAAATTATGGATATTTTATTCCAGTGTATCAGAATGGAACGACAGATCAGGTTATCGGTATGGTGTTTGTCGGAACCAATAAGGCACGAAAAGATGCAATTGTCAATAAAATCCTTGGAAGTATTATGATGGCATTGCTTGTAGTGATGCTTTTGTGCATTGTTACGGCGATGCGCATGGCAGCCTCTATCAGTAAAAATATCAAAAACAGTGTTGCTGTTGTAGGAAAACTTGCAGATGGTGATTTAAATGTGTGGGTAGATGAAAAACTTCTGAAACGAAAGGATGAGATTGGTGATCTGTCTCGCGGAACCATGACATTAAGGGATGCCATGAAGTCCGTAATCCGGGATATTTCAGAAAATGCAAAGCAGCTGCTTTCAACGTCACAGATTCTGGGTACGGCAGCAGACAACACCAATGGAACAATGTCACAGGTACAGCAGGCGGTCAGCCTTGTAGTGGATAATTCCAGTGAGCAGGCGAAAAATTCGAGAAATACTTCGGATCATATGAAAATTATGGGGGAGAATATCACGGAAACTACAGCAGAGGTACAAAATCTGGATCAAAATGCCACATTTATGCATTCTTCCAGCGAAAATGCTTCCGCAACGCTGGAAAAACTCTGTGGGATCAATGAACAGGTGGAGCAGATGCTGGCACAGGTTCAGCAGCAGACCGACCGGACAAACGATTCTGTACAGAAGATCCAGCAGGCCACAACCATCATTTCTTCTATTGCAGAGGAAACCAATCTGCTGAGCCTGAATGCCTCCATTGAAGCTGCCCGGGCGGGAGAAAGCGGCCGCGGATTCGCTGTGGTGGCAGGTCAGATTAAAAAACTTGCAGAGCAATCGGATCAGTCGAGTCAGGAAATTGAGCAGATAGCGTCAACGCTGATCAGGGATTCTTCCCTTGCTGTGGAAAGTATGCAGAGTATGCAGCAGATTATTACCAGCCAGAGTGAGAGCATGGCAGAAACGCAGAATATTGTAAAAGAAGTGCTGGGCGAAATTAACAGTTCCATGCAGAGCATCAAACAGATCAAAGCAAGTACCAGACGTCTGGAAGATTCCAGAAATGAAGTCGTTCAGGCAGTTGGGGAATTGTCCGGAATTGCGGAAGAAAATGTGGAAAGCACGAAAAAAACCTACGATGGAACACAGGAAGTTGTGGGAACGTTCCAGCAGGTATATGTAAGTGCCGAGCAGTTGCGTGAGATTTCTGATAAACTGGTAAAAGGAATCGGGTATTTTCATATTTAAAAGAAACACAGAGTGTCGGAAAATTCCGGCACTCTTTTTATGTCATGAATCTGGTATAAATCCTGTGATTCTGATATTCATAAATTTGTGAATCCGTTACAATAGGGTAAAAGGCTTGAAAATTGAAAGGTTGGAGGTTTCACATGAATTTTGGATATTTTGATGATGAGAAAAGAGAGTATGTAATCACACGCCCGGATACACCGGCGCCGTGGGCGAATTATCTGGGGTCACCGGAGTATGGTGCGCTGATTTCAAATAATGCAGGAGGATACAGTTTTGCCAGATCTGGTGCAAACGGAAGAATCCTGCGTTATATTTTTAACCAGTTTGATCAGCCGGGACGCTATATTTATCTGCGGGATAATGTGAGCAAAGACTACTGGTCTGCATCCTGGCAGCCGGTAGGAAAAGATCTGGAAAGTTATAAAAGTGAGTGTCATCATGGAACAGCATACACAAAGATGCTTGCAGATTACAGTGGAATCCATTCTGAAGTATGTTATTATGTGCCGTTGAATCAGACATATGAGGTCTGGCATCTGAAAGTGACCAATGCGTCAGCGTGTGAAAGAAACCTGACCATCACCGGTTATGCGGAATTTACCAACAACAATAATTATGAACAGGATCAGGTAAATCTGCAGTATTCCCAGTTCATCACGAGTACGGTATTTGAGACAAACCGTATCCGGCATATTATTCACGGTAATCTGGACTGGGTGAAAGAAGGAGAGGAAGTGGATAACAAGCTTGCAATCTCCCGTTTCTTTGCACTGACCGGTGCACCGGTGGACAGTTACTGTGGAGATAAAGAATCGTTTCTTGGACGCTATCACGGATATCATAATCCGGTGGGGGTGGAAAACGGAAAATTATCCGGGGAAATGTGCTACAACGAAAACGGGTGCGGAGCACTGGCAGCTCAGATGCTTCTGAAACCGGGAGAAACAAAGGAAATTGCATTTCTTGTCGGAATGAAAGAACATGAGGAAGCAGAAGCAATCTGTAACCGCTATGCAGATGTGGCAGCACAGTGTGAGACGGAACTGAAAGAACTGACGGGCTACTGGCATGAAAAACTGGAACATTTTCAGGTACATACACCAAGCAGGGAATTTGATACCATGATCAATACCTGGAACGCATACAACTGTTTTATGACATTCATCTGGTCACGTGCGGCGTCGTTTTTCTACTGTGGTCTGCGAAACGGTTACGGATACCGCGATACCGTGCAGGATATTCAGGGTGTGATTCATCTTGCACCGGAGATGGCACTCGAAAAGATCCGGTTTATGCTTTCGGCACAGGTGGATAACGGAGGAGGACTTCCGCTTGTCAAATTTACACACAATGCCGGACATGAGGATACGCCGGATGATGCTTCCTATGTACAGGAAACCGGGCATCCGGCATATCGTGCGGATGATGCTCTGTGGCTGTTTCCAACGGTATATAAATATATTGCGGAGTCCGGAAATCTGGCATTTATCGATGAAGTGATTCCGTTTGCCAATAAAGATGAAGCCACTGTATACGAGCACTTGAAGAGAGCACTTGCGTTTTCTGTGAATCATCTGGGACCGCACGGACTTCCGGCAGGACTTTATGCGGACTGGAATGACTGTCTGCGTCTGGGCAAAAATGGAGAGTCCTCGTTTGTTGCACTGCAGTTTTATTATGCAATGACGATTTTAAAACAGTTTGCCGCATACAAAGAAGATCAGGCATATATGGATTATCTGGAAGAAGAACAGAAAAAACTTGGAACATTAATTAACAATCTCTGCTGGAATGAGGATCGTTTTATCCGTGGATTTACGGAAGCCGGAGAGGTGATTGGAAAACGCACGGATCCGGAAGCAAATATGTGGCTGAATCCACAGAGCTGGGCTGTGATCAGTGGACTGGCAACAAAGCAGCAGGCAGAACTTTCCATGGAAAATGTAAGAAAGCGGTTAAACACAGAGTATGGAGCGATTCTGATGGACCCACCATATCATCTGCATGCATTTGACGGAGCACTGGCTGTGATTTACAATCCCGGTACAAAAGAAAATGCCGGTATCTTTTCCCAGTCGCAGGGATGGCTGATTCTGGCAGAAGCATTGCTGGGGCATGGGGATCAGGCATTTACCTATTTTATGGAAAATGCACCGTCTGCACAGAACGATCGTGCTGAGATCCGGAAACTGGAGCCATACTGTTATGGACAGTTTACGGAAGGAAAAGACAGCCCGCATTTTGGTCGTTCCCATGTGCACTGGCTGACCGGAACTGCTTCCACTGTAATGGTAGGATGTGTGGAAGGAATCCTTGGCATGCGTCCGGACTTTGGAGGACTTCGTATTGCACCATCCATTCCGGCGGACTGGGATCAGTTTACCATTGAGAAGGATTTCCGGGGAAAACATCTTCATATTGTGGTAGAAAATCCAGAGCATGTACAGAGTGGATGCAAAGCGTTGTACGTGAATGAGGAAAAGATGGAAGACAACTACATTCCGGTAGAAAAAATGACCGATCAGACGAAGGTACGCCTTGTGATGGCATAGAAGGGAGAAGTTATGAAAAACGATATGCAGTTTACAGGAAAAAACGGAGAATTTCAAATCCGTCATATGGTTGAAAAAACACAGCTCAATTTTCCGGTGGCAAATGAAGAGGGAATCAAAAGCAGCGTGACGCAGACCTTCGGCGGCGATTGTAAGCTGGATCAGAACCATTTTCTGCTGGAACCGGTGAGCATCGAAAATCTGCACAATAACAGAAGTACCCGCAATGTCTGGTGTACAATCAACCGGAAGGAACATGTGTCACTGACCGGAGTTTCGGCGCAGGCAGAATATGCACATTTCCTTGGAAAAGAGGAGGAAGTGACATTCGATGCCGGATTTATGTGGCAGGAGACGAAGCGGGAATTAAAAGAACAGAAAATCGAGGCAGCCGTGCGGATCTTTGCTCCGCTTGGAGTACCGGCAGAACTGATGCAGGTGCGCGTTACCAATAAATCGGATATGGATATGTGTGTGCGCGTGACTTCTGCTATCCCAATTTACGGCAGAAGCGCGGATAATCTGCGCGATCACCGCCATGTAACTTCCTTGCTTCACCGGATCCGTACTACCGGACGCGGCGTGATCTGTAAACCGGTATTGTCATTTGATGAACGCGGACATCAGAAAAATCATATGATTTATTTTGAGATGGGCAGTCAGGGAGATGGAACAAAACCGGAATCGTTCTTCCCAACGGTGGAATCGTTTATCGGAGAAACCGGAACATTTCTGGCACCGGATGCGCTTAAAAATAAAGAAAAAGGCTGTCCGGCCGGTTGTACCGTGGATGGAAAAGAAGCAATGGGGGCGATGGCATTTCCGGAGATTACCCTTGCAGCAGGAGCACATGTCGATTATATTCTGCTTGGTGGCATGACAGAGGATCCGAAGCTGGCAGAACAGGCAGCAGAAATGTTTTGCACGACCAAACAGGCAGATGCTGCCTTTGAACAGGCAAAAAATTACTGGAATGGGCTGGTCAATATTTCCTTTGAAACCGGAAACCCCAAAGAAGACAGTTATCTGAAATGGATCTGTTTCCAGCCGGTTCTTCGCAGAATCTACGGATGTTCGTTTTTGCCGTACCATGATTATGGCAGAGGCGGCAGGGGCTGGCGTGATCTGTGGCAGGATTGTCTCTCCCTTCTGATTCTCGACCCGAAGGAAGTTCGCTCCATGATTTTAAACAGCTTTGCGGGTGTCCGTTTTGACGGGACCAATGCGACAATTATCGGGGATAAGCCGGGAGAATTTGTTGCAGACCGCAACAATATTACAAGAGTCTGGATGGATCATGCGTACTGGCCGTTTGTTACCACAAAATTGTATCTGAACCAGACGGGAGATCTGGATATTCTGGATCAGAAAGTGGCGTATTTTAAGGACCCACAGGCAAAGCGTGGAACTGCCAGGGACGCAGAGTGGACACCGGCATATGGGATGCGCCAGAAAGATGTAAATGGCAATATTTACGAGGGCACGGTTTTAGAACATCTGCTTTTGCAGAATCTGTGCGCTTTCTACGAGGCGGGAGAACATGGAATGATGCGTCTTCGCGGTGCTGACTGGAATGATGCACTGGATATGGCAGCGGAAAAAGGAGAAAGCGTGGCTTTTACCTGTGCGTATATCGGAAATCTCCGTGATTTGGCAGATACCCTTGAAAAATACGAAGCGGCAAGCGGAAAGAAAGAGATTACACTGGCAAAAGAGATGGAAATTCTGATCAGACAGGACCGCACATCGTATGATTCGGCAGAAAAACGGAATGTTGTTTTAAACAATTATGTGAGTCAGTGTGTGCATAATATTTCTGGAGAACAGATTTCTGTGGATATCAGTACTCTGGTGCAGAATCTGCGGGAGCGTGCTGACTGGTATACCGGATTGATCCGTACGCAGGAATGGGTAACGGATGAAAACGGAAATGGCTGGTTTAACGGATATTATGATAATCACGGCAGACCGGTGGAAGGCAAAAGGGATAATCATGTCCGTATGATGCTGACCGGTCAGGTATTTTCTGTTATGGGAAATGTCGCAGATGATGCACAGACCGCTGCGATTATAAAAAGTGCAGACCTGTATCTGTATAAAAAAGAGGTGGGAGGCTACCGGCTGAACACGGATTTTAAGGAAGAAAAATTTGATCTGGGACGAATGTTTGGATTTGCTTATGGCGAAAAAGAAAATGGTGCGGTTTTTTCCCATATGACGGTGATGTATGCAAATGCATTGTATCAGAGAGGTTTTGTAAAGGAAGGATACAAGGCATTGTATACCTTGTTCGAACAGGCAATGAACACACCGGTGAGCCTGATGTATCCTGGAATTCCGGAATATTTTGATGCGGACGGAAAAGGAAAATATCCGTATCTGACCGGGGCAGCCAGCTGGTATATGATGACAATGGTTACACAGATTTTTGGATTCCGCGGAGAATGGGGAGATCTGGTACTAGAACCCAAAATTCTGTTGCGGCAGTTTGACGAAAGTGGCAATTATTCGGCACAGTTCCCATTCCGTGGACAGACATACGCAGTGGTTTACCAGAATCCACAAAAGAAAGAATATGGGGATTACCGGATCACGGAAGTATGGCTGGATGGTCAGCGGTATGCCGGAGAAACAAATACAGGCATCTGCATTCCGTTTGCCGTACTTGAAGGAAAAGAAAACCATACACTTCGGATTGTTCTGGGATAGCAGAATTTTACCATGTGCTTTTGTACTTGGAACTGCGGTATTGTTTTGGGGTCATACCGACATAGTGCTGGAATGTCTGGATAAAATGACTCTGGGAAGAAAATGATAAATAGTTTGCAATCTGAATGTAGGTAAAATCGGAAAAGCGTAGAAGATTCTGCGCTTTTTCGATTTTTTTTTCGCGGATATAATCACTGATCGACACACCGAGGTTCTGCTTAAACAACCGGGACAGATAGCTGGCAGACAAATTGGTGTAGACCGCAAGATCTTCCACGGTGATTCTTGCACTGATGTGGGCATAGATATAATCAATACACTGTGCAACCGGTTTGGATAATGCGGCATTCTTCTGCAGAAGGCGCATTTTTCCGGTGAAGTCAAGAGCCATCTCATGATGCAGATCTGATATTTCCTGAATGGTGCTGCAGGCATCCATGTGAATAATGTAAAAGTCGCTCAGACGGTAGGCCTGCTCTGTTTCCATGCCGCCGTCAATGCAATACCGTGTGACCAGTGCAACGGTAACAACAAAATGATATTTTAAGTTTGTCAGGGGATTTTTGGAAAGAATTCCCATGCCTTCGGGATTGGTAAACGCTTCTTCCTTTAAATTTTTACTGACTGCTTCGATGTTTCCGTCTTTTACGGCTTCAAAAAAGGAATATTCCTCGGAAAGCGCGCGATGATGGATTGCGTATTCGCTGTCTTCGATTTCTTTTTTGCTCCATTGATTTTTCAGCATGACAAGACCTCCTATTTATATCTGTAGATTATGTCATGAATCTGATATATTTGCAAGCATTTTTGTATCAGAACCCATTGGAAAACTCTATAATAAAACCATGCTTAAAGCAGAAAAGAAAAGGAGGAAATTTACTATGAAAAAGAAAGCAGTCAGTGCATTATTATGTGCAACCATGGTAGCAGGAATGCTTGCAGGTTGCGGAAAAGGAAGTGATTCCGGTACACCGTCAGATACATCCAAGGGGGATGCGTCAAACGCAACAGAAAGTGCTTCATCAAATCTGAAAGATGATGGAAAGGTATTAAATATTTACTGCTGGAACGAGGAGTTCAAGAGCCGTATTACCGCACACTATCCGGATTACAAGGAAGTGGATGCAACACACGGAAAAATCGGAGATGTAGATGTTGTATGGAACATCACACCGAGTGATGACAATGCATATCAGAATAACCTGGATGCAGCACTGTTAAATCAGCAGGATGCTCCGGCAGATGACAAGATTGATATTTTCCTGGTAGAAGCAGACAATGCATTAAAGTATGTAGATACGGATTACACAGCACCGGTAAAAGATCTTGGAATTACCGATGCGGATCTTTCCAAGCAGTACCAGTACACAAAGGATATCGTAACCGATTCCAAGGGAGTGTTAAAAGGAGTTTCATGGCAGGGCTGTCCAGGCGTTCTTTTCTATAACAGAGAGGCTGCAAAGGATGTACTGGGAACCGATGATCCGGATGAAGTACAGAATTATGTATGTGACTGGGATACTTTCAATGATACTGCTGCAAAAATGCAGGCAAAAGGTTACAAGATGATTTCATCTGTAAATGATACATACCGTGTATACTCCAACAATGTCTCAAGCAAGTGGGTAGAAGACGGAAAAGTACAGGTAGATGACAATATCATGAAATGGGTGGACGATTCCAAGAAACTTGTAGATGCAAAAGAGGCAGGAACCTTTGATATGTGGTCCGATGACTGGTCAAAGGGATTTTATCCGGACGGAAAAGTATTCTGCTACTTTGGACCGGCATGGCTTGTAAACTTCTCTATGGCAGCTGATACCGAAGGATCTATCGGTTACAACGGCGGATGGGGTGCAGCCCAGGGACCACAGGGATTCTTCTGGGGCGGTACATGGATCTGCGCAGCACAGGATACAGATAATGCAAGTCTTGTAAAAGACATTATGTTAAAGATGACAACCGATGATGACGTCATGAAAGACATTGTTTTAGATGATGATGATTTCGTAAACAACAATACCGTTATGAACGGACTGGCAGACGGATCGATTAAGGCAAAAGACGGAAAAGAATATAGCAGCAAGATCCTTGGAGGACAGAACCCACTGTCTATGTACTGCGCAGGTGTTGAGACACTGGATCTGAGCAACATTTCCGCATATGACCAGGGCTGCAACGAAGAGTTCCAGAAAGCAATGAAGAATTACTTTGAAGGAAAGGCAACCAAGGACGAAGCATTAGAGTTATTCTACAAAGGTGTTACCGAGAAATATCCAGAGCTTACTTACTAATTTTTGTTACACATAAGGTCTGAAGCCGGAGTCACCTCTCCCATATTATGGCTCCGGCGGGACGACCCCCAATACCGCGGAGGGAGAAATATTAATAAGAGTAAAGGAAAGGGCGTTCGTTACAACAAATGGGGCTACATTTTTCTGATCCCGTTTATTGTTGTATATGTCGTTTTTCAGCTGATACCATTGATCAGCACAATTTATAACAGTTTTTTCGAAAATTATATGTCCGGTCTCAACCAGGTTGGACCGACATTTGTAGGTTTAGATAATTACAGAGAGTTATTCAAAAGTGGAGACGTGTGGATTTATTTTAAAAATACAATGATCCTCTGGATTATGTGTTTTATTCCGCAGATCTTTTTTTCACTCCTGCTGGGCGCATGGTTCTCCGATGTACGCCTGCGATTGAAAGGATCACGTTTTTTTAAGACCGTGATCTACCTGCCAAATCTGATTATGGCATCTGCATTTTCCATGTTGTTTTTTACACTGTTTTCAGATGCAGGTCCGATTAACTCTCTTTTGATGCAGATTGGATTTATCTCAGAACCATATAAATTTTTATCCCATACCGGAAGTGCCAGAGGCCTGATTGCACTGATGAACTGCCTGATGTGGTTCGGAAATACAACCATTCTTCTGATGGCCGGAATGATGGGAATTGATACTTCTTTATTTGAAGCGGCAGAAGTGGATGGAGCAACTTCCACACAGGTATTTTTTAAGATTACACTGCCTCTGCTTCGCCCGATTCTGATTTATGTAGTGATTACTTCACTGATCGGTGGATTACAGCTTTTTGACGTGCCACAGATTCTGACAAACGGAACCGGAAATCCGATGCGTTCTACCATGACACTGATCATGTATCTGAACAAGCATCTGTACAGCAAGAATTATGGTATGGCAGGAGCACTTTCCGTGGTACTGTTTATTATTACAAGTCTTTTGAGTCTGCTTGTATTTAAAGTATCCGGAAACGATAAGAGAAAGGGGTGATTGTGATGGCAAAAAGTAAGAAAGATGTGGAAGGCGGACTTGGTATTCATGCCAGACGTGCCATCGCATATATTGTTTTAATTATAATTTCATTTTTCTGCCTGTTCTGGTTTTATATCATGTTTATCAATGCGACGCGTTCTAAAGGTGAGCTGAAAGCAGGGTTTACGGCATTGCCGAGCGATCATTTGCTGACAAACTGGAACAATCTGGTACATGGAACACTGCCGATCTGGTCGGGCATGTTTAACAGTCTGATCATTGCAGCAGCAACCGCAGTTTTGTGTGTATATTTTTCTACCATGACTGCATATGCCATTCATGCATACGATTTTAAATTAAAGAAATTTATTTATCCGTTTATTCTGATGATTATGATGATTCCGACACAGGTTACGGCACTCGGATTTATCAAACTGATTACAGGCATGGGACTGATGGATTCCTTTATTCCACTGATTGTTCCGGCCATTGCATCTCCGGTTACGTTCTTTTACATGAAACAGTACATGGAGAGTGCGCTTCCGCTTTCGCTGATAGAAGCTGCACGTATTGATGGTTCCGGAGAGTTTCGTACGTTCAACAGCATCGTTCTGCCGTTGATGAAGCCGGCGATCGCCGTACAGGCAATTTTCAGTTTCGTCAGCAGCTGGAACAATTACTTTACACCGGCATTGATCTTACACGATGACAAGAAGAAAACCCTCCCAATCCTGATCGCGCAGCTTCGTGCGGCAGACTGGCTGAAGTTCGATATGGGGCAGGTGTACGTCATGATCGCGTTCTCCATATTCCCGGTTATCGTTGTATATCTGATCCTCTCCAAACACATTGTGCAGGGCGTTGCCCTCGGAAGTGTGAAGGGTTAAAAAATGTGGCTGTCACACGGAACGATGGCATTGTGATAAGCTGCAACTGTTAAAAGACGGGAAGGCTCAAGTTCCGGATGAACCCGGGCGTGAACATTCGTTGGAGCAAAATACGTGAAATTCTTTTCTGCCGTGTTTTTCATCTCATTCTGTGTCTTTGCCACGTTTTGACAATCCACAGGAGGTGTCTGATAAGCTGCAGACAATGAGCGAACTTCCTAGCGGTGCCACTAGGCACACACGAAAGTTCTAAAATTGTCTGCGGCTTGCGAACATCTCCTCGTGGAGTGTTCAAAACTTGGAAAGACACGGATCATCGCAGATGGCAAACACGGCAGAATTAGAAATTCCGTATTTTGCGCTCCGAATGTCCACGCTCCGGGTTTGATCTGGAACGTTGTCCTTTCCGTTTTTTTAGTGCAATATATGACATAGCCGTCCGTTCGCGTGACAGCTGCATTTTGTGGAGACATCGTCAACATCCCGGTATCTGTTGTGCAGATATTCTGCCCTGTGATTGACTTTTTTCAGAAAATTATGTAGTATGGAGTAAGACTAAAGTACGATAGATGCGGGATCTGGGGGTGCTAAGATGAAGGCGGAAGTGGCGCATTTTACGACGGAACAAATGGTTGATATGGTAGGGCTTTTAAGCCCTTGTATGGATGATTACTTGTATGTGTGTGATTTTAAGGAAGATTATTACCAGATTTCACCGAATGCGGTGAAGCGTTTTTGTCTGCCGGCAGATCATTTTCACAATGTAGTGGAAATGCACAGACAGGTTGTATATCCGGATGATCTTGATTTGCTGCTGGTAGAGCTGGAGCTTCTCTCCACGGGCAGGAAAGGATTCCACAATCTGCACTATCGCTGGATGGGGAAGAATCATGAAACGATCTGGATCAACTGCAGGGGCAGAGTATTGAGCGATCCGGAGGATGGATCACCCAGATACCTTGTGGGCTGCATCAATGAGATCGGGGCAAAACAGAAGGCGGACAATGTCAGCGGCCTGTTGGGAGAATATAGTCTGAAGATTTTTTATGAGAGCCGCAGTCCAAAGCTGCCACAGGGATTTTTGCTCAGAATCGGCATCGATGATTTCAAGAACATCAACGAGAGCCACGGCAACGAATACGGAGATTATATTTTAAGAAGAACGGCACAGTGTATTGAGGAAAATATAGGCCCGGAACAGAGCCTGTTCCATATTGTGGCGGATGAGTTCGCAGTTGTGGATTTTTCCGGCGGCAGTGTGGAGATGGCGGAAAAGCTCTTCCATGAGATCAAGAAATCCATCTACGTATTTATTGAGCAGAACCAGTACAAAGCGGTGTATACGGTGTCCGGAGGTATCGTGAAGAACGGCGATGTGGACAATTCCTTTGAAAATGCCATGAAGCTTTCGGAGTTTGCACTCAGCGAGGCGAAGGAGCGCGGAAAAAACA
>ERZ780195.1750-NODE-1750-length-16582-cov-13.616688_pt1 | contig 16582 bp, 13 predicted proteins | sample MGYA00511017_ERZ780195 | MGnify/ENA primary metagenome ERZ780195 (study PRJEB29588, sample SAMEA2159974) | human gut metagenome | biome: human gut; feature: human-associated habitat; material: faeces | place: Denmark | collected 2008/2010 ...
GTGCCTCGCGCCGCAGCGGAGACGGCGCGCGCAGTCATCCGCGCTTCATTCGCTGCACAGGCGCGCGGGGACGGTGTGCAGCCCCTCATCCCTCGCGCCGCAGCGGAGACGGCACGCAGCCCCACATCCCTCGCGCCGCAGCGGAGACGGCGCGCGCAGTCGTCCGCGCTTCACCCGCCGCACAGGCGTGCGGGGACGGTGTACGCGGCCGTTCGCGCCTCACCCGCTGCACAGGCGCACAAAGACGGAACACACGGTTATCCGCGCTTCACCCGCCGCACAGGCGCGCGGGGACGGTGTACGCGGCCGTTCGTGCCTCGCGCCGCTGCGGGCACGTTGAAATGCCGTTGAATACCATGCTGGAATGGGTTTTCCGTGTTCGTGCCTCGCGCCGCTGCGGGCACGTTGAGATGAACCGCCCCTCCGCCTTTCCTCTGCGCAGACGCGGCTGTCCATGCCGCGCCGGCCGCTCCTTTCCCTTCGCCGTTTCGCAAATCTTCCTTTTCCTCGCCGGTTGACGCGCGGGCGGACATTGTGTATACTTGACGGTAGATTCAAAGATCGCGCCGCGCAAGGGCGGCGGAGGGAGAGGGCTATGGACAGAAAGGAACTGCGGGCGCAGTTTGAGCGCCCGGGCAGCGCGTATCGCGGAAAGCCCTTCTGGTCGTGGAACGGCGAGCTGGAGAAGGGCGAGCTGCTGCGCCAGATGGACGTGATGGAGCAAATGGGCTTCGGCGGATTTTTTATGCACTCCCGCTCGGGGCTGATTACCGAGTACATGGGCGACGAGTGGTTCGACTGCATCAACGCTCTGGCCGACGCGGGCGCGAAGCGCGGCCTGGAGGCATGGCTGTACGACGAGGATCGCTGGCCCAGCGGCAGCTGCGGCGGAAAGGTCACCGAGGACGCGCGGCTGCGCATGAAGAGCCTGTATCTCTATGAGCGCGATCCCGCGCCGTGGCTTGCCGGTGAGCGCGGGATGGACGGCGATGCGGACTGGTACGCGGCGCGCATCGGCGCGGACGGCGTGTCCATGAGCGACTATCGCGCCATCCAAAACGGCGACGCGGCTGCGGCCTTCGCGGCGCTGACCGGCGAAGGAACCGACTGCCTGCTGGAAATGCGCGTCGTGCCCGACTCGCCCAGCAGCGACTACAACGGCAACACCTACATCGACACCATGAGCATCGAGGCCGTGGACCGGTTCATCGAGCTGACCCACGAGGAATACGCCCACCGCTGCGGCGACCGTCTTGGCGCGTCCATCCGCGGCATCTTCACTGACGAGCCCCATCGCGGCCACGCGCTGGACAACACCAGGACCGAGCCGGACGGCACGCGCTCCTGCGCCGTGTTCTACACCGACGACATTTTCGACGAGTTCCGCCGGCGCTATGGCTACGACGCGCGGCCGCGCATGCCCGAGGTGTTCTATCGCCTGCACGGCCGCCCCATCTCCCGCCTGCGCGTGGACTACTTCGATCTGGGCTGCAATCTGTTCAACGAGCGCTTCATCGGCCGCATCGACGACTGGTGCACCCGCCACAACATCATCCTGACCGGACATGTGCTGCACGAAAACAGCCTGTCCAATCAGGCGATTCCCAACGGCTCGCTGGCGCGCACCTACGAGAACATGGCCTGGCCGGGCGTCGACTTCCTCTGCGAGGACGAGCGCTGCTACTGGATCGCCGTGCAGTGCCGCTCGGTCTGCCGCCAGCAGGGCAAGAAATGGATGCTGTCCGAGCTGTACGGCTGCACGGGCTGGCGGTCGGATCTGAGGATGTACAAGGTGATTGGCGACTGGCAGGCGCTGCTGGGCGTGAACGTGCGCTGCCCGCACCTGTCGTGGTACACCATGGAGGGCCAGAGCAAGCGCGACTATCCCGCCAGCATCTCGTATCAGTCGCCCTACTGGCGGGATTTTGCCGAGCTGGAGACCTATTTCGCCCGCTTCGGCCTGATGATGAGTCAGGGCGAGCCGCTGTGCGACACGCTGGTGCTCAGCCCCATCGAGAGCGCATGGGGCCTTGCCCACATCGGCTGGTCGGAGTGGATCTTCGCCACAGCGGCGGACGAAAGGGCGCTGGAGCAGCGCTACGCCGACGTGTTCAACGAACTGGCGGGCGTACATCTGGACTTCGACTACGCCGACGAGCAGACGCTCAAGCGCATGGCCAGCGTGGAGCGCGGCGGCGACGGCGTGTTCCTGCGCGTGGGACAGGCGCGCTATCGTCAGGTGCTGCTCACGGGCATGCTCACCGTGCGGTCGAGCACGCTGCGCATTCTCCGGGAATTCCTCGCCGCCGGCGGCCGCGTGGCGCTGGCCGGAGAGCTTCCGGGCTATGTGGACGGAGAACCGTCGGACGGCTGCCGCGCGCTGGAGGCCGACGGCGCGGAAATGCTGCCCGAGACCGGCTTTGCCGGGGCGCTGACCCGGGGTGAAAACTGTCCCATCCACTGCACGGCCGGTTCGCAGGTGCTGATGCAGGTGCGCTGCACGGACGACGGCTGCATCGCCGCGCTGCTGAACAACGACCGCGAGCATCCCACCGAGGTCTTCCGCGTGGAAGGCCCCGAGGGCTGTCAGGCGCAGGAGTGGGACATGCGCACCGGCGCGCGCTATGCCGCGGGCGCGGAATTTAAGCTGGAGCCGGCGGGCACGCTGCTGCTGGTGTTTACCCGCGAGGCGGAGGATCTCCCGCGCCGGGAGGAACCGGCGCAGAGAAAGACCGTGCGCGCGCTGGCCGACGGCGAATATGGTTACCATCTGGACGAACCCAACGTCTGCCTGCTGGATCAGGCCTCGTGGAGCTTTGACGGCGGCAGCGTGGAAAACGGCGAAGGACAGCCCAACGGCTGCTTCAGCGGCGATGCGGAGGACGGCGAAGGACAGCACGACCGCTGCTTCGGCGGCGGTACGGAGCAGGCCGCCGCCGCGCGCTGCGAAGGTCGCTTCGATGTCTCCGCAGAGAACGAAGAAGGGCGGTCGGCGCGCTCCGGCGGCGGCGCAGAGCAACCCGACGGCCGCTTCGGCGATGGTGCGGAGCAGCCCAATGCCCACTTCAGCGCTGGTACGGCGCAGCCCGCTGCCGCGTGCCGCAAAGATCAGCCCGACCATCCCAATGACCGTTTCGCCGTGGAGTATCCCGCCGAGGAGGTGCTGCGCGTGGACGGGCGCGTGCGCGATCTGCTGGGCGTCGAGCGCCGGGGCGGCGCGATGCTCCAGCCGTGGTTTGCGAAGAGCGCCTATGCGCAGCCCTACGGCACGCTGCGCCTGAGGTATCGCTTCCGGTGCGAGACGCTGCCCGGGGGGCCGGTGTTCCTCGCCGGAGAGCGCCCGCGGGAGCAGCGCTGCAGTCTGAACGGCGTTGCGCTGCACGCGCCCGACCTGAACGACTGGTGGGCGGACAACGCCTTTGTGAAGACGCCCGTGCCCGAGGGCGCGCTGCGTCTGGGCGAAAACGTCGTGGAGATCGAGGTGGAATTTAAGCGCACCACCAACGTGGAGGCGCTGTATCTGCTGGGCAATTTCGGCGTGCGCGCGGGCGCGGACTGCGTGAACACCGTCACATCGCTGCCCGGGACGCTGCCGCTGAACGGTACGGCGGAAAGGGGCCTGCCCTTCTACACGGGCCGCATTACTTACGAAATTCCGGCTTCGCGCTATGCCGATTGCGTGGACGAAAGCGCCCGCCGGGTGAAGCTGCGCGTTCCCCGCGCCGTGGGCGCGCTGACCGCGGTGGACGACGGCAAGCGGACGCAGCGCCTGTTCTGCGAGCCCTTCGAGGCCGACGTGACCGGCGCGGTGCGCGCGGGGCGGACGCTGAAGCTCACGCTGGTGAACACCCGGCGCAACGTGTTCGGCCCGATGCACGTGCTGCCCGCCGAGTGCCGCGTCTGCGGCCCGGAGCACTTCGTCACCGACGGCGACCAGTGGAGCGACAGCTACACCTTCGTGCCCGCGGGATTGGGCGAGGTAGAATTCGTCTCCGAGAAATAGCGCATAGTACGCCCGGAAGGAGCGGCAGATTCTGCAACCGCCGCGCCGCCGAAGGCGCGCGGTTCGCATCGGCAGCGGCGGGTTCTCTCCAATTATTTTCTCTTCGCATTTCCCGGGGAGGAAACGGGCCGCCGCGTCCGGGCAGCTTTTTGACAATCGCCGCCCGCACAGAGAAGATGACGCCGGCACGGCATATTAAAATCGAAGCGCTCCCGACGGCGGGGCGCTGAATTCCCATCCGAAAAAACAATGGAGGAGGAAAACAACATGGCCTTTACGAACCTGACCCCCGTGAGCTTCCAGAAGGTGGGCATCCGCGACGGCTTCTGGAAAAAGCGCATCCACGCGGTCTGCACCGAGACGGCGCGGCTGTGCATTGACCAGTGCGAAAAGACCCATCGCATCGACAATTTCCGCCGCGCCGCCGGGTGGCAGGCGGGCGGTCACGAGGGCATCTACTTCAACGACAGCGACGTGTACAAGGTGCTGGAGGGCGTGGCCTATGTGCTCATGACCGAGCGCGACGAGAAGCTCGAGGCGAAGGCCGACGAGATCATCGACGCGATCTGCGCCGCCCAGCAGTCCGACGGTTATCTGTACACCTTCTACACGCTGAACACTCCGGAGCGGCGCTGGACAGACATGTCCTTCCACGAGGCCTACTGTCTGGGCCACATGGTCGAGGGCGCCATCGCCTATGCGCAGGCGACGGGCAAGGACAAATGGCTCCGGGCCGCCATCCGCGCCGTGGAGCAGATGATGCGCGTCAACGGCCCGGACGGACAGCACTGGGTCACCGGCCACCAGGAGCTGGAGCTGGCGCTGGTTCGCCTGTACCGCCACACCGGCGAGGAGAAGTACCTCCGCTACGCTCAGTGGCTGGTGGAGGAGCGCGGCCACGGCCATCTGAAGCTGCCCTTCTTCCCGGACAGGGATTTCTTCGTGCCCGCATACTGCCAGGACGACCTGCCGGTGCGCGAGCTCAGCCGCGTGACCGGCCACGCCGTGCGCGCCATGTACTACTACTGCGCCGTGACCGATCTGGCCGCCATTCTGGGCGAGGAGGGCTACGACGCGGCCATGCGGCGGATCTGGAGCAATGTGGTTCCCGCCAATTTCTATCTGACCGGCGGCATCGGCCAGAGCGCCCAGAACGAGGGCTTCACCCGTGACTGGAGCCTTCCGAACCTCACCGCCTACTGCGAAACCTGCGCGGCCATCGGCATGGCCATGTGGAACCAGCGCATGAATTTCACCCACGCCGAGAGCCGCTTTGCCGACGTGGTGGAGCGCGAGATGTACAACGGCATTCTCTCCGGCATCTCGCTGAAGGGCGACCGTTTCTTCTACGACAATCCCCTGTCCAGCGCGGGCAATACCCATCGCCGGGAGTGGTTCGGCTGCTCCTGCTGCCCCACGAATCTGGTTCGCTTCGTGCCCTCCGTGGGCGGCTATGCCTACGCCGTGGGCGAAAACGCGCTCTACGTCAACCAGTTCATCGCCTCCGAGTCCGTCGTGGACATGCCCGAGGGGCCCGTGGATCTGAAGGTGTCCACCCTCTATCCCTGGGACGGCAGGGTCGAGATCGAGATTACCCGGTGCGATGGCGCGCGCACGCTGAAGCTCCGCCGGCCGGACTGGTGCGGGGAGGCTTCCCTGTCGGTCAACGGCCGCGCCGTGACCGACTGCGCGGACGGCTACTACACGCTTGAGATCGCCGCCGGCGACCGCATCGTTTACGAAATGCGCATGGAAATTCGCCGCGTCCACGCCGATCCCCGGGTGGCCGAGGACGCGGGCCGCGTGGCGATCATGCGCGGGCCCGTCGTCTACTGCGCGGAGGAGGCGGACAATCCCGGCATTCCCTCGGAATACTTCCACGCGGACAAAACCCTGTCCCGCAGCGCCGCGCTGACCGCGAAGTACGAGCCGGAGCTGCTGGACGGCGTGGTCACCATTTCCGGCGACGGCGTAAAGCTGGTTCCCTACTTCGCCTGGGACAACCGCGAGGCCGGCGCAATGGCCGTCTGGATGCGCGAGACGGAGTAAAATCGAGCCCCGGCCTGCCGACGGACAGGCCGGGTTTTCCGCAAAGAGTGAAGGCAAAACGAACCCCGGGCCGAGGACGCAGTGTCCTCGGCCCGGGGTTTTCTTCATTTAAGGGAACACCGCACCAATGAGGCGGTCGACCAGCGAATGGATTTTTCGTCAGACGCAAAGACAAATTCCGAAGGCTTGCTGCCGCGGAGGGCGGAAAAGGCAATGCCTGACGCGCCGCCGAATGGTGCGGGAGCGCCTCAGTATCCCCGACTCACCGCACGGTGTGCCATTCCACATGCTCCGCGCCGCGGGCGAATACCTTTTTGATCTGGCCGGGGACGAGGTCGAAGTAGTTGTCGGACAGGGCGCGATCCTCTTTGCAGTGCACGCCGTGGACGTAGCCGTCGGCGGTCAGCGTGATCTCCACGCCGCCGTCGCGCGCTTCCTCGGAGAGCACGCGCGGCTTCGCGCCGGGATAGCGCAGCGCGCGGGTATCGTGCATGCGCAGCACGGCGGGGGCGCACGCGTCGCCCTCGGGCAGAACCATGAACGCGCCGGCGGCATAGTCGCCCTCGGGCAGCTCGAAGTCCTCCAGATACGCGCGGCTGCGGGCCCTGAGGGTGAACGCACGCGCCTCGGTGCGGGCCTCGGAGCCGTCGAAGGGCACATAGCCGACCTTCGCCTTCAGCACCACGTCCTCGACGGCGTCGTTGCAGCCCTGCAGGCGCGCCCGGCCGTTCTCCATGCGCAGCGTCAGCTTGATTTGGAATTTTGTTCTACTAAAGGGCTCTTCGCCAGCCTTCCGGCAGTGAAGAGCCCCTGAATTTCAATTGTCCATCGGCCATGCTCAGTAGCGAATCGGCAGCGGCTGACGCAGCAGCGCGCGGCAGCGGGGGAAGTCCTCCAGCAGCTTCGGCAGCGCCGTCAGCGCCTCCATCGACGCGCTCGCCAGCACGGCGGGCAGCGCGCGCTCGGCGAGGGCGCGGTCGAGAATCTCCGACGGCGCGCGGCCCGAGCGGGGAATTTCCGCGGCGCAGGCGTTCCACAGCGCCGTCAGCGTGCGCCGGGACAGGCGGACGTCCAGCGCGCCCAGCGCGCGGCGAAGGCCGTCCATCCGGGTTCTCAGCGTCTCGGGAATCGCGTCGGGCTGAGGCGCGAAGGCCTCGCGCAGCGCGCCGCGGGAGACGGGCACGCATTCGGCAATCGGCTGTGTCTCGGCGGGCTTCCATTCGGAGTCGGCGCGCTCGGCCTCCAGCCGGAGCGTGAACGCCCGGTCGAAGAGCCGCGCGGACACGGGCATGCCCTCGTCCTGAAGCGTCGCCCAGACGAGGACGCGTCCCTCCTCGGCGGCGATGCTCAGCCCGCGCAGCGGATCGGCGCAGTCCGACAGGTTCGCGTCGTCCAGCAGCGCCACCGCCGCCGCGTCGCCCTCGCCGGGCAGACGCTCCGAAGGCGAATCCTCGCCGGGGGCGAAGGCGCGGAAGCGCTCGCCGGCCGCGCCCAGCGCCGCGGCCACCGGCGTGCGCAGCAGCGCTGCCCGGCGCGCGCCGGCGGAGCGAACCACGTTCTCCATGGCGGCGGTCTCCACGCGGGTGCAGCCCTGCGCCAGCGCCACCACCAGCGGACTCTTCTCCAGCGCGCGGCGCTTGCCCAGCGCCTTTTCGGAGAGGCTGCGCAGCATCGCCGCCGCGGACTCGACGTCGGCCACCGCGCCGCCCTGCACGGGGCTGAGCAGTGCCACGTCCTTCGGCGTGCGGCCCAGCATCTGGCGCGCGTCGCGCCCAACGGCGAGAATTTCATCCGCGTCGTCCCGCAGCGCCAGCACATAGCTCGGCTCCCGCAGCACCACGCCTTCGTTTTCCAGACAGATGGTCACGTTGGCGGAGCCCATGTCGATGCCCACGCCGCCGGTGGAAAAAACACCCATGTAATCAGGCCTCCTGAAGATGAGGTTGGAATTTTGGAGAGATCAGAACCCGAAGCGCCCGAGCATTTCGCCCACAAGCCGCACCGGGAAGCCCATGACGTTTTCGTAGGAGCCGTCCAGCGACTCGACGAATTTGCCCGCGCCGCCCTGAATGCCGTAGGCGCCGGCCTTGTCCATCGGCTCGCCCGTGGCGACGTAGGCGTCGATCTCCGCGTCGGTCAGCGGCCGGAAGCGCATGCCGGTGCGATCCACCTGCGCCTCCTCCATGCCCGTCTGCGCATCGATCAGGCAGACTCCGGTGAACACCTCGTGCTCACGCCCCGAGAGGGCGCGCAGCATGCGTCTGGCGTCGTCCGCGTCCGCCGGCTTGCCCAGCGGCGCGCCGTCCAGCGAGACCAGCGTGTCCGAGGCGATAATCACGCCGCGATCGAAGCGCTCCGCCGCCGCGCGGGCCTTGCGGACGGCCAGCGTGCGCACAATATCCCGGGCGTGGCCGGACACATGCTCGTCCACGTCGGGAGAACAGATCTGAAATTCGTAGCCCATGCGCCCGAGCAGCTCGCGCCGCCGGGGCGAGCCGGACGCGAGAATCAGCGGCCGCGCTTCGTTGGTCATGGTTTCATCACTCCGCGAATTGATACAATTTGACATCCTATTATAGCACATAACTGTTGCAGAAACGTGAAGTTTGGGGCGAAGATCGGACATCCCCGTAAACATATTCGCAAAAAGTGCCCTTTCGGGCAAAAAAGCCGCCCGACGGCACGGGCGGCACATTGTGTGTTATACGTTGAGCTTTCTGTATTCGTCGTAGATTCGGCAGGCGGCGCGCAGGATTTCGCGGTCGCCTTCGAAGGTGAGCATCTCCATGGCGCGCTCCACGGGGAAGTAGCCGCCGTTGAGGAAACCCTGATCGTAGGACACGTGATAGCTGTGGTCGCTGGCATGCATGGCGAACCACTGAATGCGGTTGCTGATTTCCTTGCCGCGGCTTTCGGAGAAGAAGTCGTAGCGCGTGTTTCCGGCGATGCCGATGATCTCGGCGTGAATGCCCGCCTCGTCCTCTACGCGCCAGAGGGCGACCTCGTTGGATTTATTGTAGCTGCGGATGACTCCCTTGGGCATCACCCAGTCGCCTCGATCGCTCATCAGGAGAAAGACGTCGTCTCCGGAAAAGACCACGCCGCCCGCACAGCTTCGAATTGATCCCGCCAAAGCTGAACACCTTCCTTTTTCGTAATCATATTTTATGATAGCACAAAAAGCGGGAAAATACAATCTGTTCAAACTGAAAAAAAAGACTGCGTAAACTGGGCACAATGGCATTGCGGCGCGGCGCGATTGCAGAATTTACAGTGCGTGGATATAATCTAAAAAGAATCATCTGCCCTCATTTCTGCACAGCCAAAGGAGAGTAGTCCATGAGCAATATCAAGGACGTGTTCGGTTCCATGGTGTTCAACGACTCCGTGATGAAGGAAAAGCTGCCGCACGAGGATTACAAGGCGCTCAAGCGCACCATCCAGAGCGGTCACGAGCTGGATCGCCACATCGCCGACGTGGTGGCCAACGCCATGAAGAACTGGGCCATCGAGAAGGGCGCGACCCACTTCACCCATTGGTTCCAGCCGATGACGGGCATCACCGCCGAAAAGCACGACGCGTTCATCACGCCCGTCTCCAACAGCGAGGTCGTCACCGAATTCACCGGCCGCGAGCTCATCAAGGGCGAATCCGACGCGTCGTCCTTCCCCTCCGGCGGACTGCGCGCCACCTTTGAGGCGCGCGGCTATACGGCGTGGGATCCCACGTCCTACGCCTTCATCAAGGACCGCACGCTGTGCATTCCCACGGCTTACTGCGCATTCACCGGTCAGGTGCTGGACAAGAAGACCCCGCTGCTGCGCTCCATGCGCGTGGTGGGCGATCAGGCGCTGCGCATCCTCCGGCTGTTCGGCGATACCCGGACACAGCGCGTCATTCCCACCGCCGGCCCGGAGCAGGAGTATTTTCTGATCGATCAGGAGATGTACGCCCGCCGGCCCGACCTGAAGTACACCGGCAGAACGCTCATGGGCGCGCGTCCGGCCAAGGGACAGGAGCTGGACGACCAGTATTTCGGCGCGCTGAAGAGCCGGGTTTCCGATTTTATGCGCGATCTGGACGACGAGCTGTGGAAGCTGGGCGTGTTCGCCCGCACCGAGCACAACGAGGTCGCCCCGGCGCAGCACGAGCTCGCCCCCGTGTTCACCGACGCGAACGTGGCCTCCGACCACAACCAGCTGACCATGGAGCTGATGCAGAAGATCGCGCGCAGCCACGGTCTGGCCTGCCTGCTGCACGAAAAGCCCTTCGCCGGCGTCAACGGCAGCGGCAAGCACAACAACTGGTCGCTGGGCACCGACGCGGGCGAGAACCTGTTCAACCCCGGCAAAAACCCGGCGCAGAACGTGCGCTTTCTGCTGTTCCTCGCGGCGGTGATCCGCGCGGTGGACGAGCATCAGGATCTGCTGCGCGTGTCCGTGGCCACCGCGGGCAACGACCATCGCCTGGGCGGCAACGAGGCCCCGCCGGCCATCGTGTCCATGTTCGTGGGCGACGATCTGGAGGTCGTGCTGGACGCCATCGTCAACAAGGCCGACTTCGATCCTTGCGAGAACGGCTACATGGACATCGGCTTCGGCATCATTCCCAAGTTCCGCCGGGATTCCACCGACCGCAACCGCACGTCGCCCTTCGCGTTCACGGGCAACAAGTTTGAATTCCGCATGCCCGGCTCGTCCCTGTCCATCGCCGAGCCGAACATCGTGCTCAACACCATCGTGGCCGACGTGCTGCGCGATTTTGCCGACGAGCTGGAGGGCGCGGAGAACTTCAGCTACGCCGTGTCCCACCTCATCCGCAAGACCATTCGCGAGCATCGCCGCATCGTCTTTAACGGCAACAACTACACCGACAGCTGGGTGGCCGAGGCGGCGCAGCGCGGGCTGGAGAACCTGCCCAACTCCGTGGCGGCCATGCAGCGGCTGGCCGACGAGAAGAACATCCGCCTCTTCGAGCGCCACGGAATCTACACCGCCGAGGAGCTGATCTCCCGGCAGGAGATCATGCTGGAGGAATACAGCAAGGTGGTGCACATCGAGGCGCTGACCATGCTGGATATGGCGCGGCGCGACGTGCTGCCCGCCATGACGGAGTATTCGCTGGAGCTGGCCCGCAGCGCAAAGCTCAAGGCTGAGCTGGGCGTGGCGGAGAGCTTCGAGAAAAAGACGCTGGAAAAGCTGTCCGGCCTGATGACCGAGATCGACGACGGCGCGGCGGCGCTGGAGGAAGCGGTGCAGAGCACGCCCACGGAATCGGAGAGCGTGCGCGCGGCCTACAGCCGGGACGTGATCCTTGCGCGCATGCAGGCGCTGCGCGAGCCCGCGGACGCAGCCGAGCTGCTGACCGGCGCGAAGCACTGGCCCTATCCCACCTACGGCGAGATGCTCTTCAGCGTCATGTGATTGTATCCCCGCCAATCGGGAAGAATGAACAAAACAGGATGGTTGCAGAATCATGATTACAGCAATTTCTCTCAATCCCAGCATTGACCGCACGGTGCATGTGGAGCATTTCACGCCCGGCGGGCTGAACCGCGTGCTCAAGGCCCACAGCGTGGCCGCGGGCAAGGGCATCAACGTGGCGCTGGCCGCGTCGGCGCTGGGCGTGGACGCGGAGTGCATCGGATTTATGCACGAGGAGGGCTCCAAGCTGTTCGAAAAGCGGCTGATGGTCAACTCCACGGCGTACAACTTCGTCTGGTGCGAGGGCGCTGTGCGCACCAACGTCAAGGTGTTCGACGAGTCAAAGAACGAGATCACCGAGATCAACGAGTCCGGCGAACCGGTGAGCGAGGCGCAGCTGAAGCAGATGACAGATCTGGTGGCGCTGCACGCCGAGAACACGGACTATCTGGTGCTGTCCGGCTCGCTGCCGCCGGGATGCCCCGCGGATTACTACCGCACGCTCATCGAGACGGTGGAGGGCCTCGGCTGCCGCTGCATTCTCGACGCGGACGGCGAGCCCATGCGCTATGGTCTGGAGAGCCGGCCGTTCATGATTAAGCCCAACCGCGCCGAGCTGGAGCGGATGGCGGGGCGCGAGCTGACCACGCTGCAGGACGTGCGCGCGGCGGCGATGAAGTACATCGATCAGGGCGTGGCCGTGGTGGCCGTCTCGCTGGGCGCGGACGGCGCGCTGATTACCGACGGCGACGAGACGCTGTTTGCGCCGAAGCTGACGTTGGAGCTGAAGTCCACCGTGGGCGCGGGCGATTCCATGGTGGCCGGCCTGGCCTGCGGATTCATCGGCGACAACGAGCTGGAGGAGGCCTTCCGCATGGGCGTGGCCTGCGCTTCCGCGCGCTGCACCACCGAGGGCTATCGCGTGATCGACAAAAATCTCTATCGCGAATTCCTGAGCAGGGTGGAAATCGAGCGGCTATGAGCAAAATGTTTGCCAACAGATTCAGACACTTCAATGCGATGGGCGTCATCGCGGCGGGCTTCGCGGCCATCATTCTGGCCGGAAGCCTGTTGCTGTCGGCACCCGTTTCTTCTGCAAACGGACGGGGCGTTCCATGGTTCGACGCGCTGTTCACGTCCACGTCGGCGGTGTGCGTCACGGGACTGGTCACGGTGGACACGGGCACGACCTTTTCCCGCTTCGGCCATTGGGTGCTGCTGGCGCTGATTCAGCTGGGCGGGCTGGGATTTATGACCTTCGCCACGCTGCTGTTCTGGTTTCTGGGCAAGAAGCTGACGCTGCACGAGCGGATGCTGGTGCGCGAATCCATGAACGAGGAGCGGCTGAACGGTCTCATCAGGCTGATCCAATGGGTGGCGCTGAGCACGCTCACGGTGGAGCTGACCGGCGCGGCGCTGCTGGCGGTGCGGATGGTTCCGCAGTACGGCTGGCGCGACGGCGCGTTCTACGCGCTGTTCCATTCGGTTTCGGCCTACTGCAACGCGGGCTTCGACCTGTTCGGCCACTTCACCAGCCTGACGGCCTATCGGACGGACGCGCTGGTGAACCTGACCGTCTGTACGCTGGTGGTGCTGGGCGGACTGGGCTTTTCCACGGTGCGCGAGCTTTACTCGAAGCGCTCGCTGCGGCGGCTGGGATTGCAGGCGAAGCTGGTGCTGACGACCTACGGCGCGCTGCTTCTGGCGGGATTTCTGTTTAATCTCGCGGCGGAATGGAGCAATCCGGGAACGCTGGGCGATCTGACCGTGGGCGAAAAGCTGCTGGCGGCGCTGCTCCAGTCGGTGACGCTGCGCACGGCGGGCTTCAACACCATCGATCAGGCGGCGCTGCGCCCGGCCACCAAGCTGGTGAACTGCCTTCTGATGTTCATCGGCGCGTCGCCCGCGTCCACGGGCGGCGGCGTGAAGGTGACGACGTTCGCGGTGCTGGTGCTGGTGGTGCGCATGGTGGTGCGCGGCGAGAGCGAGATCAATGTCTTTGAGCGGCGCTTGGAGCGCGGGCTCGTCCAGCGGGCCATTACCATCGCCTTTCTGGCGGCGGCCATTGTGCTGGCGGACGTGCTGGCGCTGTCGCTGATGCAGCCGGACGCTGAGCTGATCGACGTGGCCTACGAGTGCGCGTCGGCCATGGGCACGGTGGGCATCTCGTCGCTGGGCACGCCCACGCTGAATATGCCGTCGAAGATTCTGATTCTGATGACGATGTACTTCGGCCGCGTGGGGCCGCTGTCGCTGGCAGTGCTGCTGGCCAGCCGCCAATGGAAGAAAAAGGAGCATTTCCGCTATCCGGAGGATCGCGTGATGATCGGCTGATCGGAGGAGAAGAGAATGGACAGGAAAAACAGAACGGTGATGGTCGTGGGCCTCGGACGCTTCGGCGCGTCCATTGCCCGGACGCTGAGCGAGGACGGCGTGCAGGTGCTGGGCATCGACCGGCGCATGGATCTGGTGGAGAGCCTTCAGCAGGAGCTGACCCAGGCAGTGCAGGCGGATTCCATGGATCGCGAGACGCTTCATATGCTGGGCGCGGGCGATTTCGACACGGCGTTCGTGACCATCGGCGGCGATCTGAAGGCCAGCTGCGCCACGACGATGCTGCTCAAGGAGCTGGGCTGCAAACAGGTCATCGCCAAGGCCTCCGACGAATTCCACGGCAGAATGCTGGAAAAGCTGGGCGCGGACAAGGTTCTTTTCCCGGAAAGGGACATGGGCAAGCGAATTGCGCATAACCTTGTATCGGGAAATCTGCTGGAGTATATCGAGCTGTCGCCGGACTTTTCCATGGTGGAAATTCAGGCCGGGCCCGAGTGGAACGGGAAGGCGCTGAGGGCGCTGAATCTGCGCGAGCGGCTGGGCATCAACGTGGTCGCCGTCCGCAGCGGCGGCAAGACCGACGCGCTGCCCACCGCGGAGACGGTGATCCACGAGGGAGATCTGATGCTGGTGGTGGCTAGCGAGGGCACGCTCGATCGACTGAACCAGCGCAAGTGACGGGGAGGCGGGGCCATGCGGCCGAGAACGACGGAAACGGGCTGCCTGATGCTGGGCGGCGGCGAGTTTGTACGCGCGTTTTCGCGGCGGCTGGCCGACGGCGGCGCGCAGGTGGAGCGCGCGGACGGCGGGACGCTGGACGCGGCGCGGGACGGGCTGTTTCGAATTTCCGGATGCGCCCGCGTCTGCGCGGCTGCAGATGGAAAGAGCTGGGTGACGGCGCTGGCGCTGGCCGCGCAGCTGCGCGTGGATCGGCTGGTTTTGTTCCGGCCGGAGTTCAGCGCGCGGCGCTCGCCCGCAGAGACCTTCGCCCGGCGCAATCTGTGCTTCTGTGTCTCGGAGATTCTGATTTTCGACGGCGTGGATGCAGCGTCGCTGAAGGAGACGGACGCGCTCTGCCGCGGGCTGTGCAGCGCGCAGATCTGGCGCGTGCCCGGAGGAAATGACGACGCGCAGACGGCGGCGCGGTTTCTGTTGGCGGAGGACGCACAAAGTACCTTTCCACCGGAGAGCGGCGCGGCGACCCTATGCTGAAGGAGGACAGGCGGATGCGGGAGATTCGTTGGACAGAGGGACTTCAGGAGACCATGGAGCGCTTAAGCGGGAACGGCGCGTTCCTGAGCGTGGGCGGGCAGACGCCCAACACCATGACCATCGGCTGGGGATGGATCGGCTGGTGCTGGAAGCGGCCGGTGTTCGCCGTGGTGGTGCGGCCCCAGCGGTTTACCCACGACATTCTCGAACGGACGGGGGAGTTCACCGTGAGCGTGCCCACGCTGCTGCCGCTGAAGAAAGAGCTGGCCTACGCGGGCAGCCGCTCGGGCCGCGACGAGAACAAATTCGTCGGCCACGGTCTGACGGCGCTGCCGGGACAGAAGGTGGACGCGCCCATCGTGGGCGAGTGCGGGCTGCACTACGAGTGCCGCGTGGTGCTCACGCAGGAGATGACCGAGGATCGCATGGCGCCCGAGGTGCTGCGCACGGCCTATCCCAGGCGCGATCTGCACACGATTTACTTCGGCGAAATCCTGGCCTGCTATCGCATCGACGAACAGTGAGCAAACGGCTCCGAGCGCATCGGAGCCGACTTTTTTTGCCTGAATAGTTCCCATCGGCTGCGGCAATACTTGCAGCAGTGGAGGGAATGAACATGGCCGGAAACAAGGTTGAAATTTGCGGCGTGGACACGTCGAAGCTGCCCATTCTGTCCCATGAGGCCATGCGCGCGCTGATGGAGCGGGCGCATGCGGGCGACAAGGCGGCGCGCGAGGAGCTCATCCGCGCCAATCTGCGGCTGGTGCTGAGCGTGATTCAGCGCTTTCAGAACCGCGGCGAAAACGTGGACGATCTGTTTCAGGTGGGCTGCATCGGGCTGATGAAGGGGCTGGACAATTTTGATCTGAGCATGAACGTGCGCCTGAGCACCTACTGCGTGCCCATGATCATCGGCGAAATCCGCAGGTATCTCCGGGACAACAACCCCATCCGCGTGTCGCGCTCCATGCGGGACACGGCCTATCGCGCGCTGAAAACCCGGGACGCGCTGGCGGCGCGGCTGGGGCGCGATCCGGCGGTGGGGGAGATCGCCAAGGAGATGGACGTGCCCGAGGAGGACGTGGTGCTGGCGCTGGAGGCCATTCAGGATCCCGTGTCGCTGTTCGACCCGGTATATCAGAACGGCGGGGGCGACGCGATCTATGTGATGGATCAGCTCTGCGACGAGCGGGTGAACGAGGACGACTGGGTACGCGATCTGTCCATCCGACAGGCGCTTCAGCGCCTTCAGCAGCGCGAGCGGCGCATCATCCGCCGGAGGTTCTTTCAGGGGAAAACCCAGATGGAGGTCGCCGAGGAAATCGGCATCTCCCAGGCGCAGGTCTCCCGGCTGGAAAAGGCTGCGCTGCAGCAGATGAAGAAGTATATGTAGGGCAGCACCGCACAATTCGGCGGTGCGTCGGACTCTGTCTTTTCCGCCATCTGCGGCATGCAGATTCCTCGATTTGCCTCCAGTAAACCTTCAGAATTTGCATTCGCATCTGACGAAAAATCCATTCGCCGGCCAACCGCCTCATTTGTGCGGTGCTACCGTAGAAA
>ERZ780195.1757-NODE-1757-length-16528-cov-4.489103_pt1 | contig 16528 bp, 14 predicted proteins | sample MGYA00511017_ERZ780195 | MGnify/ENA primary metagenome ERZ780195 (study PRJEB29588, sample SAMEA2159974) | human gut metagenome | biome: human gut; feature: human-associated habitat; material: faeces | place: Denmark | collected 2008/2010 ...
TTCAGGTGCAGACATTCCATAAGGTGCGCGGCCATGCCTATGCCAGTACGATGTGCATCGGCAATATGCGAAGCGGCACTGAGGCTCTCTGCGCCTATTTTCGCACAAAGGATAAGGCGATACTCAAAAAGGCGCTTACATATTTCGCGGTCATATTGGTCTTTGCCGTCGGCGCGGGTGTCGGCAGCTTTGTTACCGGGAGACTCGGCGAGAAGTCGATCTGGATATCCTGCGGACTGCTTTTGATAAGCTTCGGCATGATGTTCATCCGCGAGGAGGAAGAGCTTATCCTCAGCGCGGAAAACGGCGCAAAACACAGCGAAAACTGAAATCACGCCGCATGGCGGCAAGTCAAACGAAAGAAGGAGCAATCATTATGTTATCAGCGATAGTCGGTGTCAACTGGGGCGATGAAGGCAAGGGACGCATCGTCGATTATCTTTCGCAGGATTTTGATATAGTTTCGCGCTATCAGGGCGGAAACAATGCGGGTCACACCGTCGTCAACGAAAAGGGCACGTTTATTCTCAATCTGCTTCCCTCCGGCATTCTGCGCGACGGCACAGTGAACGTCATGGGCACGGGAATGGTTATTGATATCGAGCACCTCGTCGGCGAGATCGGCAGGCTGCGCGAAAAGGGGATAGAGATATCCCCGGAAAATTTGAAAATCAGCGACCGCGCAACTATCTGCATGCCCTATCACAGGATACAGGACTGCCTCGAAGAGGACAGACTCTCCGATAAAAAATTCGGCTCGACCCGCCGCGGAATCGCGCCCGTCTATGCGGACAAATATATGAAAAAGACCATTCGTATGGGCGATCTGCGCGACATAGACGGCGTCGCCGATCATCTCAGGGATATCATCGAGTGGAAAAACCTGCTCATCGAGGGCGGATATCACCACGAGCCTATCGACGCCGAAAAAATGCTCACCTGGCTTCGCACCTACGGCAAGCCGCTGCTCCCGTATATCTGCAACACGTCGGAATATTTGAGCAAAGCGGCTGACGAGGGCAAAAAGATACTCTTTGAAGCTCAGCTCGGCGCACTCAGGGATATTGATTACGGCATTTATCCGTATACCTCGTCGTCAAACAGCATCGCCGCATTTTCGACTATCGGCGCGGGCATTCCGCAGTTACATCTTGACGAGAGCATAGGCGTTATGAAAGCCTACTCGACCTGCGTTGGCGAGGGTCCGTTCGTGTGCGAACTGTTCGGTGAAGAGGGCGAAATACTTCGCCGGGCGGGCAACGAATATGGCGCGGCTACCGGCAGACCGAGAAGAGTCGGCGGCTTCGATGTCGTGGCCTCGCGCTACGGAGCGCGTGTCCAGGGCGCGGCCGCAATCGCGCTGACAAAGCTTGACATTCTCTCTTATTTCGATAAAATCCCCGTCTGCGTCGCATATGAAATAGACGGAAAGCGCGTCGATACTTTCCCGACCGGCAGCGCGCTCAATAACGCAAAGCCCGTCTATGAGTATTTTGACGGCTGGAAAGAGGATATCTCCGACTGCCGCTCTTTCGATGAACTGCCCGAAGCGGCGAAAAAATATATCGACTTCATAGAAACGCGGATCGGCGTGCAGATAAAATATATTTCTGTTGGCGCTGAGAGGGATTCCATCATTATCCGCTGACGCTCCCGCCGCGTGCTTCGCGGGTCACGACCATATGAACAACTATTCCGCCGAATATCACGGGATAAGACTCAGCTACGGTCTATCGTGCGACCATAATATCTATGTCGTGCCTTTCAGGGGCGGCCAGCTTATAAATATCAAAAACGACGGCACATTCACCGTCCAAAGGCTCATTCGCCACAGGGGACAGAGCACCGTGACGATTGGAAAAGAAAAATAAACAAAAAGCCGTTCCTTAATGGGGCGGCTCAATTTATATACTAAAAACACAAAAGCCATCCCTTTTTCAGAGATGGCTTTTGTGTTTACTCTTCTGCCGCTTCGCTGTATCTTCTCAGTGATATCCTGCCTGCCGTCAGCATGACGCCCTCAAGCATCAGCGCGGAGCAAAGCGGAGCACATATTCTCGGATAGCCGAAGATGAGCACCGCCGTCATGGCTGCGAATGTAAGCGTAACGCGGATTATCGACCGCTCTCGATAGCGGATCTTCTCCGCTTTATCGAGCGGCTTCTCTTTCGCCGCCGCAGGGGAGAGGATGCATATTATAATGTATGCCACTGCCGATGCGAGCGCACCGGATTTCAGAACCGCGGACTCGCGCAGGGCGAAGAAAACAAAGCATATCGACAAAAGTATTTCTATCGTCGACAGTATCATGCATCTGCCCTCGGTCGAGGCGTGGAATCCGCCGCCGTATTTCTTGACGAACAGGAATACGGCGTAGAAAATCATGCTCTCGAGCGGAACCGAAAAAATCAGCCCCAGTATCAGGCAGATGACCGCGTACATCAGCTTCGATAACAGCGAAAAGAGACCGTAGGCCACGATCTCTTCCTCGCTGTCCGGCAGATACCCGCGCTTCTCAAGGCGAGAAGTCAGGCGAACTGACAGATCATAAATCATTTGTTCTTGTAGATCTCCGCGCTCTTGGGCATACGGGGCTGATAGGTCCAGGGCGAACCGGTCGAGTTGATGTCGTCCTTGACGTTCTTCTTGGCGAGAGTGATAACAGACTCTGCCGCTTTCTTTGCTATGTTTTTCATTTTGTCCACCTGCTGCCGGTTCCATTTAAGTCCGGCATTTCCTTTCTTTGGTATTTTTGGGACAACTACATGATAACATGTCAACAATAAAATTCAATATAACAAACAATACTGCATATTTTTGCGTCAAAACTGCACAAATCCATAATATTATTTAACAACGGCATAAAATAACAGCGTATTACAAATATAATTGTGTTAGTAAATGGCAGTTTGTTCCAATTAAAAGCGGCAAATGGTAACATTTTCCATGGGTGATGAAAGTGAATGATGAAAAGAAGAATGCCGTTATTGGGGCGCGGATAATGCAGCGCAGGAAGCTGCTCGGAATGAAACAGTCCGAGCTGGCGGAGCTTATAGGAGTCTCTGATAATCAGATATCCAATATAGAGAACGGCAGGAGCTATCCGAAGCTCAACAGCTTTATGCTCATCTGCAAGGCTCTCGACTGCAACGCGGACTATTTCTTCTCCGGCGTGATAAGCGATTCTCTTCCCGAGCAGATAGGGGAGATGCTCTCGTCGCTTTCCGTCGAGGAGCAGAGGATGGTCTGGCGCCTTGTTGACTGTTACATACATCAGAAAGATGACTCAACGATTTAACGATTTAAACTATTTGACTTGAGTTTTCTCATATGGTATAATTGTCAACGAGGAGTGGCATTTCGTGAAGATCGCAATTTGTGATGACGACAGTGCTTATGTAAAAAAGATCGAATCGGTGGTTCGCACGACCCTTGCGGAGAAGAATATCGATGCGCGGTTCGATCTCATATCTGACAGTGCGCAACTGCATGACAGCGCGGAAACATATGATATGGCTTTTCTCGACATCGGGATGACCCCGTATAACGGGCTTGAGATTGCCGCAAGGCTGAAGAAGAGAAACCGCAATATCATTATATTTTTTATCACATCGTATGATGACTATATCGACGATGCCATGGATCTGCACGTTTTCAGATATATATCCAAACCGCTCGACGCAAGGCGGCTCAGAGCGGGAGTCGAAAAAGCGCTGAAGCTCATCGACAGGGCGCGCATAAGCTTTCTTGTGAAAGAGAGCGGAAAAGCCGTGTGTGTCTTCTCAAAAGATATTGTTTTTGTTGAGATAGCCGGACGCTCCACGCGGGTCGTGACGGCTCACGGGGAGTACAATTCGGAAAACGGCATTGACTTCTGGGATTCAAAACTCGCTGCGCCGTCATTCTTCCGCGTGCATAAGAGCTATATAGTCAATGTCCATTATGCAACGGATTACACCCGCGCGACCGTTGTGCTCTGCGGCAAGTACGAAATACCCATAGCCTACAGGAAGCAGGCGGAGTTCCGTCACTTTTTTCTCAACTATTTCGGGGGACGATGATCTGAAAAATGGAGTTATTATCTGCACTTTCACATGCTATAGAGCTTTTTATTGTCTTTCAGTTCTTCAACGATCTGTTTGCCAATAAGGGCAGGAAAACCGTTGCAGCGGCGGTCGGCATTGCTTTCTATGCCGTGGCATATGCGGCGTTTTTGCTGTTTAATTCAACGGTCGTCAACATTTTGCTCTGCTTTGTTATCGATTCCGTGTTTGCAAAGCTCTTCTTTGAATGCAATATCAAAGGCGCAACGCTCGGCGCGCTGTTCATAGCGGTGTCGAACACTGCGTCGGAATTTATAGTCATGAGCGTACTCGGCATAGTCGGCGGAGATATAAAGACCTATCGGTCGAGCCTGTATATTTATCTGCTTATGGTGCTCCTGAGCAAGTCCGTCCTCTTCGTTCTGACGAAAGCGGCTGTTTATGCGGGACTGTATCTGCGCGGTCAGAAGGGCGTGCGCATCCCCGCGTTCCTGCTGATTTATCCTATAGCGTCGATAGTTATCCTCTATACTTTCTGGATGATTTCCGTGCGCTACGATTTGTCGAAGAATATAAGTGTTATAATTTCCGTCGCGTCAATCGCTATAATCGCATCGGCGTTTCTGACTTTCGTCTTTTACGGGCGCACTTCGCGCAAGCTGGACGAGCTCTATAAGACCCAGCGCGAGGCGGAGCGACTGCGCACCGACCAGACTTATTACGCCCTGCTCGATCAGCAGAACGAGATGCTCAAGACTATAACGCACGACGAGAAAAATCATCTTATCGCCATAAAAGCACTCGCGAACGATCCCGCAGTCAGCGAATATATCGAGAATATCTACGGCGATATAAAATACCATTCGATGTTTGGCAACACAAAGAACAAGTTTCTTGATTTGCTGCTCAACAAATATAAATCGATCTGCGATTCGAGCGGGATAAGCTTCGAATACAATATAAGAACGGCGAACCTCTCGTTTATGGATGCGCCGGATCTGATAACGCTTCTGAGCAATATCCTCGACAATGCGGTCGAGGCGGCGAGCGTTTCCGAAAAGAAAACGATAGAGCTTTCGATAAACAGGGTCAATGAATTCGATATGCTTTCCTGCGTCAATTCCAGCGCCCGCAAGCCGCAGTCCGTCGGCAAATCGCTCAGGACTTCAAAGAATTCCGGCGGCTTCCACGGTCTTGGAACAAAGAGCATCAAGGCGATAGCGGGGAAATATAACGGCGAGTTCGATTGGTCATACAGCGAGGCTGACAGGGAGTTCACGGTCAATATCGCGTTCTTCCATACAGATAAGGAGAGAGAGTTGGTAAAAAACTGAAAGGGAGAACACTATGAAAAAGACAGTTGTCCGACCGTTTGAAGCGGGAAGTCTGATGCTTGCCCTTGTGGGCTTTGCGTTTCCCGCGATGCTGATTTACGAAGCCGTGTCCATCATTCTCAAAGGACTGGCGCCGGAGCGCATCGTCGTCATTGCAGTGGCGGCTGCGCTTACATATTTTATAAGCGTCAGCGCGCTTAAAATTATCTTCATGTCGAAGTTCACTTTCTATGAAGACCATTTTGAGGCAGTGTACTTTGATGCGTTTATGGATCATGCAAAGACATTCTATAAGCCGATTCCGTCGCACAAAGTGTCGGTTTACTATGATGATATTGAAAAGTTCGGCTCGTTTGAGAGTAAGCAGCTGCGCCGCAACGGACGCGATGATAATAACCGTTTGTTGGCGTTGGCAAAGGTCAAAGGAAAACTTGTGCCGTTCACTCTGCCAGTGTGGTTTCAGGATTCCAGAAATTACTTTATCATAAACGATAAGCTCGGCAACGGCTACCTTATCGACGGCAAGCTTTACAGCGTCGGTCAGGTGGGCTCGGTTTTGAGAAATCTTGAGGATGCTTCCGGAAAGTCGGCAGTCGGCGGATATCCGAGCATGAGCAACCTTATCGGACTTAAAATTCTGTTTGGCTTCGGTCTGACGATGGCTATTCCGCTGGGACTTATCAGACTTGAAAGTCTCTTGAATCCGCAGCATGTTATGTCTTATCAGTCGGGTCTTAGAACAGCGTATGTTGTGACCGGAATGATTTTCGGTCTCTCGATTCTGTTCAAATTTATGATGGTCGGTATCAGCAAAGAAAGCGGTAATGAAGATACATCAAGAAAGAGCAGATTTATGACAACTGCCCTTTCCGCAGTGCTGTTTACTGTGTCGGCTGTATGCTTCATCCTTTCCGTCATGCAGTAAATTTTTGAATATTTTTTCGCGGAGCACAGTTTTTTTACTGCGCTCCGTTTGCTGTAATATTCATATATTGCCAGGCTCCTTTGCTGTGCTCAAATATCACATCTGAAATTTATATGGCAAAATCAATCTCGGGCTAATGCGGCAGAGCAGTAGCCTGATACTTCGGCACACTGCTGAAGTAAAGTGAATAAATTTTGCAAAACGGCTTAATAGCGCGCTTTCGGGAATCTTTGCGCCGCGTGCGCGCAAAAAATTAATATCGCGGACACCGAGATATAAAGCCGCCGAAAATTTTGACGGCATTTCGGGGTATTTGACAATAAATTCAATCTGTATAAGCTTGCATTTTCGGCTGTATTATGTTAATATGTCCTATATTAAGCAGTCATAAATAGTTGTAATTCAACACTTTTAGTTGTTTGTGGTGCTTTTTCTACGGGGCGGCGCACAATTTTTGCCCCGATACTTTGACGACAGGGAGTTGGCATACTTGGCGAAGTATATCATCAAGCGTGTTGCAATGGGTCTGCTGTGCATATTCATTGTTGCAACACTGACTTTTCTTCTGATGAATCTGGTACCGGGCGGTCCGTTCACGGCTGAGAAGTCTATGAGTGAGGCGGCGCAGAGAGCGCTTGAAGCAAAATTCGGACTGGACAAGCCCCTAGGGCAGCGTTATTTGACATATATGTCCGATCTTCTCAAGGGAGATATGGGCCCGAGCCTTAAACAGCGCGGACGTTCGGTAAACGAAATAATTTCCTCGAAATTTCCGATTTCGGCGCGTCTTGCGGGCGTCGCCGTGCTCGTATCGTTGCTCGTCGGTATCCCGCTGGGCTGTGTCTCGGCCTATAACAGAGGAAAATTCGCCGATAATATTATTATCGTGCTTGCGACCTGCGGAATAGCCATACCGAGCTTTATAAGCAGCGTTATTCTGCTATATACGTTCGGAAGCAAGCTGAACATATTGCCGACGATAGGACTAAACTCGTTGGCATCATATATAATGCCGGTAACGGCGCTGTCGATTTATCCGACTGCATATATAACGCGCCTCATGCGCTCGAGCCTGCTCGATGTTATGGGTCAGGACTATATCCGCACCGCGAGGGCAAAGGGTCTGTCGAACTTCAAGGTTCTCTTCAAGCACGCCCTGCGAAACGCCATCCTTCCCGTTGTTACTTATGTCGGCCCCATGCTGGCGGGTCTTATGACCGGATCGTTCGTCGTGGAGAAGATATTCACCATTCCCGGTCTCGGCCGCGATTTCGTCTCGGCGATAAACCAAAAAGACTATACGCTGATAATGGGAACTACAATAGTTCTTGCCACTCTTATAATTGCGGCGAATGTTATAGTTGATATCCTCTATAAGATCATAGACCCCCGTATTAAACTCAAGTAAGGGAGCGGCAGGAGAGAAACGATGAAGAAAAAATTTCCGAGTCTGCACCTGAATGCAGATGATTTTATCCCGGCAACAAACGATGAAAAAGAGAGCCTCGTCGTCATGCGCGACAGCGTCAACTTCTGGGCGGACGGTATGCGCCGCCTGCGCAAGAACAAGATAGCGATGATAAGCCTCGTTTTCATCCTTATAATAATGTTTTTCGCTTATGTTATGCCTGCTTTTTGGCCGTATAGCTACGAGCAGCAGATTAAGTACAGCGAGAATCTCAAACCTTTTGAATACAGCCAGACAGAGCAGGCGCGCATAGACGCGGGCGAAAAGGTTTTCCCGCATATCTGCGGCACCGATAAGCTTGGCAGAGACTTTGCCGTCCGCCTTATGATGGGCACGCGAATCAGCCTTACAGTCGGTCTTATCTGCGCGGCGCTCGTTTTGATAGTCGGCTCGATTTTCGGCGCCGTCGCCGGATTTGCCGGCGGCTGGGTCGATATAATAATGATGAGAATCACCGATATTCTCTATACAATACCTGATGTTCTTTTGATAATAGTGCTCTCGCTCGCCTTGAAACCGAGGCTTGAGGATCTCGCCGAACAGCCCGGATTTGGCTGGATGAACACGGTCGGACCGAACCTTATCGCGATATTCCTCGTGTTCGTTCTGCTCTATTGGGTCGGCATGGCGCGTATCACGCGCTCGCAGATTCTTGTGCTCAAGGAGTCCGAATATGTCACGGCGGCGCGCGCTCTCGGCGCAAGCAGCTCGCGCATAATCAGAAAGCACCTGCTCACAAACTGCATCGGCACCCTTATCGTTACCACAACTCTTCAGATCCCCTCGGCTATATTCACCGAGAGCTATCTGAGCTTCCTCGGACTCGGCGTTGCGGCTCCCATGCCGTCGCTCGGCTCCCTCGCGACCGATGCGGTCAAGGGCATGAACACTTATCCGCATCTGCTGTTTTTGCCGGCAATACTTATCAGCGTCATCATTCTCGCATTCAACCTCTTCGGCGACGGACTGCGCGATGCGTTTGACCCGAAGCTCAAGAGCTAAAGAGGGAAGGAGGAGCAACATGAGCGAAAAAATTCTTGAAATCAAGGACGAACGCCTGTCCTTCTTCACCCCCGCGGGCGAGGTCAAGGCGCTTAACGGCGTGTCCTTCTCCATGAACGAGGGCGAGGTGCTCGGCATAGTCGGCGAGTCCGGCTCTGGCAAATCCGTCACGGCTTATTCAATAATGGGTCTTACCGCCTATCCCGGCAAGCTCATCGGCGGTACGATATATTTCAACGGTCATCAGATCGAAAAGATGAGCGAAAAAGAAATGCGCAAAATCAGGGGCAACGAGGTCTCGATAATCTTCCAGGATCCCATGACGAGCCTCAACCCTGTCTATACTATCGGCAATCAGATAACCGAGGTTATCCGCCTGCATACGGGCAAGAGCAAAAAAGAGGCATATGACCGCGCGAAGGAGCTGCTCGAGCTTGTCGGCATCAACGAGCCCACAAAGCGCCTCAAGCAGTATCCCCATGAGCTCTCCGGCGGTATGCGTCAGCGAGTCATGATAGCAATAGCCCTCGCGTGCGAGCCCAAACTGCTCATAGCCGACGAGCCCACAACGGCTCTCGACGTTACCATTCAGGCCCAGATACTCGAGCTTATGCAGGAACTCAGACAGAAGCTCGGCATGAGCATCATAATGATAACCCATGACCTCGGCGTCGTCGCCAGCATGTGCGAAAGAATCGCCGTCATGTATGCCGGTCACATCGTTGAGTACGGCACGGCGGATGAGATATTCTATGAGCCCAAGCATGAATACACCAAAGGACTCATCAATTCTATTCCCAAGCTCAGCGCTCAGGAGATAGAGCGCCTTGTGCCTATCGAGGGTCAGCCGGTCGACCTGCTGAATCCTCCCGCAGGCTGCCCGTTCGCGCCGCGCTGCGCAAACTGCATGAAGATATGCCTGCGCGAGATGCCGCCCAAGACGGAGCTTAGCGATACGCACTACAGCCACTGCTGGCTGCTTCAGAAAGAAGAATTTGAAAAGGGGGAGACAAGCTGTGAGTGAGAATGAAAAGCTCGTTGAAGTGCAGCACCTGCAGCAGTATTTCCCGGCAGGCGGCAGAGGAAAGCACAAAAAATTCGTCCAGGCAGTCGATGATGTCTCATTCTTTATCAATAAGGGAGAGACGCTCGGTCTCGTCGGCGAGTCCGGCTGCGGCAAAACTACCGTCGGTCGTACTCTGCTCAGACTCTATGAGCCCACGGACGGCAAGATAATCTACGACGGAAATGTTATTTTCGATAAGGAAAACAAAGTGGCGGTCAATATGCTGCCCTTCAGACGCAAGATGCAGATGGTTTTCCAGGACCCCTATGCGAGCCTTGACCCGCGCATGACGATAGGCGATATCGTAGGTGAGCCCATCGATATCCACCATCTCGCCGCCAACAAGGCGGAGAGAAGAGAGAAGATAATCTCCCTTCTTGAGCGCGTCGGACTCAACAGCGAGCACGCAAACCGCTATCCGCATGAGTTCTCCGGCGGTCAGCGCCAGCGAGTCGGTATCGCGAGAGCGCTTGCGGTCGATCCCGAGTTCATCGTCTGCGATGAGCCGGTCTCCGCGCTCGACGTGTCGATCCAGGCGCAGGTCATCAACATGTTCGAAGAGCTTCAGGAGAAGCTCGGCGTGGCGTATCTGTTCATTGCGCACGATCTGCTCGTCGTCCATCACATCTCGAAGCGCATCGCCGTCATGTACCTCGGCAAGATGGTCGAGCTGGCTAACGCCAACGAGATCTATGACCATCCCCTGCACCCGTATTCCAAGTCGCTTCTGTCCGCTGTCCCGGTCCCGGATCCGAAGATCGCCCGCGCCAACCAGCGCATCGTGCTCTCCGGCGATATCCCGAGCCCGCTGAACGCGCCGAGCGGCTGCCCCTTCCGCTGTGACGGTTCTGCAGCTTACAGACCTTGTCGGAAAGGATGTCTCGTCTGTGACAGAGGCGCTGCAAGGCGCGCTGAACTGTCCGCTTATGATACTGAAATAACTGAAAACAGGAGTATCAACTGATCTTCATATGCACTGCATATTGAGATAAAATTTTTGAAAGGATGTATCAAAAAATGAAAAAAATGATCGCTCTTCTGCTGGCGCTGATCATGGTTTTCTCTCTGGTGGCCTGCAGCGGCTCCGCTGACACCGCCAAGGATACGACCACCACGGACAGCACCACGGACAGCACCACGACCGACACCACCGGCAGCGATACCACTGCCGAGCCTGCAAGCACCGAGGGCAGCGTCATCAATGTCTGCCTGGCCTCCGAGCCCGACACCATCGACCCGGCTCTGAACTCCGCCGTCGACGGCGCTACGATGCTCGCTCACCTGTTCTCCGGCCTGGCCAAGTGGTCCCAGGATGCCGACGGCAACCTGCAGATCGTTGCCGACGCAGCGACCGAGCTGCCCGAAGGCGTTGAGAACGAAGACGGCACCGTGACCTACACCTACACCCTGCGTGACGGCCTTGTCTGGTCCGACGGCCAGCCGGTCACTGCTGGTGATTTCGCATTCGCATGGCAGCGCGCTGCTTCCCCCGAGCTGGCCGCCGACTACGGCTACATGTTCGAGGTCGTTGACGGCTACGCCGACATGTGGGCGACTGACGACGACGGCAACTTCCTGAACCCCGACGCACAGCTGAACGTTGTCGCGCTCGACGAAAAGACCCTCCAGGTCACCACCGCCAACTATGTTGCGTACTGGAATGAGCTCCTCGCCTTCCCGGCCTACTTCCCGGTCCGTGAGGATGTCGTCTCCAACGACGCATGGGCGACCGATCCTTCCACCTACGTCTGCAACGGCCCGTACACCATGGAGTCCTGGGAGCACAACAGCGTCATCACGCTGGTCAAGAACCCCAACTTCTACGACGCCGATGAGATCACGATGGAGACCATCAACTTCTACCTCTCCGACGACGCCAACAACATGCTCTCCAACTTCAAGAACGGCGACTGGGAGCTCATCGACGACGTTCCCACCAACGAGATCGCCAGCCTGAAGGCTGAGTATCCCGATGAATTCGTCGTTGCCGGCCAGATCGGCACCTACTACGTCTGCTGGAACATCAACGAGGACATCCTCCCCGCTTCCTCCACGCTGACGGGCGCTGAGGCTGAGCAGGCCAAGGCTGAGATCCGCAACGCCATCGGCCTGCTGTTCGACCGCAACTACATCGTCGAAGAGATCGGCCAGGCCGGTCAGATCCCCGCTTCCTCCTTCGTCGCCATGGGCATGACCAACCCCGACGGCACCCAGTTCTATGAGACTGCCGGCCACAGCGACGACTATGTCGGCTACTACGACGTCTCCGCTGACGCTTACGAGTCCAACTTCGAATCCGCTGTCGAGACTCTGAAGAAGTACTACACCTATGACGAGTCCACCGGCATGTTCACCGACTTCCCGACCCTGACCTACCTGTATAACACCTCCGAAGCCCACAAGGCCATCGGCGAGTACCTGCAGTCCGCGATGGCCGCTGTCGGTATCACCATGAACCTGGAGAACCAGGAATGGGCCACCTTCCTGAACACCCGTAAGGCCGGCGATTACTCCATCGCCCGTAACGGCTGGGTGGCTGACTACAACGATCCGATCTGCTTCCTGGATATGTGGGTCACCAACTCCGGCAACAACGACGTCCAGTTCGGCAAAGGCAATGCCGCCGACGCCAAGGTCTACTCCCTCGACCTGACCTCCTACGGCTATGACACCAAGGTCGAAAACGGCACCTGGGCTGAGACCTACGACGTTCTGATCTCCGACATCAAGAGCTGCACGGATCCCGAGACCCGTTACGCCCTGATGCACGAGGCGGAAGACCTGCTGATGAGCACGGGCTGCATCGTCCCGCTGTACTACTACACCGACATCTACATGCTCGACAGCAACATCCACGGCTTCTTCTCCAACCCGCTCGGCTACAAGTACTTCATGTACTGCACCATCGGCTAAGCACTTTTGGGAGCTCCTGCGAAAGCAGGAGCTCCTTTTTTCTCCGAAATTCATACTTTTTTCATAAAAGCAGGCTTGCATTTTCCGCGCGTCTGTGCTATATATAGTTTTCGCGAAATGTATATTTTCATCACATGTTAGTCGTGTCTAACTTCCGCGGTGCGGCTGACATACATAACAGGAGGATTTTTTATGAAACATCTTGGTTTGTTCGCTGCAGGCGTTCTGTTCGGCACCGCCGGTCTTAAGATCCTGAGCAGCAAGGAAGCAAAGACGGTCTACGCCCACACCACCGCCGCCGTTCTGCGCGCGAAGGACTGCGTCATGCAGACCGTCACCACCATCCGCGAGGGCGCGGACGACATCTACGCCGACGCCAAGTCCATCAATGACCGCCGCGCCGCCGAGGCCGAGCCCGAGACCATCGAAGACGCTTCTGCCGACGCAGAGTAACACCTGAAGTCCGCCCGGAAGAGCCGCCGCGCGGCTCTTCCGGTTTTTTGGAGGTTCACAGCATCCTATGAAATGTACCATTCTGCATCAGTCCCCCGGGCGTATGCGCGTGCATCTTGCCTGCCGCCGCATGTCGCTGCGCGAGGCCGATATTCTGGAATATTATCTGAAAAATGTCACCGGCGTCACCGCCGTCAAGGTCTTTGACCGCACGCAGGACGCCATCATCACCTACCAGGCGGACCGGACCGCGCTCATCCGGGCGCTGGCCGTCTTCTCCTTCACCTCGGAGCAGGCCGTCGCCCTCGTGCCGGAGCATACCTCCCGGCAGCTCAACCGCGAGTATGAGGACAAGCTTGTCTTCACGGTCTGCCGCCGCGCGTTCTCCCGGCTGTTCCTGCCCTACCCCATCACGACGGCCATCGCGTTGTTCCGCTCGGTCAAGTACATCAAGGAGGGGCTCAAGGCTCTCTGGCACGGCAAGCTCTCCGTCGCCGTGCTCGACGCCACGGCCGTGACAGTCTCGATGCTCCGCGGCGATTTCAATACCGCAGGCTCCGTCATGTTCATGCTGCGGCTGGGCGAGATCCTCGAGGAGTGGACGCACAAGAAGTCCGTCGCCGATCTCGCGGGCGCGATGGCCCTGAACGTCGACAAGGTCTGGCTGCAGTCCGGCGAGACCGAGCTGCTCGTCCCCATCGGCGACGTCCGCCCGGGCGACCGGATGATCGTCCGCACCGGCAACCTCATCCCGCTCGACGGCAAGGTCGTCTCCGGCGAGGCGATGGTCAATCAGGCGTCCATGACCGGTGAATCGATGCCCGTGCCGAAGCGGCCCGGCAGCCCGGTCTACGCCGGGACGGTCGCGGAGGAGGGCGAATGTGTCATCCGCGTGGAAAAGGCAATGGGCAGCGGCCGCTATGACCGCATCGTCCACATGATCGAGGAATCCGAAAAGCTGAAATCCACCGCCGAGGACAAGGCCGCCCGTCTGGCCGACCGGCTCGTGCCCTACACGCTGGGCGGCACGGCGCTGACGTATCTCATCACGCGCAACGTGACGAAGATGCTCGCCGTGCTGATGGTGGACTTCTCCTGCGCGCTGAAGCTGGCGATGCCGATTGCCGTGCTCTCCGCGATGCGCGAGAGCAGCGTGCATCATATCTCCGTCAAGGGCGGACGCTTCCTCGAAGCGGTCGCGAACGCGGACACCATCGTCTTCGACAAGACCGGCACGCTCACCTACGCCACGCCGACCGTCGCGCAGGTCATTCCCTTCGGCGGCTACCGCGAGGAGGAAATGCTCCGTCTGGCGGCCTGTCTGGAAGAGCACTATCCGCACTCGATGGCGAACGCCGTCGTGGAAGAAGCCAGAAAGCGCGGGCTGAACCACGAGGAATATCATTCCGAGGTGCAGTACGTCGTTGCGCACGGCATCTCCAGCATGGTCGAGGGCAAGAAGGCCATAATCGGCAGCGCGCATTTCGTCTTTGAGGACGAGGGCTGCCGCATACCCGAAGGCGAGGAAGAGAAGTTCAGCACGCTCCCGGCGGAGTATTCGCATCTCTATCTCGCCGCGGGCGGTGTGCTCGAATTCGAGATGGGTGCCGAACCCGCAGTGTGGTATGAACTCTAAACATCGGAAGGCCATGAAAAAAGGATATATCGCATTTGCCGCCCTCTGCGCCGCCGCACTCGCTTCGTGCACATGTCCTTCGGCCGGGGAGCAGCGCCTCCGTCCTTCGGAGTACGTTTCGACGCTGGTCGGTACGCAGTCGGATTTTTCGCTCTCGACGGGCAATACCTATCCGGCCATCGCCTTGCCGTGGGGCATGAATTTCTGGACGCCCCAGACCGGCAAGATGGGCGACGGCTGGGCATATACTTACGGGGCGCACCAGGTGCGGGGGTTCAAGCAGACCCACCAGCCTTCGCCGTGGATCAACGATTACGGCCAGTTCTCGCTCATGCCCGTGCGCGGGGAGGATAAATTCGACGAGGAGTCGCGCGCCAGCTGGTTTTCGCACCAGTCCGAAGTGGCCAAACCCTATTACTATAAGACTTACCTCGCCGACCATGACATCCGCGTGGAGATCACGCCGACCGACCGTGCCGCGATGATGCGCTTCACCTTCCCCGACTCGAAGGAGTCGGGTGTGGTGATCGACGCCTTCGACCGTGGTTCGCAGGTCGGGATGGTCGACGACCGTACGATCGTCGGTTACACCACGCGCAACAGCGGTGGCGTGCCGGAGAATTTCCGCAACTGGTTCGTCGTGCGCTTCGATACGCCGTTCAGCGCCATCGAGCTGACCGATGCCCCCGGCGGATACAAACCCGGCAGCAACCTGCTCTATCCCGAAGGGCAGAAGTCCGTCACGGGCGAACATGCCGTGGCCAAGGTGCATTTCGCGACCCGCCGCGGCCAGCAGATATGCGCCAGCGTGGCGTCGTCGTTCATTTCTCCCGAACAGGCGCTGCAGAACCTCCGGGAACTGGGTAGCGACGATTTCGAAACGGTGAAGTCCAAGGCGCAGGCGCGCTGGGACGATGTGCTGGGACGCATCGAGGTAGAGGGCGGTACGGACGACCAGTACCGTACGTTCTATTCGTGCCTCTACCGGTCGGTGCTCTTCCCGCGTAAGTTCTACGAGGTGACCGACCAGGGCGAGGTCGTGCATTACAGCCCCTACAACGGCGAGGTGCTCCCCGGCTACATGTATACCGACACCGGGTTCTGGGACACCTTCCGCAGCCTTTTCCCGCTGCTGAACCTCGTTTACCCCTCCGTGAACGCCGAAATCCAGCAGGGACTCGCTAACGCGGCACGCGAGAGCGGTTTCCTGCCCGAATGGGCGTCGCCCGGGCACCGCGGCTGCATGGTGGGCAACAATTCCGCTTCGGTGGTTGCCGATGCCGTGGTGAAGGGCACGAACGACAAAGACCTCGGGGTGCTCTACGATGCGATGGTGTATGCCACGGAGCACGTGCACCCGACCGTTGCGTCGACCGGACGCTGGGGGCACGAGTACTACAACGAGCTGGGATATATCCCTTACGACGTGAACATTCCCGAGAACGTGGCACGTACGCTCGAATACGCCTACGACGACTGGTGTATTCTGCAGGTGGCGAAGAAACTGAACCGTCCCCAGGCTGAACTGGACAAGTGGGCGGCGCGTGCCCGGAACTACCGCAATGTCTTCGACCCCGAAACCCGTCTGATGCGCGGTCGCCTCAGGGACGGCAAGTTCCAGGCGCCGTTCAGTCCCTACAAGTGGGGCGACGCCTTCACCGAGGGCAACTCGTGGCACTACACCTGGT
>ERZ780195.1760-NODE-1760-length-16495-cov-4.631569_pt1 | contig 16495 bp, 17 predicted proteins | sample MGYA00511017_ERZ780195 | MGnify/ENA primary metagenome ERZ780195 (study PRJEB29588, sample SAMEA2159974) | human gut metagenome | biome: human gut; feature: human-associated habitat; material: faeces | place: Denmark | collected 2008/2010 ...
CAGCCAATCCAAGAGATCGCGGATATTTTGAGAGACTACCCCAACTGCCGCCTCCATGTGGACGCGACGCAGGCCGTGGGGAAGACCAAGCTGGTGCTCTCCGGTGTGGACACAATGAGCATCGCGCCGCACAAGTTTTACGGCCTGAACGGCAGCGGCCTGCTGGTCAAAAAGAAGGACCTTGTCATCGAGCCGCAGATCCACGGCGGCGGCAGCACCACGCCCTATCGCAGCGGCACGCCCGCACTGGGCATGGCGATGTCGATCGAGAAGGCGCTGCGTTTGGCGCTCGAAAATCAGAACGAGCGCATCGCACACGTTGCGGCGTTGAATCGTCTGCTGCGCGCGGAGCTTGCGAAGTATCCAAAAGTCCGCTTCAACAGTCCGGAAAACGCCGTGCCGCACATTTTGAATCTGAGCGTCAACGGCGTCAAGGGGACGGCTTTTCAGCAGGAGCTTGGAAAAAATGATGTCTGCGTGTCCGTGAAGTCCGCCTGCTCGGTGGAGGGGACGCCGTCCAAGGCGGTCTACGCGGTGAGCCGCGACCGGAAAAACGCGCTATCCTCGTGGCGCATCAGCCTCAGCCACCTGACAACAGAGGCGGAAATCGCGGAATTTCTGCAAATTTTTGACCGCTGCTATCGGGAGCTTGCGCAATGAACGCTCCGCCGCGGCGGAAGCTATTAGAGAAGAGGGAGTTATCCATGCCAAGAACGTTAGAGCCCTATCAGATGATCGAGCGGAGCATCATCAAAAAATACCGCGACGAGCTGTGGAAACCGTTTGTCTATGCGGTGAAAAAATATGAACTCATTCAGGCGGGGGACAGGATCGCCGTGTGCATCTCCGGCGGCAAGGACTCGATGCTGATGGCAAAGCTCATGCAGGAGCTGCAGCGCCACAGCGATGTGCCCTTTGAGCTGGTCTTTCTCGTGATGGACCCCGGCTACAACGAGATCAACCGCCAGAAGATCGAATCCAACGCCGAGCTTCTCCACATCCCCGTGACCATCTTCGAGAGCAACATCTTCTCGGTGGCCAACAACACCGACAAGAACCCCTGCTATCTCTGCGCCCGGATGCGCCGCGGCCACCTCTACAGCAAGGCCAAGGAGCTGGGCTGCAACAAGATCGCGCTGGGCCACCACTTCAACGATGTCATCGAGACCACCGTCATGAGTATGTTCTACGGCTCTCAGCTGCAGGCCATGCCGCCGAAGCTGCGCAGCCGCAATTTCCCGGGCATGGAGCTCATCCGCCCCATGTACTGCATCCACGAGGACGACATCATCGCCTGGCAGCACTATAATGGGCTGGAGTTCATCCAGTGCGCCTGCCGCTTTACCGAGCGCGCGGCCGCGCACGGCAGCGACGGCAGCAGCTCCAAGCGGCAGGAGGTCAAGCTGCTGCTGCGCGAGCTGCGGCGCAAGAATCCCGACATTGAAAAGAGCATCTTTCACAGCATCCACTCCGTCTGCCTCGACACCATGGTCGGCTACAAATCCGGCGGCGTGGAGCATACGTTTGCCGACTGCTACCGCGAGCGCGGCGAGATGGCAAAGGAGGACGCGGAATGATGCCCATCGAGCGTATGCGTCTGGAGGATTTTGACGCGGTTTTCCGTTTGCTTTCCCAGAGCTTCCCGGCCGGGGAGCGGCGGGACGCGGCGGCGCAGCGCGCGCTGCTTTCGGACAGTGCCTATCGGATCGACATCCTGCGCGCGCCGTCCGGCGGCGTGCAGGCGCTGATGGCGTCGTGGGACTTTGACGATTTTGTCTTTTTCGAGCACTTTGCCGTGGACCCTGCCTGCCGCAGCGGCGGCATCGGCGGGCAGATGCTCGACGCACTGCTCGCGCGCGCGCATAAGCCCGCCTGCCTGGAAGCGGAGCTGCCGGAGACGGAGATGGCCGCACGGCGCATCGGGTTTTACGAGCGGCACGGCTTCACGGTCAACGCGGACTACCCCTACTTCCAGCCGGCGCTCGTACCGGGCGGCAGCCCGCTCCCCATGCACCTGCTCACGACCGGCGGCGCGCGCACAGCCGCCGAGCTGCGCGCGATCGAGACGCTGCTGCACACGCGCGTGTACGACAAAACGCCCGCCGTGATGATATAACAGAAAACGGAAAATCAGCACGCCCCTGCACAGAATGTGCAGGGGCGTGCCTTTATCTATTTTGGAGGGAGAAACAATGCGGATTTATTGCCCGGGGCGGCCGCCTTTGCCGCCGTCCGGGGGCATGCCCATGCTGCCGCCGGTGCCGTCGGGCGGGGTGCCCATATTGCCGCCGGGCTGACCGCCCATGCCGCCGGTGCCGTAGATGAGGCTCTCGAGCGTGACGTCGGTGCTCTCACCGCCCATGGTGACGGTATAGGTGCTGCCCTGCTTGAGCGCCGGAGTGCTCACGATGACACAGCTATAAGCCTTCGCGGGCGCAAACTCCGCGAGCACGCTGCCGCTCGCGTCCGTGACGCGGATGGTCTCGGTCGAGGTGCTCCGGCTTGTGAGCAGGATGCTGCCCTGCGTGGAGTCGGCGCCGAAGTTCTGCGCCATGCCGCTGTACCCGGCCGCGACGACGGTGCCGCCCGTGATGGTGGCCGCGCCGTCATAGTCGAGGGCGCTGTCGCCGTCGCTCATCGGGCCGGAGACGTAGATCTCGCCGCCGGAGACGTTCAGGTCGCCGTTGGAGTCGATGCCGTCGCCGCTTGCGTTGATGCGGATGGTGCCGCCGGAGATCGTGGTGCAGCAATCGGAGCTACCGCCGAAGCTGTCAGGCCCTCTGCCGCCGAAGCCGCTCTGGTCGGCGCCGCCCGCGGCGTTGAGCCCGTCGCCACTGGAAACGATGTCGATCGTGCCGCCGGAAATGTCGATGGTCTGGCCCTCGATGCCCTCGTAGCACTTCGAGATGTCGAGCGTGCCGTCCGTGATCGTGACGGCCTCGTCCGCGTGTACGCCGTCGTCGCCGGTCGTGATGGCGAAGGTGCCGCCGGAGATGGTCACATTGCCGTTCGCGTGGATGCCGTCGTCTGCGCAATCGAGCGTGTAGCTGCCGCTGCGGACGGTGATGCCCGTGCCGGCCTTGATGCCCTTGGCGCTCGTGTCGTCGGCGAGGGCGGCGCTGCTGCCGCCGCCGGAGGTGATGGTGCCGGTGGTGTCAAAGAGCGTGAGCGTCGTCTCGGCCTGGATGCCGTCCTCGCCCGCCGTGAGCGTGAGCGCGGACGCGCCGATGAGGATGCAGCCGAGTGCGCTGTCACTGTCGTTGGTGGCGCGCAGCGCGTCGCCGCCGCTCGTCACGGTCACGTCCGCCTGCTTGAGCACGAGGCAGTCCTTGCCGTTGACGCCGTGGTTCGCCGCCGTGACGTTCACGGTCGTGCCCTCGATCTTCAGGGTGTTCTTGCCCGTGATGCCGTTGTTGGCATTGCCGGTCACGGTGAGCGTGCCGCCGCCCGCGATGATAAGGTCGCTCTTCGAGTACAGGCAGGCGTTCGGTTCTTCGTCGTCAGCGGAGGAGAAGCTGTCGCCGTAGTCATAGCTGCTGCCGTCGGTAAGAGTGCTGGCCGTGCCGTCCGGGAGATAGACGAGCACATTTGCCGCTTTATAAATATAGAGCGCGCTGCTGTCCGTACACGTGATGTCGGCGTTTTGCAGCACGAGCGTCACGTCCGCGCCCGGCGCGTTGACGAGCACGCGCCCGTCCGTAAGCGTGCCGGTGAGCACGTACACGCCGCCGTCCGTGATGGTCACATCGTCGGTCCCGGAGAGCGCGATCGTCGTCGCGTTGGTCAGATCCGGCGCGGCCACGTCCGCGTAGTAGAGCTGCTGCGCGACGGAATCGTCGCTGTTTGTATTGGTGTCGGCGCCGGTGCCGGCGGTTTTTCCGCACGCGCACAGCACGCCGATCAGCAGGGCCGCGCACAGCAGCACGGCCAGGATGCGCTTGGCTGATTTCATGTCGTTGGCCTCCTTGTTCGTTTCTGGCGTCAGCATACCCCGGCAAGCTAAAGGCTGCCTAAAGGAAAAACGGAAGTTTTCTTTAGGTTCTCTTTAGGCGGCGGGGGTACGCTGACGGCAGAAAGGGGGCCACCGACATGGCCGATACCATGCAATACAGCTTCGCGCGCTACGAGCAGAAGTACTTTCTCACGCCGGCGCAGCAGGCGGCTCTGCTTGCACGCATCGCACCTTATATTCAGCGCGACGTGCACGAGCGCTACACGATCTGCAACCTTTATTATGACACGGACGACTGGCGGCTCATCCGCGCGTCGCTCGAAAAGCCGGCCTATAAAGAAAAGCTGCGCGTGCGCAGCTATGGCGTCCCGGCGGACGGCGGCCGGGTCTTTGTCGAGATCAAGAAAAAGTACAACGGCGTGGTCTATAAGCGCCGCATCACGACCACGCCCGCGGATGCGGCGGCGTTCCTGCGCACCGGAAAAAGCGCCGCGCCGCTCGGCCAGATCGGTCGCGAGATCGCTTGGTTCCAGCGCACGTACCGCGCCGCGCCGAAGGTGTTTCTCGCCTATGACCGCACGGCGTTCGCCGGCGTGGATGACCCGGCCGTGCGCATCACGTTCGACACGGACATCCGCTGGCGCACCACGGCGCCCGACCTGCGCTGCGGCGACTACGGCGCGCCGCTGCTGCCGCCGGGGCAGATCCTCATGGAGCTCAAGCTCCCCGGTGCCTGCCCGCTGTGGCTCAGCCGCGCGCTGACGGACATCGGCGCGCGCCAGACGTCGTTTTCCAAGTACGGCGCGTGCTACAAGACGTGTATTCTCCCCAACGAACCATTTTCAAAGGAGGCGCTCTGCAGTGCTTGAATCCATCCTCGCGTCCGGGATCACGCTCCCGGCCTTCCTCATCTGTACGGCGGTGTCGCTCGTGCTGGGCATCGCCACGGCGTTCATCAGCATGTACCGCACGAAATGCAGCCAGAGCTTTGCCGTCACGCTCGCGGTGCTGCCCGCGATCGTGCAGATCGTCATCATGCTCGTCAATGGCAACGTCGGCGCTGGCGTGGCCGTCGCCGGGGCGTTCAGCCTTGTGCGCTTTCGCTCCGTGCCCGGCACGGCGCGGGAGATCGGCGTGATCTTCCTCGCCATGGCGCTCGGCCTTGCGACCGGCATGGGCTACGTCGTGCTCGCGGCGGTGTTTTTCGTCATCATCGCGGCGGTGCTCCTGCTGCTGACGAAGCTGGACTTCGGCACCCGGCGCACCGATGAGCGCCTGCTGAAGATCACCATCCCGGAAAACCTCGACTACGACGGCCTGTTCGACGATTTGTTTGACACTTACACCACCGCGTACACGCTCGAGCGCGTCAAGACCGCCAACATGGGCACGCTCTACGAGCTGCAGTACCGCGTCACGCTGCGCGACGCGCAGGTGCCCAAAGCCTTTCTCGACGCCCTGCGCTGCCGCAACGGCAACCTGAACATCACCTGCAGCCGCGAGCAGACTTGCGAGGCGCTGTGAAAGCGCTTGCTTTCCGGGCAGAAATCTCCTAAAATAGGGGGCGGGTGATGAACCATGCGTCTGCTGATCGCAGAGGATGAGCGCGACCTCGCCGAGGCGCTGAGCGTCTTTTTTGAGAAAAATCAATTCACGGTCGATACCGTCTACAACGGCTTCGACGCCTACGAATATGCCATCACGGGCGACTACGATGCCATCGTGCTCGACGTCATGATGCCGAAGCTCAATGGCGTTGAGGTGCTCGAGCGCCTGCGCGCCGAGGGTGTGCGCACGCCGGTCATGATGCTCACGGCCAAAGCCGAGAAGGACGACCGCATCACGGGCTTCAACGCCGGGGCGGACGACTATCTGCCCAAGCCCTTCGCGCCCGATGAGCTCATCTGCCGCGTGCGGGCCATGCTGCGCCGCGGCGGCGAGTACCGGCCGACGGTGCTCACGTTCGGTGACGTGGGGCTCGACTGCAGCACGGGCATGCTCTCGTGCGCGGGGCAGAGCGTGCGCCTGAGCGGGCGTGAGTTTCAGGTCATGGAGCTGTTTCTGCGCGCGCCGAAGGTCGTGCTCTCGGCCGAGCGCATTTTAGAGCGCGTCTGGGGCTGGGACAGCGACGCGGAGATCAACGTTGTCTGGGTGCACATCTCGAACCTGCGCAAGAAGCTCAAGGGCATCGGCTCGACCGTGACCATCCGCGCCAACCGGGGGCTGGGCTATGTGCTGGAGGTCAGCGATGATTGAGCGGCTGCGCAAACGCTTCATCCGCATTGCGACGCTGGCCGTCGCGGGGGTCTTGTTGCTGCTGTGCGTGACGGTGAACGCAGCGAACTACGTCTCCGTAAACCGGCAGCTGACGCAGATGCTGCAGGTGATCTGCGACAATCAGGGCACGGTGCCGCACTTCCCGCCCGACGGCAAGCCGGGGCAGAAGCCCGACGGTCCCTTCACGCCCGAGACCCCGTACTCCACGCGCTACTTCGTCCTGCGCTACGACGGCGACGGCGACCTCGAGCAGGCGGACCTGACACACATCGCCGCCGTGTCCGAGGATGACACGGCGCAGTATCTCACCGCCGCGCTGCGCCACGGCGCGGGCTTCGGCTACACGGCGGGGTATAAATACTACGTCGTCCACACGGACACCGACCGCTGGATGGCAATCTTCCTCGACAGCTATCAGGAGCTGCACGCGGTCGTGACGTTTGCGTGGATGTCGCTGGCCGCCGCGGCCGTGTGCGTGGCGCTGGTGTATGGCATCATCGTGCTCTGCTCGCGCCGGGCCATCGCGCCGGTCATTCAGGCGTCCGAGCGGCAAAAGCAGTTCATCACGGATGCGTCGCACGAGCTCAAAACGCCTATTACCGTCATCGCCACGAGCCTGAAGGTGCTGGAGATGGAGGTCGGGCAGCAGAAGTGGATCGACAAGGCGGAGGCCCAGACCGAAAAACTCACGGAGCTCGTCAATGAGCTCGTCACGCTCTCGCGCATGGATGAGGAGGCCTCGCCCCTGCAGATGGCGGACTTCCAGGTCAGCGATGCGCTTGCGGAGACGGCGGAGTCGTTTCGCGACTTTGCGGCGTCCGCCGGGCATACGCTCGACGTGCGCGTGACGCCGGGGCTGACCTACTGCGGTGACGAGTACGCCATCCGGCAGCTCGTGTCCATCCTGCTCGACAACGCCGTCAAGTACGCAGCGCCCGGCACGCCCATCGTCTTTTCCCTGGCGAAGGGGCGGCACGGCGTCGTCATCCGCACGGAAAATCAGTGCGACGTGCTCGACACGGCCGCGCTCGGCCGGCTCTTCGACCGCTTTTACCGCGCAGACCCGGCCCGCAGCGCCGAGACCGGCGGCTTCGGCATCGGCCTGTCCATCGCGCGCAGCATCGCCGAGGGGCACCGCGGCACCATCCGCGCCGAGAGCCCCGACGGGCGCACGATCGTGTTCACAGCTGAGCTGAAATAGGGCTTGATAAATGAGAAAGATGTAGTATCATCTATTTTCGATGATGCTACATCTTTTTCGCGCCGGAGGGGCCTATGGACATTACGGAACGGAAGATCACGAAGATCGCGCGCGAGGTGAGCAAGTTCACCGTGCGCACGCTGCGCGCCGAGGGCATCGGCCCGGGCAAGTTTGACGTGCTGCACGCGATCCGCAAAAACCCCGGCATCACGCAGGTGGGCGTGTGCCGCATCACGGGCTTTGACAAGGGCGCGGTCGCGCGACAGGCGGCGAGCCTGGAGGCCAAGGGCTACCTGCGCCGGGAAGCCAACCCCGCCGACGGCCGCAACCGCTGCCTCTACGCCACCGCGCAGGCCGAGCGGCTGAGAAGCTCCAAGGCCGCCGTCGAGACGCAGTTTTACGGCTGGCTGCTCGACCCGCTCACGGAGCCGGAGCGCGCGGAGTTCGCGCGCATGCTCGACGTGCTCTACCGGCGCTGCAAGGCGGGCTTTCCCAACGTGGCGGCCAGCGTGAAGGAGGGGACGACCGATGGAGAATAAACAGAAGAGGAAATACTCGCAGGCCATGGCGTTCGTGCTGCTGTTCGGCATCGTGAGTCTGTTTTCCGACATGACGCACGAAGGCGCGTCGAGCATCCGCGGCGCGTACCTGACGCTGCTGGGCGCCTCGGCCGGGACGATCGGCTTCATCTCCGGCCTCGGCGAGCTCGTGGGCTACTCGATGCGCTACGTGTTCGGCAAGCTCACGGACAAGACGAAGCACTACTGGACGATGACGATCGTCGGCTATGTGCTCGACGTGCTGGCTGTGCCGGCGCTCGCGCTCGTCGGCGAGCACGGCTGGGTCTGGGCGTGCGCGCTGCTCGTCATCCAGCGCATGGGCAAGGCCATCAAAAAGCCCGCGAAGGACACCATTCTCTCCTTTGCCGCCTCGCAGGAGGGCGTCGGCAAGAGCTTCGGCATTCAGGAGGTGCTCGACCAGATCGGTGCGTTCCTCGGCCCGGTGCTGCTGTATCTGGTGATGCTCTTCAAAACCGACGGCACGACGTTTCAGGCCTATTCCACGTGCTTTGCCGTGCTGGCTATTCCGGGTGCGATCACGCTCGTGCTGCTGCTCGTGACGAAGCGGAAGTTCCCGAACCCCGAGCACTTTGAGCCCGAGCCGAAGGAATATGTGCCTTTCAAAATGAAAAAAGAGTTCGTGCTCTATATTGCGGGCATCAGCCTGTTCGCATTCGGCTTCATTGACTATTCGCTCGTGCTCATGCACGTCTCGCGCACGTATACGCACCTCGCCTCCGGTCTTGCGGAGACGTCCGCGCTCGTCAGCAGCGGGTCTCTGCCGCTGCTGTATGCCGGGGCCATGCTGGTCGATGCCGTGGCGGCGCTGGTGTTCGGCCTGCTGTACGATAAAAAGGGCGTGCAGGCGCTCGTGTGGTCGGCGCTGCTGTCGGCGCCGTTTGCGGTGTTCGTGTTTGCGTGCCGCGGTGTCGGCGCGCTGCTCGTGGGCGTCGCGCTCTGGGGTGTCGGCATGGGCGCGCAGGAGTCGATCTTGAAGGCCGCCGTCACGCAGATGGTGCCCAAGGCCAGCCGCGCCACCGGATACGGCGTGTTTGAGTGCGCGTTCGGCGTGTTCTGGTTTCTCGGCAGCTGGCTGCTCGGCGTGCTGTATGATGTGAGCATCCCGGCCATGGTGGCGGTGTCGGTGGCGGCGCAGCTGGCGGCCACCCCGCTGTATCTGCGCTCGGCCAAGCTCCACCGCGACGGTTTGAAAGGAGAAAATGCATGAAACATATCCGTATTCTGCCCCTGTTGCTTGCGCTCGCGCTGCTGTGCACGGGCTGCACCGCCGGCGGTGCAGCGGAGCCAACGCCCGCCCCGGACATGAGCGACCTCCCGCTCGACGGGGGCTATGCCTACCTGCGCGTAGAGGTGCTCTCGCGCGACAAGGACGCGAAAACGCTGGAGGTGCGGGTGCTCGATTTCGGCGACGCCAACGGCGTGAACGTCGGCGCGCTCCCGGCCGGTGCGCAGGGCGCGGTCGACTGCGCCGACCTGCTGTCTATGGCGATGATGATCGACTCCGGCGAGTGGATCATCACCTATGCAGACCTCGGGCAGCAGGCGTTTCCGCTGCGGCTGACGTCGATCGAGAACCCGGAGCACTTTTCCGCGCGCGCAGGGAAATAAAAATCACCGGCTGAGATTTCCTCAGCCGGTGATTTTGTCATTTGTCACCAGAATTTTTTCTTTTTGCACACCCAGAGGCTGATGCCCACGGTCACAATGCTCACGATCACGACGACGGGGTAGCCGTACTTCCACGTCAGCTCCGGCATACCGACAAAGTTCATGCCGTACCATCCGACGAGCAGCGTCAGCGGCAGGAAGATCGTCGTCACGATGGTCAAAAGCTGCATGACGCGGTTCTGCGCGATGTCCACCTGCGACTGGTACTCGCCGCTCACCTGCATGGCGTATTCGCGCAGGCGCTCCGTCTCATTTTTCAGCGCCTCCACGCGGCGCAGAAAATAATTCATGCGTCGGGTAGAGCGCTTGTCAAAGAGGTCGTCTGCCTCCTCCAGCAACGACGCGCCGAAATCGGCGAGCTGAGCGTAGAAGCGGTCCGCGCGGCTGACCTCCTTGCGGATGGCGCTCATGCGGTGAATGAAGCGGTCCGTGTTGTCGGCCAGGACCTCCTGCTCCAGATTCGTGATGCGCTCCTCAAGCTGCTCGAGCGCCGCAAGATCGTCCCGCACCAGCGTGAGCAGCAGGTCGGCGAGAAAATTGTCCGCCCCGTCGGCATTATGCGGACGCATGGCGCGGATGGCGTCGAGGCAGTTCGCGACCACACGGTCGTGATCGACGATGAGCACATTTCCCTGCGACCACGAAAACGTGAAGCGGCGGGCAGCCTGACTGCCCCGTGCCGGGATGCGGATATGGCCGGTGATGCCGTTTTGGTCGGTCAGGAGCGCGCACAACTGCGAGCCGTACACGCTGTCCGACGTGAGCGGCGGCGTGAGCGTATCGGGCAGCGTGACCGCGGAAAGCTCCGACGGCTCGAGCAGAGCCAGTACATTTTCCCATTTCTCCGGCGCTTTTTCGCCCAGCGGACGAAGCGCGTCGCCAAATTCATAAAACTGCATAACGCGGCCCCCCTATCTTATGCCTATGATAGCAGGACCGCGTCGCCGCGTCAAGAGATTCGGTTTTGAAGGACTCAGCCGCCGAGGTATGCCTTGCGCACCGCGTCGCTGGCCATCAGCTCCGCACCGGTGCCGGTGAGCGAGATCTTGCCGGTCTCGAGCACATAGGCGCGGTCGGCGACGGAGAGCGCCGCCTGCGCGTTCTGCTCCACAAGCAGGATGGTCGTGCCCGCGGCGTGCAGCTCGCGGATGATGTCGAAGATCTGCTCGACCAGAATGGGCGCGAGGCCCATGGACGGCTCGTCGAGCATGAGGAGCTTGGGCTTGCTCATGAGCGCGCGGCCCATCGCGAGCATCTGCTGCTCACCGCCGGAGAGCGTGCCGGCGATCTGACGGCGGCGCTCCTTCAGGCGCGGGAAGCGCTCGTAAACGTCCGCGATGCCCGGCTCGATGGTGGAATTGGGCTGCGTGTACGCACCCATCTGCAGATTCTCCTCCACGGTCATCTGCTGGAAGATGTGACGTCCCTCGGGGACCTGCGCCAGACCGTGCTCGACGATCTTGTGCGGCGCAACGCCCTTGAGGTCATGGCCCTCAAAGAGGACGCTGCCCATCTTGGGGTGCAGCAGGCCGGAGATCGTGTTCAGAATGGTGGATTTGCCCGCGCCGTTCGCGCCGATGAGCGTGACGACCTCGCCCTCGTTGACCTCAAAGGAAACGCCCTTGACGGCGTGGATGCTGCCGTAGTACACATGGATATCATCAACTTTTAAGATCTGCGCCATCGTTACGCCTCCTTCTTCTTGCCGAGGTATGCTTCGATGACCTCGGGGTTGTTCTGGATATCGTCGGGCGAGCCCTTGGCGATGATGCGCCCGAAGTTCAGCACGGCGATGCCCTCGCAGATATTCATGACGAGGTTCATATCGTGCTCGATGAGCAGCACCGCGATCTTGAAGGTATCGCGGATGGAGCGGATGTTCTCCATCAGCTCCGCCGTCTCGCTGGGGTTCATGCCCGCCGCCGGCTCGTCGAGCAGCAGCAGGCAGGGATTCGTCGCCAGCGCGCGGAGGATCTCCAAACGGCGCTGCGCGCCGTAGGGCAGGCTTCCGGCCTTGGCGTCGGCGAGCTCCTCCATGTGGAAGATGGAGAGCAGCTCCATCGCGCGCTCGTGGACCACGCGCTCCTCGCGCCAGAAGCGCGGCAGGCGGAGGATGCCCTCGGCCATGTTGTAGTGCATCTGGGTGTCCATGGCGGTGATGATGTTCTCCTCCACCGAGAGGTTCTGGAACAGGCGGATGTTCTGGAAGGTACGCGCGATGCCCGCGCGGTTGATCTGCGCGGTGTTAAGCCCCTGAATATCCTTGCCGTTTAAGAGGATGGTGCCGTGCGTGGGCTGATAGACCTTCGTGAGCAGGTTGAAGATGGTCGTCTTGCCCGCGCCGTTGGGGCCGATGAGGCCCGCGATCTCCGTGCGGCCGATGGTGATGTTGAAGCTGTCGACCGCCTTCAGGCCGCCGAAGGTGATGCCGAGGTCGATGCACTCGAGAACGGGAGACTTGTCCGCGTCGCGCTCCGGCAGCAGCGCCGGCTCACGGGTAACGGGAACAAGCTTTGTTTTCTGCGTCATAGTCAAACCTCCTTTTCTTCGGCACTGTGCCGGCGCGGGAGCAGCTTTGCGAAAAATGCCTTGAACCGGGGATTGTTGGTCGCGAGCATCACGAAGATGAGCACGATGGCGTAGACCAGCATACGGTAATCTGCGAACTGGCGCAGTGCCTCGGGCAGGATGGTCAGCGCGGCGGCGGAGAGGAGGCTGCCCCAGATGTTGCCAAGCCCGCCGAGCACCACGAACACCAGCACAAGGATGGAGGTGTTGAAGTTGAACTTGACCGACTGGAGCGAGGAGTAATTCAGACCGTAGAGCGCGCCGGCCGCGCCGGCGAGGGCGGCAGAGGTGACGAAGGCCATGAGCTTATACTTCGTGAGGTTCAATCCGACGGACTGCGCGGCGATGGGGTTATCGCGGATGGCCATGATGGCGCGGCCCGCGCGGGAGCGCGTGAGGTTGAGCACGATGATGAGCGTCACCATCACAAGGATGAAGCCCGCGGTAAGACCCGCGATGGTCTTGGTGCCGGTCGCGCCCTGCGCGCCCTTGATGATGGCGTAGCCCGTGGCGTCGAGGCCGAGATCGTCGATCGTCTTGGTGCCGGAAACATTGAAGAGGATGTGCAGGCCCGAGGCGTCATAGCCGACGAGCAGGCAGTTGATGAGGTCCGCGATGATCTCGCCGAAGGCGAGCGTCACGATGGCGAGGTAGTCGCCCTGGAGCCGCAGCACCGGCGTACCGACGAGCAGGCCCACGATGGCGGCGAAGATCGCGCCGACGACCATGGCGATGGCAAGGCGCACCGGCGCGTTGGGGACCGCCGTGAGCAGGCTCTGCGAGACGATGACGCCGCTGAACGCGCCTACGCTCATAAAGCCCGCGTGGCCGAGGCTCAGCTCACCGAGGATGCCGACGGTCAGGTTCAGCGAGACCGCCATGGACATATAGCAGCAGATGGGTACGAGCAGACCGATCGTCTTGCGGTTGAGCATCCCGCCGTTCTGCAAAACGGTCACGACGATGAAGACGGCGATCACGCCGAGGTAGGTCGCGAAGTCGACCTTGGTGGTCTTTTTCAAGGACTTGAATTTCGTTGTCAGCTTTGCCATAGTTGCCACCTCACACTTTCTCCGGCACATACCTGCCGAGGAGTCCCGCGGGCTTGACGAGCAGCACCACGATCAGCACCGCGAACACGATGGCGTTGGCGAGCGTCGTGGAGATGTACGCCTTGGCCAGCGCCTCGATGATGCCGAGGAGCAGTCCGCCGAGGAACGCGCCGGGGATGGAGCCGATGCCGCCGAACACGGCGGCGGTGAACGCCTTGATGCCGGGCATGGAGCCGGTGGTCGGCATGAGCGACGTATTGAACGAGCAGAGCAGCACGCCGGCGATGGCCGCGAGCGCGGAGCCGATGGCGAAGGTCGCGGAGATGGTCGCGTTGACATTGATGCCCATGAGCTGCGCCGCCGCCTTATCCTCCGAGCAGGCACGCATGGCCTTGCCCATCTTGCTCTTATTGACGAAGGTGGTCAGCGCGAGCATGATGACGACGCAGACCGCGATGGTCAGGAGCGAAATGTAGGAGATGGAGAGCTGACCGCCGAAAAGGCTCGCCGGTCCCTCGACCACGGGGGGATAAACACGCGCGGCGGCCTTCCAGATCAGCAGGGCAGAGTTTTGCAGGAAGTAGCTCACGCCGATGGCGGTGATAAGCACCGCGAGGCTGGGCGCCGAGCGCAGCGGCTTGTAGGCCAGACGCTCGATCACAATGCCGAGCACCGTACAGACGACGACCGCGAGCAGGACGGCTGCGATGTTGGGCAGTCCCAGATAGAACATCGCGCAAAACGAGATGTAGCCGCCGACCATGATGACATCGCCGTGGGCGAAGTTCAGCATTTTGGCGATGCCGTAGACCATCGTGTAGCCGAGCGCGATGATGGCGTACACGCTGCCGAGGCTGATGCCGCTGATGAGGTATGATAAAAATTCCATAGAAAAAACACCCCTTTTTCTCGATCTTATCTTTTTTCTGTGGCAGAAACAAGGGCAAGCGTCTGCCCCCTCCCCTGCCTTTGTTTCCGCCATAGAATAGGGTTTTGGCCGTCGGGGGCTTGCGCCCCCGGCAGCCGGACCCAAAGAGAGAGACGTATGAAACGAAAGGAAGCTGAATTACTTCATGACATACTCGCCGTTTTCGATGACGGCGGCGAGAGGCGCCTTGGAAACCTCGCCCTCGGCATTCCACGTCATGGCCTTACCGGTGAGGCCGTCCACGCTGAGGGTGGGCATGACCTGGATGAGCGCCTCGCAGATGTCGGTGGAGCTCATGTCGGCGGTGCAGCCGGCCTTCTCAAGAGCGGCCTTGACGATGTACACGCCGTCATAGGCGTCGGCAGCGAACTGGTTGGGCTCCACGCCGTACTTCTCGGTGTAGGTCTTGACGAAGCTCTGGGTCGCAGCGTCCTCGGAGTTGACGGAGAACGGAGTCAGGAGCATGACGCCCTCGGCGAGAGAGGCATCGAAGCCGGGCATGGTGAGGATGCCGTCCATGCCGTCCACGCCGAAGAAGGTGGGCTCATAGCTCATGGCCTTGGCCTGGCTGAGGATGACGGAGGCGGGCTGATAGTAGATGGGGAGGAACACGAGGTCGGCGCCGGCGTTCTTGGCGGCGGTGAGCTGAACGGTGAAGTCCGTGGAGGTGGCATCGGTGAAGGTGGTCTCGGAGACGATCTCGAAAGCGCCCTTGGCTTCGGCTTCCTTCACGAAGGTATCGCGGATGCCCTGGGAGTAAGCGTCGTCGTTACGATAGATAACAGCGACCTTTGCGCCCGTCATGTTCTCGGCGATGTAGTCAGCCGCGCCGGTGCCCTGGTTGGGGTCGGTGAAGCAGACCTGGAAGACGTTGTCCTTATCCTTGGTCACATCGGGGGAGGAAGCGGACGGGGTCAGCATAAAGGTGCGGTCGGCGTTCGTCTGGTCGGAAACGGTCAAGGAAGCGCCGGTGGTGGTGGGGCCGACGAGGACCTGCATCCCCTCGTCCATCATGGTGTTGTAGGCGTTGAGCGCCTTCTCGCCGTCAGCCTCATCGTCCTGCTTGAGGAAGGTGAACTTGACGGTGGAGTCGCTGGCGTTGATCTCCTCGACGGCGAGCTCCGCGCCGTTGACGACGGCCTGGCCGTAGATGGCGGCGCTGCCGGTCAGCGGGCCGCAGGAGCCGAGCACAAAGGTCTGGACTTCCGCGCCGGACTGATCGCCGGAGCCGTCCGCATCAGGAGTGCTGGGGGTATCGGCCTTCTGGCCGCAGGCTGCCATGGTGAAGACCATAGCGGCTGCCATAAACATGGCTGCAAACTTCTTTTTCATCTTGTTTTCTCCTTTTCAATAAAAATTGTCTTTTCATTATTTATACAAAAAAGCGATCCCGCCTGCTTGGCGTGACCGCTTTGCTGTATCGAACTGCTTCAATACTTACGCTTGCGATTTCATGCCAAGTGCCGCGTGAGAAAGAATCAGGCCCAGAATGGACAGGACCAATACGCGCAGGCCGAAAATGGGCAGGCAAATCAAAATGGACGCTGCGTAAACAGCGTCCATCACCTTGCTATTCATCCCATTGTTGGTGTTGGCGGCAGCGCAGGAGAAGGTGGCCTCTGCACGGTTGGCAGCGGCGGCACAAGAACCGTTATTCACTTTTGTATCAGCAAAACGGAACATTGTATTAGAACTCCTCATGTATCTGTCATATTTGATGGTGTTATTGTAGCGCGTAAATATCCATTCGTCAAGACGGCAAGATTGATAAAATATGCAGCGCGCTGAAAAGAGCTGTTGTCATATTGCACAATTCCCATCCCAAAAGCTCGACACATGGCACAAAGTCCCTCGCGCGAAGCCGCGCGAAATACGGCTTGCAAATGTCTGCAACATTTGATAGAATGCGGATAGCTCAGCTAAAGTCCGCGCTGCGGTAGCGGACTCCTATTATAAGAAAGGAAGATCACCATGATTTACACGACCGAAGTTCAGCATATGTGCCCGGTCGCCAAGGGCGCATATCACGGTCCCGCTCCCATCCCCGAAGAGGGCAAGTGGGTGCAGGCCAAGCAGCTCTCCGACATTTCCGGCTTTACCCACGGCATCGGCTGGTGCGCTCCCCAGCAGGGCGCGTGCAAGCTGACGCTCAACGTCAAGGAGGGCGTCATTCAGGAGGCGCTGGTCGAGACCATCGGCTGCTCCGGCATGACCCACTCCGCCGCGATGGCGTCCGAGATCCTCATCGGCAAGACCATTCTTGAGGCG
>ERZ780195.1761-NODE-1761-length-16492-cov-4.345197_pt1 | contig 16492 bp, 16 predicted proteins | sample MGYA00511017_ERZ780195 | MGnify/ENA primary metagenome ERZ780195 (study PRJEB29588, sample SAMEA2159974) | human gut metagenome | biome: human gut; feature: human-associated habitat; material: faeces | place: Denmark | collected 2008/2010 ...
CAGAGACTCCGAAGAAACTGTTCATCACCCAGTTACTCGATAATAGAGAATTTTAGCTCCTGAAAAGTAATTTCAGGAGCATATTTTTTGCAAAAACTCATTCAAATATTAAGCTTTCTCCAGTCATATCAGACAGCTTTTCCAAATTTAATAAACTTAGTATCGTTGGTGCAATGTCTGCGAGTTTTCCTGTTGGCTTTAATTTACATTTATTCCCTATAATACAAAGCGGTACCGGACTGGTTGTATGTGCAGTAAAAATTTTTCCATCCTCATCAAGCATTTTCTCTACATTTCCGTGATCTGCGGTTATAAGAGCACAACCATGTACTTTTAAAATTGCCTGAATTATTTCGTGCACACAATTATCAACTGTTTTTACTGCAGTCTTAGTCGCTTCAAAGTTGCCGGTGTGTCCTACCATATCACAGTTTGCAAAATTTAAAATAATCACATCATATTCACACGATAAAACTTTTTCTTTTACGACTTTTGTTACTTCAAAAGCACTCATTTCTGGCTTCAAGTCATAAGTTGCAACTTTGGGAGACGAAATTAAAATTCTATCCTCCCCTACGTATTTTTTCTCTATTCCGCCATTAAAAAAGAAGGTCACATGAGCATATTTTTCTGTCTCGGCAATTCTAAGTTGAGTTAAATTGTTTTTTGAAAGAACTTCTGCTAAAGTATTTTCAATTTTTTCAGCTTCAAAAGCTACTTTTACATTCAAAATACTCTCATCATATCGTGTCATGCATACAAAATTTAAATTATCAAGCTTTTTTGCTCGAATAAATCCATCAAAATCTTCATCGACCATCGCATGCGTAATCTGGCGAGCTCTGTCTGGGCGAAAATTAAAGAATATAACAGAATCTCCGGAATTTATCACTGCACTTTTGTCGCAAACCGTAGGCTCAACAAATTCATCGGTAATTCCAGATTTATAGAAGTTTTCGAGCGCTTTAATTGTATTTTCTTCATATACTCCCACACCACTTGCCATCGCATCGTAAGCTTTTTTTACACGTTCCCACCGATTGTCTCTGTCCATGGCGTAATATCTGCCCATAATTGTTACTATTTTTCCGATTTCTAGCTTCTTTATTTCATTTTCACAACTTTTTATAAAGTTTTTCCCAGCTGTAGGTGATGTATCTCTCCCATCCAAAAAAGCATGAATATAGACTTTTGATATTTCAAATTTTTTCGCCATTTTTAACAGAGCATAAAGATGTTCTATGTGACTATGAACTCCACCATCCGATAGCAAACCCATTATATGAAGTGCAGAGTTATTTTTTTTTGCTGATAAAATTGCATTTATTAACGTTGTATTTTTGTAAAAACTTTCATTTTTTATGCTTTTATTAATTCTGGTCAGCTCTTGATAAACTATCCTGCCAGCACCAATATTCATATGTCCAACTTCTGAATTACCCATCTGTCCGTCCGGAAGACCTACAGCAAGTCCTGAAGCATATCCCTTCTGGAACGGGCATTCCTTCATAAGCTTATCCATAACAGGAGTGTTAGCCATAGCAATAGCATTACCCTCTGTTCTATCATTTAAACCATAACCATCAAGTACCATTAAAACTACTGGTTTTTTACTCATAATGTGATTCTCCTTTAAATGTATTCTAATTAATTGCCTATAGCATGATAGCACATTTGTAAAAAAAATCAAAGACCTTGTCTTGAATATTATCATCAAAACAAGGTCTTTTCATGCTTATTTACTTATTATAATTAACTATATCCGCAAAATCCGGCTTGAGACTTGCACCTCCTACCAGTCCACCATCAATATCAGGCTGGGCAAAAAGCTCTGCTGCATTAGAAGCATTAACACTTCCTCCATAAAGAATCCTTATCTGATCCGCTGTTTCTTTATCATATAACTCTTCGAATACAGTTCTTATAAATCCGCATACTTCCTGTGCCTGCGCTGTAGTTGCAACCTTTCCTGTTCCAATAGCCCAGATTGGCTCATAAGCAACTATTGTATGAAGCACCTGCTCTTTAGTAACACCAACATATGCTTCTACTATCTGTTCTTTAACGAAATCAAGTGTAATCCCTTTTTCTCTCTGTTCAAGTGTCTCTCCACAACAAAGAATTGGGATAATTCCATGTTCAAGTACCTTATGCATCTTGAGATTAAGCACTGTATTGCTTTCATTAAAGTACATTCTTCTTTCTGAATGTCCTATTATAACATGGCTTACCCCGGCATCAACAAGCATCTCAGGCGATAACTCACCGGTAAATGCTCCTTTCTCCTGATAATATACATTCTCTGCACCAATATGTATATTAGATCCCTTCACTGCCTCCACCACAGGTACAATGTCAATGGATGGTACACAGAACACAACATCAACATCCGGATTATTAACATTCGGTCTCAATTCAGTAACGAGCTTAACTGCCTGGCTTGGTGTCATATTCATCTTCCAATTGCCTGCTATTACTTTTCTTCTCATTCTACGCCTCCCCACAGGAAATTATCCATAATAACATATATATGGACAATCCTATTAAATTATTCCGATATAACTATCCTAGTAAAACAAATAATAGCATACTTTGGTACATATTTCAAGTATAGTTTGTGAAATAAATAACAAAAAATCCAGACCCCACTTAACAAAAATAAGGTCTGGATTAAAATATTATTATATAACTATGTCAGTAAAATCAATTACTTATCGTTAGCTGCAACTACACCTGGAAGTTCTTTACCTTCAAGGAATTCAAGAGATGCTCCACCACCTGTAGAGATGTGTGTCATCTTATCTCCGAATCCTAAGTTGTTAACAGCAGCTGCTGAATCACCACCACCAATGATTGTTGTAGCATCTTTAAGCTGTGCAAGTTCTTCTGCAACAGCAATTGTTCCTGCTGCGAAATTAGGGAATTCAAACACTCCCATTGGTCCATTCCATACTACAGTCTTGGCATCCTTTAAAGCTTCCTTGTAAAGCTCACATGTCTTAGGTCCAATATCCATACCCATGTCATCATCTGCCTGATGTCCTGCTTCTACAACATGTGAAGGAGAATCATTGCTGAATTCCTTAGCTACAACTGTATCGATAGGAATAAGCATTTTAACACCCTTTTCTTCAGCCTTCTTCATCATATCCTTAGCATAATCAAGATAATCATCCTCTACTAATGACTGACCTACATTACCACCATGTGCTTTCTGGAATGTATAAGACATACCACCACCGATAATAAGTGTGTCAACCTTATCAAGAAGATTATTGATAACTGAAATCTTAGAAGAAACCTTTGAACCTCCAAGAATTGCAACGAAAGGTCTTACAGGATTATTAACTGCATTTCCAAGGAAATCAATTTCCTTCTGCATAAGGTATCCAACAACAGCTGTATCAACATACTGTGTAACACCTACGTTAGAACAATGTGCTCTGTGAGCTGTACCAAATGCATCATTAACAAATACATCTGCAATAGAAGCTAAATCCTTAGAAAATGCTTCACCGTTCTTAGTCTCTTCTGGTCTGAATCTTGTATTTTCAAGAAGAATAACATCTCCATCATTCATTGCGGCAACAGCTGCTCTTGCATTATCGCCTACAACAGTATCATCTGCTGCAAACTTAACTTCCTGACCAAGAAGTTCTGAAAGTCTCTTTGCAACTGGTGCAAGAGAAAATGCAGCATCTGGTCCCTTTGGCTTTCCAAGATGTGAACAAAGAATAACCTTTCCTCCATCAGCAATAAGCTTCTTGATTGTTGGAAGAGCAGCTACAAGTCTTGTTTCATCTGTAATTCTGCTTCCATCTAAAGGTACATTAAAATCACATCTGCATAATACTCTTTTGCCCTTTACATTGATATCATCAATAGACTTTTTATTAAGCATATTAATATCCTCCATATAATACATAAAATAGCTACATATACAGCTTTATAAAAAACCGGAGAATAGTCATACCATTCTCCGGCAAAAACAATCTAAATGATTAGTTTAATTCAGCGAAGTACTTAATTGTTCTAACCATCTGGCTTGTGTATGAGTTCTCGTTATCATACCAAGAAACAACCTGAACCTGGCAGCCACCGTTTGGAAGTTCATTAACCATTGTCTGAGTAGCATCAAATAATGAACCAAATCTCATACCAACGATATCGCTAGATACAATCTGCTCTGTATTGTAACCGAATGACTCTGTTGCAGCAGCCTTCATAGCAGCATTAACTTCATCAACTGTAACCTTCTTAGCAACTACAGCATTAAGAATTGTTGTAGAACCTGTAGGTGTTGGAACTCTCTGAGCAGCTCCAATAAGCTTTCCATTAAGTTCTGGGATAACAAGACCAATAGCCTTAGCAGCACCTGTTGAGTTAGGAACGATGTTGCAAGCACCTGCTCTAGATCTTCTTAAATCACCCTTTCTCTGTGGTCCATCAAGAATCATCTGATCACCTGTGTAAGCATGAATTGTACACATAATACCTGACTCGATTGTTGCACAATCGTTAAGTGCCTTAGCCATAGGAGCTAAGCAGTTTGTTGTACAAGAAGCAGCTGAGATAATCTGATCATCTGCTGTAAGTGTCTCATGGTTTACATTGTAAACGATAGTCTTAAGGTCGTTTCCAGCTGGAGCTGAGATAACTACCTTCTTAGCACCTGCATTAATATGAGCCTGTGCCTTAGCCTTAGATGTATAGAATCCTGAACACTCAAGAACTACATCAACGCCAATCTCTCCCCATGGGCAGTTATTAGCATCTGGCTCTTTGTAAATCTTGATAGTCTTGCCTTTAACTGTGATTGTACCAGCCTCATCATCAGCTGTTACCTGATCTTCCTCACCGAAGTTAACATATCTTCCCTGTGATGAGTCATACTTTAAAAGATGAGCAAGCATCTTAGGGCTTGTTAAATCGTTAATAGCAACTACCTCATATCCTTCTGCACCAAACATCTGTCTGAATGCAAGTCTACCGATACGACCAAAACCATTGATTGCAACTTTTACTGACATAAAAACAATTCCTCCTAAAATGAATTTTTATAACATAGTTTGTTAAAATTTCAACTACCATGTATTTTACATAAGAAGAAGCTAAATATCAAGGCTTTCTTCCCATTTTTTACATTTTTGCACTTTTTTCAATAATAACTCATTATCAATTAGTCATTTTGACGAAATTTTAACAAATTCTGTATCCAATATTATTTACTTAACGCTAATCCCCGCTTAATACTGACTTAAAGGAAACATTTCTTTGTATTCCTCAAAATATTTATCAAAATTAGTTCCGTTATCCTTCTTGAGATTAATAAGATACTCATGTGTATCAAACACATTTAACTCAAGCTCAATAATCGCAACTGCCACGTTAGAACAATGGTCAGCAATTCTCTCGAAATCTGTAAGCAGATCATTAAATATAAAGCCCTGATGAAGTGTACATTCACCTTTCTGGACACGCTTGACATGATTCATCTTCATTTCATCACAATATATATCAACGAGTTCTTCTAACGGCTCTGTCTTATAGGCATATTCAACCTTGTTCTGTTCAAATGCATCTATTACATTTCCAACTATTTCTTTCATAATTAATGACATCAGTTCAACATCTTCAACAGCACAATCAGAAAACCTAAGCTTTTCATTAAACAGTTCTGCTGCTGCCTGTGATATGTTAACAGCATGGTCACTTATTCTCTCAAAATCAGAAATTGTATGGAGAAGCTTTGAGACCTCCTTGTTCTGTCCAGAAGTAAGCTCCTGCTGTGTAATCTTTACAAGATAAGTTCCAAGCTTATCTTCATATCTGTCAACCTTATCTTCTCTTCTCTGAATCTTGTCATATTTTTCCTGCGAAAATGTATCCAGTAGTTCCATGGAACGAATAAGATTTTTCTGTGCCATATGTGCCATTGAACAAAGAACTGTCTTAGCCTGTTCAATAGCAACTGTAGGATGAGCAATAAATCTGTCATCAAGTACACTGATTTCAACAATATCTTTATCTTCCTCATCAACAACCTCCTTGAAAATTGCACATACCATCTTTTCAAGGAATCTGATGAATGGAAACAGTACAGCAACTGTTGCAACTCTGAATAATGAGTTCACAAATGCTATCGAAACAGTTGTCATCGTTCTGTCCATAAATGAAAAATGCACAAAATGATTAATACTATAAAATACTACTGCCCATATTAAAGCACCAAGTGCATCAACAAGAAGATATACAAATGCTGTTCTCTTACCATCTGTAGTCGCACCAAATGAAGAAATGATAACAGGCATGGCAGCTCCGACAGCAATACCCATTATAATAGGCAGTGCTACTGAAAATGAAATAGCTCCTGTAACTGATAAAGCCTGAAGAATACCAACTGTAGCAGATGCACTCTGCAAAACGGCAGTAACCAAAAGTCCTATAAGTATTCCTATAAATGGATTAGAAAACTTGGTAAGCATATCAATAAATGCCGGCTCAGATCTTAATGGTGCAACTGCTGCACTCATGTTCTGCATTCCTACCATAAGGATACAGAAACCTATCATAATATCACCTATATGCTTTTTTGTAGGGTTCTTACAGAACATCCTAAACATGATTCCGATAACACCAATAACAGCAGCAAGAACCTCTGTTGAAAGTAAGTCTACCCATCCGGCACCACCACTGATATCAGAAAGACATAATACCCATCCAGTAACAGATGTACCTATAATTGCGCCCATAATAATACCGATAGCCTGTTTCATTTTAATCATACCGGCATTAACAAAACCAACAACCATAACAGAAGTTGCCGACGATGACTGGATAATTGCCGTAACACCTGTACCAAGCAGTACTCCCTTAAGAGGTGTATTACTTAATCTATACAGAATAACTTCCAGTTTACCACCAGCCACTTTCTTTAATCCATCTCCCATAAGCTGCATTCCAAAAAGGAAAAGCGCTATTCCCCCGAGAAGAATAATCACAATGTGTATCAATTCAAAACTCACGAAAGCTCCTATCTGCGCATAAAAGTCAAGGTCGGACAGCGTAGTTGGTACTTCTACATCTATGCGCATTCACATAATCAGAATTTATACGCTGTCTTTTTAATAATATCAATACTAATAATCATTTTCAAGGAAAAATTACCTATATTTTACATTAGTTTACATGTTCTACATAAACATCAAAAATATCAATTGCGGATTAATTATGTTTATGTATAATGTATATTGACATTTAAGCATATGACTAATATTTGATGGAGGACATTACTATGCTGTTATCAGATTCACATATACATACCATGTTCTCTTCTGATTCAGAGGAGAACCCTGTAAATGTTGTTAACAATGCTATTTCACTGGGATTTAAACACATCTGTTTTACCGACCATAATGACTTTGATGCTCCTTTAGAAGATGGAAAAGTCATGTTTGACCTTGATTTTCCGGAATACATTAAGTATTTCCAGAATCTGAAAGAATCATACAAAGATAAAATCAATATTCACATAGGTGTTGAACAGGGACTTATGAGAAGCGTCGCTGACAGAGTTAATGCTTATGATTCTGAAAAGCAGCTTGATTTCATAATAGGCTCGTCACATCTTGTATATGGAGAAGATCCCTACTACCCTGAGTTTTGGGAGAAACGTTCTGCAAAGGATACTGTTTTAACTTATTACGAAAGTATTCTTGATAATCTTGGCTGTTGTCACAACTTTGATGTGTATGGTCATCTTGATTATATTGCAAGATATATACCTGCCAATTCTTACACATATAACTGGCACGATTTTAACGATTTAATCTGCATAATTCTTAAAACAATCATTGAGCAAGGAAAAGGAATTGAAATCAACACTGCCGGTCTTAAATACGGAATGCCTGAAGCTAATCCTTGCCTTGATATTGTTAAAATGTATCACGACCTCGGAGGAGAGATAATCACTGTAGGTTCTGATGCACACGAAGTTAAGTTTTTTGCTTACAGATTTGATGTCGTGGCTGATATGCTTAAAAACGCAGGATTTAATTACTACACAATATTTAATGAAAGAAAGCCTGAGTTCATCAGATTATGATGAGCTCAGGCTTATTTTATATACATGTATCTTATCTGCACCTTCTACATACATCTGTAAAATCTGAAGCTGTAAGGTGGAAGAACTATTTTTCCAGATAAATCTTCCTTCTTACCTGTTATAAGATTAAGTGCATCTGCAGATTCTGTATCAAAGTACGCTGTGTACTCATTCTCATCTGCATTAATTGCAACAAGCACTTTTTCTCCATCTGCTTCCCTTTTGAATACATATTGTCTGTTTGTAAGCACTTTCTTTGTGTAATCACCATAGCTTAAAGCCCTGCTGTTATGATACATTTGTCCTAATGAACTTATTGTATCAGTCAGCTCGTTGTATTCCGGCTTATCAAATGCCGGACGCAGAATATTGTCATTGCCGCTGCCCTTAACTGCCTCGCATCCCCATTCACTTCCATAATATATACATGGAATTCCTGGCATACCGAACATAAGGGCATATATAAGCGGCAGATGTGCTTTGTTAGTAAGTGTGCTGGCAATCCTTGAAACATCATGGTTATCAACGAATGTAAGCAGATGTTTTCCTGTATAGAGACACCATGGCTCTTTCCCAAACTGTCTTTCAATGCTGTGTGCAATCTCGAACATATTCATTGAATTAAAGCTTGAGTACAGTCCCTTATAACACTCATAATTAGTTGCACTGTGCAGGCACTCATCATTGACTATTGTGTTGTAATCACCGTGAAGCATTTCTCCTACAAGGAAGAACTCCTGCTTCATCCGGTCTGTTTCGTATCTTAAACGCTTCATAAAATCCCTGTTAAGACAGTACGCAACGTCAAGTCTTATTCCATCAATATCGAATTCATTAACCCATCCGCGCACTGACTCAATAAGATAATTAACCACATCCGGATTATTCAGATTGAGTTTCACAAGATTATAATAACCTTCCCAGCCTTCATACCAGAATCCGTCATTATATGGCGAATTGCCATCAAAGCTGATATTAAACCAATCCTTATAGACAGAATCCCATTTCTTCTCACATACATCCTTAAATGCAAAGAAGCCCCTTCCCACATGATTAAACACACCATCAATGACTACCTTTATTCCTGCCTCATGCAGCTTTGACACAAGCTCTGCAAAATTCTTATTAGTTCCTATTCTTTTATCTATCATACGGTAATCCCTTGTATCATAGCCATGATAATCGCTCTCAAAAATTGGAGAAAAATACACCGCATCAGTTCCTAACTTCTGCAAATGCGGTATCCAGTCTGCAAATTCTGATATGCATCTGTTCATCACCCCGTCATTGTCTCTTAATCCATCACAAAATCCAAGTGGAAATACCTGATAAAACACTGCTTCTTCGTACCACATATTATTTTAACCTCCGTAACTGTCTGATATAATAATTTTAAGCCAATTCCCGCAGTCTGGCAACATCTTTCTTAATACACTCAACCACATAATCAGCTTCCCTATGTGTAATTGTATGGTTAATTGTCAGCCTAAGTGAACCCTCCGCTATTTTTTCATCAAGCCCAAGTGCAAGAAGGACATGTGATGGCTTTCCTGAATTAGATGTACATGCTGAACCTGCAGACGCGCATATTCCCTGCTTATTAAGCATTACAACAAGCATTCCGCCATTAACATACTGAAAGCTGAAATTCATATTACTTGTAACGCGGCATTCCCTGCTTCCATTAAGCCTTGAATAAGGAATTTCTCTTAGTATTCTCTTGATCATATAGTCGCTGATTTTCTTTTCCTGCCTTGCCCTGTCAGAAAGTGTTTCATAAGCAATTCTTGCCGCCGTCGCAAGTCCTGCAATCCCAGCTACATTTTCAGTGCCTGCCCTAAGTCCGTTCTCCTGTCCGCCTCCATGCATGAACCGTTCTGGCTTTCCGCCCCTGACATACAGAAATCCTACGCCCTTTGGTCCGCATATCTTATGTCCGCTTACATTTAAGAAATCCACGCCCAGCTTTTTCACATCAACATCAATATGTCCAAATGCCGCCACTGCATCAGAATGAACCTTTGCACCATACTCATGCGCAATTTCACATACATTTTCTATCGGCTGGATAGTTCCAATTTCATTATTAGCAAGCATAACTGACACTAAAAATGTATCATTTCTAATCATTTTTTCTAACTGTTCCAGCTTAACAATTCCCTGTTCATCAACTGGTGCAAATGTGACATCTATTCCATAATTCTTAAGCCACAGTGCCGATTCCGTCACCGCATGGTGTTCTATTGAACTTACTATTATATGTCCCTGTTTTCTTTTCAGGCTCTCTGCTTTAACTGCCCAGTTATCCCCTTCCGTTCCACCAGAGGTGAAAAATATTTCATTTCTGTCAGCATTTATTATATCTGCAATAATATCTCTTGATTCCTCAACAACATTTTTAGCTTTTTCAGACAACCTGTACACACCTGACGGGTTTCCATAATCTCCCAAAAGATATGGAAGCATTGCTTCAGCCACTTCTTTTCTGACAGCAGTTGTCGCCGCATTGTCCATATATATCATTATATTTCCGCCCTGTAATTCCTTATAATATTGTATTCAGGCAGGGCATATATTGTTAATAAGTCTATCTGCGGTATCTGCTATGAATAATAAATTATCCTTAAAAGGTGGCATATTCAAATCCGCCATAATACTTACAATTGCCGGCGTTCTATCAAAACTGCTCGGATTTTATTTTCGGATACTTCTCACTAATTATACAGGTGCTGCAGGAGTCGGACTATTCCAGATGTGCATACCTCTTATTGCGCTTGCATTTGCAGTATGCTGCAGTGGATTTTCTGTAGCTGTTTCAAAATATTCAGCATCATCTCCATCTCTGAAATGGCTTTTCTGCGTATTAAAGATTACTATTTCTCTTTCAATTGCCGTTATGCTTTTATTTCTTATATTCAGCGATTTCATTGCAAACCATATATTTATGGAAAGCCGCTGTGAGGGAATAATCCGTATAACTGCAATCTCTCTGCCATTCATGTGCATACATAACTGCTTGTCTAATTACTATTACAGTCAGAAGGAATCTTTTCTGCCAGCCTCCTCGCAGCTTGTCGAACAGCTTGTGCGTATTGGCACTATTATACTTTATGTGCGCATAAAAAATGTATCAACAATATCAATTGCTGACGCAGTTACCGGTAATATATTCGGTGAATTTGCAGCTGCCACATACTGTGCTATTCCGCTGTTTTTCCGTTCCATTCATAATAAAAGCATGACGCAGAAGCTCTCCTGTTCACTCCGTGAATACAGATATATTGTTAAATATGCATTTCCAATTAACGCCAATCAGACTGTTCTGCATCTGCTTGAAGGGGCAGAAGCAATTCTTATTCCCGCAATCCTGTGCATGCATGGACTGTCAAAAGATGATGCAATAAGCCAGTTTGGTATACTTACAGGAATGGCTCTTCCACTTGTGCTTTTTCCATGTACGGCAGCTAATTCATTTGCACTTATGCTTCTTCCAAAGGTATCTGATGAAAGTTCAAATGTCCTGTCTGACCATCTTGCTGTGACAGTAAAAAGAACAGTTTCCATGTGTTTGAGTCTCGGCATTATAAGCATATTTTTATTCATTAACTATGGTGCGCGCCTAGGTGCAATGATGTTCCACGAAGACTCTGTATACATATACACCTGCATTCTTTCATGGCTGTGTCCTTTCCTCTACTTAAAAATCAGCCTTACAAGCGTGACTAATGGCATGGGACATACCGCCCTTACATTCATAATTAATATAACCGGAATTATCATCCGGCTTGCCTGTGTATTTCTGCTTATTCCAAAGCTTGGCATAACCGGTTATCTGTATGGTGTTCTTATTAGCAACATATGCATGAGTCTGCTTTACATTTTTAATATATACAAGAAGCTGAACATCCAGCCAGACCCGTTTGGCAGTATAATTGTGCCATTATGTATTGCGGTCATATCTATATTTTCATCAAGAATTATATGCCGCATTGTATTTGGTCTTATAATAAAAGAAGCAGAAGAATACACTCTCCTGCTTACCGGTGCCGCCATATGCTGCATTGTATATATTATTCTCTTTATTCATGAACAATCGGAACAGCGTCCTTTATAGACGGTGCCGCTTCCCAATAGTCAAGTCTGGATTCGTACTGCTGCCTTATCCATTCCACGGCAGCAAGACGACCATCTTCTGTCAGTTCAAATATCTCTGTTGTCTTATCTTCTTCCTTAACAGCACATGAAGCATATGGCCCGCGCCACACGCACGCAGAAAGCTTTAAATCAGGCTTTTCTCCTGTCTGCTTAAGCATATATCTCATTCCATTGTGCTGTCCTGTATACACACCCTTGTATTTGAAGAAATTAAGTGGCATTATTCCATTCGGATCAATCATTGCCATCACCTTCCACACCATTATTATTCTTTATAAGCTTCTCATTATAAAATGCGCCACCTAAATACATAATTCCTATTACAACCGGAAGGCATATAAGAATCAGCATGTTACCAGTTATTGAATACTTAGATACCACAAATACTATTATTAAATCAACAACTCCTGCTATAGTCATAACAATTCCATAAACTTTGATTTTATTAACTGCATCAACAGCACCTATGTTTGTCATTCCATAAAATCCAGCAATTGCAAAGTAAACTCCTTCCACAATAACTGCTATAAATGCTATATTCAGCAGCTTGACAACCATATATAATGCCTTTCCCTGCTCTGTTGCTGAAAATGAATATAGCTCCGACATAATATAAAACGCATAAAATGCCATTATAATTCCCATCGTTACCGCAAGCATTGATGCTAATTTAAGAATTCTGCACTTTGACTTTTCTGTTACTACGCTCATGTTCTTATCTCCGTTTTCTGATGATTAATGATTATAACATGGGATTGGGGATTTTTAAAGGGTGGGATGTATACATCCCATATGAAGCTAATTCTGCATCGTAATCTGTAATATTTCCCTCTTTTATCATTTTTAATAATTCTTCTAGTGCTTGTTCTTTTGACATTGTGTTCTCCTGTATAAACCCATTACAGCTATCTTATAAATAAAAAAGCATAATTATTATTGGATGGGCGGTGTATCCATCATCTCAGGTACTCCGAGGAGTGTGTCAGGAACCATTTACGACCTCAATAATAACTATGCTAATCAACAATATATTCTTTTGAGCAAAAATATACACACCATTTATTTCAATAATTCTACAGCTCCCTTAAATACAGTAATTATCATAACTTTCATTAAGGTCATAAGGAGTTATCTGGTATACATAATAATTCAACCAGTTCGTATAGAGGTTGTTGGCGTGGCTTCTCCATGAAAGCAATGGCTTTCTGTTGCAGTCGTCATCAGGATAATAATTTACTGGAAGGTCAGGCTCAATTCCTTTGTCAATATCACGCTTATATTCCTGATCAAGAGTTAATCTGTCATATTCAGGGTGTCCCATAACAAATATCTCTTTCCCGCCATCACCAAGAACAATATATATTCCTGCTTCATCTGAATCAGCAAGTACTTTAAGTCTTGGATTGTCAAGAATCTGCTGTCTGCTTGCCTGTGTATATCTTGAATGTGGTGCCATGAATACATCATCAAAGCCTCTTACTAAAGGCTCTTTTCTATTCATAACCCTGTGCTTGTACACACCTGACAGCTTCTTCGGAAGTAATTCCTTCTTAATACCATAATGGTAATACAATCCTGCCTGCGCACCCCAGCATATATGAATTGTTGATGTAACATGCTTCTTAGACCACTCCATTACTGTTATAAGTTCATCCCAGTAATTAACCTCTTCAAATTCAAGCTTCTCAACAGGTGCACCTGTAATAATCATTCCATCATAATTATTGTTCTTAATCTCTTCAAAAGTCTGATAAAACTTCTTAATATGTGAAGCTGATGTATTCTTTGAAACATGTGATGACATCTGTAAAAATGTAACATCTATCTGTAAAGGTGTATTAGATAACCCTCTTAAAAGCTGTAATTCTGTGTCCTGCTTTATAGGCATAAGATTAAGAACTATTATCTCCAAAGGTCTTATATTCTGTGAAATAGCTCTGTTTTCGTCCATGACGAATATATTCTCTTCTTCCAATTCTGCTTTAGCTGGTAAATCACTCTGAATCTTAATTGGCATTATTGTTCCTTCTTTCTGTTATCATTGTTGTCTGATTATATCATATCACCTTTAATAACTGAACCAAAGTATGTGAGTTTTCTTTATATTTTTTTGTAACTTTGGTGTCAAACCTTTTAAAACCATTCTGCTTTTCATAAAAATCTAATAATCTATCCTTATTTTCAGATTCTAGAAAAACAACCATCCCACCAGCCATATATTGTAGTTCTTTTACTTTTCCAAGCGCAATTGAAAGCAAATTGTCTCCCGAAATTGTATTTCCAATACTATCATCATAATTTTTGCCTAACTGTGCTATCAAATATGCTGACAACGAATATTTTCCATTATCAGAGTTCTGTTCACTTACCCTTGCAATTTTTCTTCTTACTGTATTACTAAATTCATCTGTATTAACAGTAATTGGTTTAATTGTTATTGTAAAATACCCAACTATATTATTCTTGTCTGGCGAAATCACAATATATGTAACCGACTGGTTTTTTTTGTAAAATCTATAGATTGTTCTGTAAGAAAACTTTCAACATCAAGATTTTTCTCACATTTAAAACTGGAGAAAACCTGCCTGAGCATGTCTTCTCCAGCTTTTCCCATTTTTATATATTCTCTGATATTTAATACTAAAAAATCATCCTCCATATAATTCTTTCCACTTCTCCATTACTCTGTATACTTCATCTGTTTCATGTATTTCTCTGTATCTGCAAGAAGATGGACTTGATTCTGAAAGAGATTCTTTATATGACATTTCAATCGCATCAGCGAATTGTTCAACCTGTTTCTTACCTGAAACAACAAAATTCTTGGTAATACTTGAAGTAGCCATACATAATCACCTCCATATCTTTCTTTAACAAATTGTTTTCTATTAATATTATATTAGACATATATAACATTATCAACCTGTTAATTCTTTACTTTATCATTTCAATAAATTCATCAATCGTAAGCACCTTAACCCCCAGTGAATTAGCCTTATCAAGCTTAGAGCCTGCTGCCTCTCCTGCAACAAGATAATCAGTCTTTTTGCTGACACTTCCTGTTGCTTTGCCTCCATTAGAAACAATCAGTTCTTCCATATCCTTACGGCTGTAATTATCAAAGCTTCCTGTTACAACAATCGTCTTTCCTGCAAGCTTATCTGATATTTCTTTTTTCTCTGGCATCTGCATATTAAGCCCTGACTGTCTTAACCTTTCTATTAATTCAATATTAGCTTCATCATGGAAAAAGTCATATATACATTTGGCTGTAGTTGCGCCTATATCAGGAATATTCTGCAATTCTTCTTCACATGCATCAGCAAGTGCCATAAGATTATCATAATAATTCATAATCTGCTTGGCTGTATTCTTGCCGACATTTCTTATTCCAAGTGCAGTAAGCAGTCTGTCTGGTGTATTCTGTTTAGACTTCTCAATAGCTGCAAGCAGCTTATCAGTATTCTTCTCTTTTCCTATGATTCCCTTCTCAATAAGTTCATCTCGGTGTTCTTTCAATGTATATATATCAGCATAATTGTGTATATATCCTTCTTTTATAAGGGCATCAACAAGAGTTTCACCAAGTCCCATGATATTCATGCAGTCAAGAGATGTAAAATATGCCACTGTTCTTGACAACTGTGCTGCGCATGACGGATTAACACATCTTATATCTGCTGTGTCCTCTTCTCGTACAAGAGGTTCCCCACATACAGGACATACCTTTGGTGCTTCAAACATATGCTCAGGTGCCTTTACACATCCATTAAGCTTAGGAATAATCTCTCCACTCTTAAAAAGCTTATATTCCCCACCAATACCTATATTCATCTGTGTAATATAATCCTGATTATGAAGCGTTGCACGGCTTATAAGCGAACCTGCGACCATGACAGGTTCAAACACAGCCGTCGGAGTCAGAACGCCTGTCCTGCCGACATTTATTTCAATGTCGACGACCTTCGTCTGCTTCTCCTCGGGCGGATATTTAAAGGCAATTGCCCATTTCGGAAACTTTGATGTGCTTCCCAAGGCTTCACGCTGCTCAAAGCTGTCAACTTTTATAACCGCACCGTCAATATCAAACGGCAATGTTCCTCTTATATCGCCTATTCTCTCAACCTCTTTAATTGCATCCTCAATATTCGTGCACGGAGTATAGAATGGAATCGTTTTGAAACCGAGCTCTTTGATATAATCAAGCGACTGCTTGTGCCCTGTCAGCACCTT
>ERZ780195.1762-NODE-1762-length-16488-cov-3.325686_pt1 | contig 16488 bp, 11 predicted proteins | sample MGYA00511017_ERZ780195 | MGnify/ENA primary metagenome ERZ780195 (study PRJEB29588, sample SAMEA2159974) | human gut metagenome | biome: human gut; feature: human-associated habitat; material: faeces | place: Denmark | collected 2008/2010 ...
CAAACGTTTATCGTCGTGACAACGACATCCCGTATTCCTGGGGTACAGCTGTTAACGTACAGATGATGGCATTCGGTAACATGGGAGATGACTGTGGTACAGGTGTTGCCTTCACCCGTGACCCTGCTACAGGAGAGAACGGACTGTTCGGTGAGTTCCTTACCAACGCACAGGGCGAGGACGTAGTTGCCGGTGTTCGTACACCTATGCACATTTCCGAGATGGAAGAAAAATTCCCGGAAGCTTTCAAACAGTTCAAAGATGTTTGCAAAACTCTGGAAACACACTACAGAGATATGCAAGACATGGAGTTCACTGTAGAGCACGGTAAACTGTACATGCTGCAGACACGTAACGGTAAGAGAACAGCAAAAGCTGCTCTGAAAATCGCCTGCGACCTTGTAGATGAGGGAATGAGAACAGAGGAAGAGGCAGTTGCAATGATCGATCCTCGTAACCTTGACTCTCTGCTTCATCCGCAGTTCGATGCAAAAGCACTGAAAGAGGCTACTCCAATGGCAAAAGCACTGGGAGCATCTCCGGGAGCTGCTTGCGGTAAAATCGTCTTCACAGCTGATGACGCTGTTGCATGGGCTGAAAGAGGAGAAAAAGTTGTTCTGGTTCGTCTTGAGACATCCCCAGAAGATATCACAGGTATGAAATCTGCACAGGGTATCCTGACTGTTCGTGGTGGTATGACTTCCCACGCAGCCGTAGTTGCCCGTGGTATGGGAACCTGCTGTGTATCCGGTTGCGGTGATATCGTAATGGACGAGGCAAACAAGAAATTCACACTGGCTGGCAAAGAGTTCCACGAGGGAGACTGCATCTCTCTGGATGGTTCTACAGGATGCATCTATGACGGACTGATCCCGACCGTAGACGCTACCATCGCTGGCGAGTTCGGAAGAATCATGGGCTGGGCAGATAAATACAGAACCATGAAAGTTCGTACAAACGCTGATACTCCGGCAGACGCTAAAAAAGCTCGTGAGCTTGGCGCAGAAGGTATTGGTCTTTGCCGTACAGAGCATATGTTCTTCGAAGGCAACAGAATCGATGCATTCCGTGAGATGATCTGCGCTGAAACCGTAGAAGAGAGAGAAGCAGCACTTGCTAAGATCCTTCCGGAGCAGCAGGGAGACTTCGAGAAGCTGTATGAAGCTCTGGAAGGCAACCCGGTTACCATCCGTTTCCTGGATCCGCCGCTTCATGAGTTCGTTCCGACTGAGGAAGAGGACATCAAGAAACTGGCTGATGCTCAGGGCAAAACTGTTGAGCAGATCAAAGCAATCATCGCTGGTCTGCATGAGTTCAACCCGATGATGGGTCATCGTGGATGCCGTCTTGCTGTAACTTATCCGGAAATCGCTAAGATGCAGACAAGCGCAGTTATCCGCGCAGCCATCAACGTGAAGAAAGCTCATCCGGATTGGAATGTAAAACCGGAAATCATGATCCCGCTTGTTGGCGATATCAAAGAGCTGAAATACGTTAAGAAATTCGTAGTAGAGACCGCTGACGCTGAAATCGCAGCTGCAGGCAGCGACCTTGAATACGAAGTTGGTACCATGATCGAGATCCCGAGAGCAGCTCTGACTGCAGATGAGATCGCAAAAGAGGCAGACTTCTTCTGCTTCGGAACCAACGACCTTACTCAGATGACTTACGGATTCTCCCGTGACGATGCTGGTAAATTCCTGAACGCTTACTATGACGCTAAGATCTTCGAGAACGATCCATTCGCAAAACTCGATCAGGACGGCGTTGGCAAGCTGATGAAGATGGCTATCGATCTTGGAAGACCGGTTAACTCTTCTCTGCACGTAGGTATCTGCGGTGAGCACGGTGGAGATCCGAGCTCCGTAGAGTTCTGCAACAAACTGGGTCTGGACTATGTTTCCTGCTCACCGTTCCGTGTACCGATCGCTCGTCTGGCAGCAGCTCAGGCAGCTATCGCTCAGAAGAACGCTTAATTTAAGCAGAATTTGTCCGAATCAGGATATTCATGCAGTAGCATGATTTGTGTTCAAACGTAACAAGGCCCCGGCGGTCTGTAGTGATACAGAGCGTCGGGGCCTTGTTTTTGCAGTCACGAAGGAGATGGCATGAGAAGAGAGAAGATGAAAAAGAAAAAAGTATATGGAAACGCATTGTGCTGGGCGTGCTTCTGGTTATGGAAAAGCTTCTGTTTGATGTGCCGGAGGACTATTATATTGATACCGATCATTTCTATGAATATTTTGAGGAATATTATCAAAATGAAATTCAAACAGGGCAAGCGGAAAACGTTTAACCGAATCAGGCAAGTAGCGAAGCGGATTGCAAATATCCGCTTTGACAGTTATCCGCGCGTAATCTGTAAAAAAAGGCTTGCGGAAAAACAAGAAGTATGATAGGGTAAGAACAGAATTGACAGAGAGAGGTGAAAGGATGAGAAATAACTAACTTTTGAAGACATGAAAACAGACATTTGAAAGAAAAACGATGTTCTGAAAACAGCAGATTGCGTCTGCAGATCTGTGCTGTTATATTTTCTGTCGCCAAAAGTGGGTTATGTTCTCATCGGCCCCTCTCTTTTTTGATGCCTGCATTTCAAAAAGAATCCCGGTAAAAGGGGGCTTTTTAGGGTGCCTGGGCGAAAAAAAAGAGAACAGTGTCTTTTTACTTATCGCGCTGCGCGGACAGAACATCCTCTTTTTGCATCGACAGAACAGGAACATCAATGCAAAGGGGGAATTTTTTATGGCAGAAATCCAGGTAACGAATCTTACATTTGAATATGAGGGCAGTTTTGAGCCGGTTTTTGAAGAGATATCTTTCTCCGTTGATACCAACTGGAAACTCGGTTTTATTGGGCGGAATGGAAAGGGAAAGACGACATTTTTAAATCTTCTGATGGGAAAATACCCGTATCAAGGAAAGATTTCCACATCGACGGTGTTTGACTATTTCCCATATCATGTGACGGAAACACAGAAGAAGCAGACAGCGGCAGAATTTTTTGATGAGCTGAAGCCATCGTGCGAACTGTGGCGGGTGCTGATCGAAATGGAAGATCTGCAGGCAGATGCCGCATTGCTGTACCGCCCGTTTGGAACTTTAAGCTTTGGAGAACAGACAAAAGTGTTGCTCGCTGTTCTGTTTTCTGGAGAAAATGATTTTCTTCTGATCGATGAGCCGACGAACCACCTCGACCAGGATGCCAGAGCGTGTGTGCGGGAATACTTAAAGAAAAAGAAAGGCTTTATTCTGGTCTCACATGACCGCGATCTTCTGGACGCGTGCATTGACCATGTTCTTGTTTTAAACCGCGGCTCGATCGAAGTACAGAGCGGCAATTTCACTTCGTGGTGGGAAAATAAACGGCGGAAAGATCAGTTTGCGCTGGCGGAGAACGAAAAACATCTGCAGGAGATCGCATCTCTGCGGCGCGCGGCAGACCGAAGCAGCCGTTGGGCGGAGAAAAATGAAAACACGAAAATCGGTTTTAACCCGATCAAAGAACATGACCGCTGCATAAGCACAAGAGCCTTTATCGGTGCCAAGACGAAGAAAATGCAGAGCCGCATCGCACAGTATGAAAAGCGGATGGAACGGGAGATCGAAGAAAAAGAGGGCTTGCTGCAGGACATTGAGCAGACAGAAAAACTTCATGTGCAGCCGCTCATCTATCCGAAAGAACGTCTTATCTTTGCCAGAAATTTGTGTGCCGGTTATCCGGGTGGCGGCAATGTGATCCGGAATCTGAACTTTGAACTGCTCCGCGGCGAGCGCGTGTTTCTGCACGGAAAGAATGGATGCGGAAAATCAACGCTTCTGCATCTGATCCGAAACCTGGCGGAGGAGACGGGAAACAGAATGCAAGATCACAGGGAAATAGAAACCCGAAGCGGCCTTTTGACTGTGGGAGCTGGCCTTACTATTTCGTATATCAGCCAGGACACCGGATTTTTATCCGGCACACTTTCCGAATACTGCAGAACGGAAAAGCTGGACTACAGCCTCCTTCTGACACTGCTTCGAAAGCTTGATTTCGAGAGAACACAGTTTGAAAAACCGATGGAAAGCTTTTCTGAGGGGCAGAAAAAGAAGGTACTGATCGCCGCAAGTTTTATCACGCCGGCGCACCTTTATATCTGGGATGAGCCGCTCAACTACATCGACGTGTTCTCACGCATGCAGATTGAACAGCTTCTCCTGAGCGCCAGCCCGACGATGCTGGTCGTTGACCACGATGTGCGGTTTCAGAAAAAATTGGCGACGCGGACAGTGAAACTGTAAAGTTACTGTTCACACAGCAGTGAAACACTTGGTGTTTCGCTGCGTAAGAAAGTGATTCAGGCGTGAGCAGCCCTCCTTTTGCGAAGCAAAACTTTAAATGCGGGATGCGAGTGTTACAGTTCGCTGGGAACCAGTGAACTGTAATATTATAAAAAAAGAACAGCAAACAGGATACCCCGGCGCGTTGAAAACTGCGTCGGGGTATGGTAAAATGAACTCCAAAAAACAGCTGAAGGAGGATATGACAGAAGATGAATGATATGAAGCGTCTGCTCTCGTATGCAGGCCCTTACAAACGGGACATGATTTTCGGAGCGGTGCTGGTATTGGTAGAAACGTGTTTTGAACTTTTTATTCCGATCCTGATTTCTGATCTGATCGACGTTGGCGTTGCCAATGGCGATATCCCTTACATTTATCGCAAGGGAATCCAGATGGGAATCTGTGCGCTTTTTGCGCTTGTGACCGGAATTTTATACGCGCACTTTGCGGCGCGCGCAACGTACGGCTGGGGAGCCGAGATCCGGAAGGCGGAGTATGAGAAAATGCAGCAGTATGCATTCTCAAACCTAGACCACTTTGCGGTGTCGTCCCTGATCACCCGCATGACAACAGATGTCACAGTTATCCAGAACATGGTGAGCGCCGGGTTCCGCCCGATCACCAGGGGACCTTCTCTTCTGATTATGGGAATCGGTCTCTCATTTTATATGAATCCGCGGCTGGCGTTCGTTTTTCTTGTGTGTACACCGCTTCTCGGCTTTATTCTTTCCCTGATCGTACGAAAAGTCGCTCCGATGTATACCAGACTGCAGTCGATGGTAGACCGCCTGAACAATGTCATTCAGGAAGGACTGACTGCGATCCGTGCCGTGAAAGCGTTTGTACGGGATGAGTATGAGGAGAATAAATTCAACGAGGTCAACACAGATCTGACTGCGGAAAGTGAACAGACATTTCACTACGCTGTGCTGAATCTGCCTGCCTTTCAGAGTGTTATGTATACGACAATCGTGCTGATCCTGTGGTTCGGTGGAAATATGATTCTGAAAAAACAGCTTGCCGTCGGAAACCTGACCGGTTTCCTGAGCTATGTCATGCAGGTCATGAACTCCATGATGATGATCGCGAATGTATTTCTGCTTCTGACCCGTTCCATGGCGAGCGCACACCGGATTGTCGAGGTGCTCGATGAGAAAATCGTGCTCACCTCGCCGGAAAATGGTGTAACAGAAGTGACAGAGGGCAGCGTGGAGTTTGACAACGTATCGTTTAAATACAAAGAAGAAGCAAAAGAGTACGCACTCTCCGATGTTACGCTGAAGATCAAAGCCGGTCAGACGGTAGGAATCCTCGGAGGAACAGGTTCTTCGAAAACGACGCTGGTGCAGCTCATTCCGCGTCTGTATGACACCAGCCGCGGCACCGTCCGCGTCGGCGGAAAGGATGTGCGCGCGTACGATCTTGCCGCTCTCCGCGATGCAGTCAATATCATTCTGCAGAAAAACGTGCTGTTCTCCGGAACCGTGCGTGAAAACCTGAAATGGGGCAATGCGGATGCATCCGATAAGGAGATCTGGGAAGCATGCCGCGCGGCGTGTGCGGATGAATTTTTGAACCGCATGCCGGACGGCCTCGACACCGTGCTCGAGCAGGGCGCAAGCAACCTCTCCGGAGGCCAGAAGCAGCGTCTCTGCATCGCGCGTGCGCTGATCGGAAAGGCAAAAATCCTGATCTTCGATGATTCGACAAGTGCGGTCGACACGGCAACGGAGAAAAAGATCCGCGAGGCACTGGCGGCGCGGAAGGATGTCACAAAAATTATCATTGCGCAGAGAGTAACATCCGTCATGAATACGGATCAGATCATCATTCTTGATGACGGAAAAGTACACCGGATCGGCACGCACGCTGAACTGCTGGCGGATGACCAGATTTATCAGGAAATTTACGCCTCACAGATGAAAGGAGGAGACGAAAATGGCAGCGAGAGCTTATAGCGGAAAGAAACCAAAGAACCTGAAACACACGCTGCGCGTCTTCCTGTCTTATCTGGGACGGCACAAAAAAATGCTCGCAGTCGTAGCGGTACTGGTAACAATCAGCGCGGGAGCCAACCTCCTTGGAACGTATATGATCCGCCCGGTTGTCAACGGACTGGCGGACGGAGATGTGCACACACTGCTGTGCGGCGTGCTGATTACGGCACTTATTTTCGGGTGCGGCGCACTCGCAGCATACGGCTACACGCAGGCCATGGTAAAAGCAGCACAGCAGGTTGTCTTTGATATCCGCCGCGATCTGTTCGAACACGTCCAGACACTGCCGCTGCAGTTCTTCGACAGCAGACGCCACGGCGATATCATGAGTCTTTTCACGAACGATATCGACACGATGGCAGATGCCCTGAACAACAGTTTTGCGATGGTTATCCAGAGCTTCATCCAGATTGTGGGAACACTGACCTTGCTGTATATCCTGAACTGGCGGCTCTCGCTGATTGTAACAGTGTGCTACGGTATCATGTTCTGGTATATCAAGTTCAGCGGAAAGCGCAGCAAGGGTTATTATACGAAGCAGCAGAACAGCCTCGGAGAACTGAATGGTTATATTGAGGAGCTGATCACCGGACAGAAAGTCGTCAAGGTGTTCCACCACGAAGAAGAGAGCTTTACGGAATTCTGCAAAAAGAATGAGGAGCTCCGGAAAGCGGGAACCGGCGCGCAGGGGTATGCGGCGACGATGGTTCCTGTCGTTGTCAGCATTTCGTATGTCAATTATGCGATTGTGGCAGTGCTCGGCGGCCTTCTCGCCCTGCACGGAAAAGCCGATATCGGAAGCCTGGCAAGCTACCTTGTCTTTGTCCGCCAGGCGGCGCTTCCGATCAACCAGTTCACCCAGCAGAGCAACTTCCTTCTCTCAGCGCTCGCCGGTGCGGAGCGTGTCTTCGACGTGATGAGCCTGGAGCCGGAAATCGATGAGGGAAAAGTGGAACTGGTCAACGTAAAAGAAGAGAACGGCGCACTTGCCGTCTGCGAAGAGACAACAGGCCGCTGGGCATGGAAGCGCCCGGACGGAACGATGACGGAATTAAAGGGCGATGTGCGTTTTGAAAACGTGGATTTCGGCTACACGGCAGACCGTCTGATCTTAAAGAACATTAGCCTGTATGCCAAACCAGGCCAGAAAATTGCTTTTGTCGGTTCCACAGGAGCCGGAAAAACGACGATCACGAACCTGATCAACCGTTTCTACGACGTCCAGGGCGGTGCGGTTGTCTACGACGGCATTGACGTAAAAGATATCGAAAAAGACGCTCTGCGCCACTCCCTCGGTATCGTTCTGCAGGATACCCATCTGTTCACGGGAACCGTAGCAGAAAATATCCGTTTTGGAAAACTCGATGCCACGCAGGAAGAAATTGAACGTGCGGCCAAAATTGCGAATGCGGATTCCTTCATCCGCCGTCTGCCGAACGGCTACGACACGATGCTGACCTCCGACGGAGCCAACCTCTCCCAGGGCCAGCGCCAGCTTCTCGCGATTGCCCGTGCCGCCGTTGCCGATCCGCCGGTGCTGATTCTTGACGAGGCAACATCTTCCGTTGACACCAGAACCGAGGCGCTGATCGAAAAAGGAATGGACCAGCTCATGGAGGGCAGAACCGTATTTGTCATCGCCCACCGCTTAGGCACCGTGCGAAACGCCAATGCGATCATGGTGCTGGAGCAGGGAAATATCGTAGAGCGCGGCGACCACGACGCACTTCTGGCACAGAAAGGAAAATATTATCAGCTCTATCATGGAATGTTTGAGCTGAGTTAAAAAGAAAGGAGTAAAGAGTATGAGAAAATATAACCGTATTTTTCTGATCGTCCTGGATTCTCTCGGAATCGGGGCGATGGCGGATTCGGAGAAGTTTGGGGATGTCGGTGTCAATACCTTCGGCCACATCTGGGAGAGTCAGGGAGGCCTTGAAATCCCGAACCTGCGCCGCCTCGGCATGGGAAATCTCTGCGGTGTGACAGAGGATGAGGCAAAGGGTTACGCCAGAAGACTGAACGAGGCGAGCAACGGAAAAGACACCATGACCGGCCACTGGGAGATGATGGGAATTTACACGACAAAGCCGTTCGTTACGTTCACCGACCACGGATTTCCGAAAGAACTGATCGACGAGCTGGAAAAACGAACCGGCAGAAAGATCATCGGCAATAAGGCGGCGAGCGGAACGGAGATCCTCGATGAGCTGGCAGAGCGCGAGATCGAAAACGGAGAACTGATTGTCTATACCTCGGCGGATTCCGTACTGCAGATCTGCGGCAACGAGGAGACGATGGGACTGGAGACGCTGTATCATTACTGCGAGATTGCCCGTGAGCTGACCATGAAAGACGAGTGGAAAGTCGGCCGTGTCATTGCAAGACCGTACGTCGGAAAGAAAAAAGGAGAGTTCGTCCGCACCGCAAACCGTCACGACTACGCTGTCAAACCGACGGGAAAAACCGTGCTCAACGCGATGCAGGAGGCAGGATATGATGTCATCAGTATCGGAAAAATCAACGATATTTTCTGCGGCGAGGGCATCACGGAGAGTCTGAAATCCAAGAGCAGCGTCCACGGCATGGAGCAGACGATTGAGACGGCAGGAAAAGATTTTACCGGACTGTGCTTTGTCAACCTCGTCGATTTCGATGCACTCTGGGGCCACAGAAGAAACCCGGAAGGCTACGGAAAAGAGATTGAAAAATTCGATGTGAACCTTGGAAAGCTGCTGGAGCAGTTAAAAGACGACGATCTGCTCCTGATCACGGCAGACCACGGCAACGACCCGACTTATACCGGAACGGACCACACCAGAGAACAGGTGCCGCTCCTTGCGTACTCACCGTCTATGAAGGAGAGCGGCCTTCAGGAGACGAAGGACACCTTTGCCGTGATCGGCGCATCCGTTGCAGAAAACTTCGGCGTGGAAATGCCGGAGGGCACGATCGGAACGTCGATTCTCCCGGAATGGAAGTAACTGCTTGACACTGCAGCAGTTACGATATGTGGTAACCGTAGCGGAGATGGGAACCATCACAGAGGCGGCAAACCGGCTGTACATTTCCCAGCCGAGCCTTACAAATGCGATTCATGAACTTGAAAAAGAGATGAACCTTGTGATTTTCAAGCGGACAAACAAGGGAATCACCCTCTCGAAGGAGGGAGATGATTTTCTTGGCTACGCGCGTCAGGTGCTTGAGCAGGCGGCGATCCTGGAGGATAAGTACAAGGGAAAAGACGGCGGAAAGAAACAGTTTTGCGTGTCGACGCAGCATTACTCCTTTGCCGTCAATGCGTTTGTGGATCTGATCCAGAAATATGGACAGAAGGAGTACGATTTCAGCCTCCGGGAGACACAGACGTACGAGATCATCGAGGATGTGGCGCGGATGCGCAGCGAGATTGGGATTCTGTTTTTAAACGATTTTAACGAAAAGGTGCTGACGAAGCTTTTAAAAGCGCAGGAACTGGAATTTCATCTTCTGTTTGTCGCAAGGCCGCACGTTTTCATCAGCAGAAATCATCCGCTGGCACAGCAGACGGTGATCACCAACGAAGAACTCGAAGAATATCCGTACCTCTCGTTTGAGCAGGGTGAGCACAATTCGTTCTACTTTTCTGAGGAAATCTTTTCGGCATCGGAGCGGAAGAAAAACATCCGCGTGCGCGACCGTGCCACGCTGTTCAACCTTCTGATCGGCCTGAACGGATATACCGTGTGCAGCGGCGTGATCGACGAAAACCTGAATGGAAAGGACATTATCGCCGTTCCGCTCGCCGATGAGAGCGAAATGCGGATCGGCTACATCACACATAAAAAAGGAAGACGCAGCAGCATTGGCGTTGCGTACCTGGAATGTTTAAAAAAATATCTGGAGTAAACAAAGAACAGGCTGTCCATAACTTGAAACTATGGGTAACCTGTTTTTTTCAGTATTTTTCAAATCGGAAACTGTCGCGTATAATACAGTTTGTCGAAAGGACAACAAACACTTTGGATGAAAACGAACAGGAAGAGGAGAAGGCTATGCAGACATCAGTGATTGGGTTTCCGAGAATCGGTACCCTGCGGGAATTAAAATTTGCTTCTGAAAAATATTTTCGGAACGAGATCAAAGCGGAGGACCTGCTGCAGACAGCAAAAGATCTGCGGAAAGCACATTGGATGACACAGAAAGAGGCCGGAATTACGTTTATTTCCAGCAACGATTTTTCACATTACGATCTGGTACTCGATACGGCCGTACTGCTTGGAATCGTTCCAAAACGGTATCAGGAGCTGCAGTTATCCGCACTGGATACCTACTTTGCCATGGCAAGAGGGTATCAGGGTACATCCGGTGATGTAAAAGCACTGGCAATGAAAAAATGGTTCAACACCAACTACCATTATATTGTACCGGAAGCAGAAGATGACACCGTCATCCATCTTTCCGCGTCCAAGCTTTTTGATGAGTATGCGGAGGCGAAAGAGCTTGGCATTGCGACAAAACCGGTTGTGATTGGAGCCTACACGATGCTGAAGCTTTGCAGATTCACCGGAGAAAAGAAAGCGGAGGATTTCATCGGGGATCTCACAGCAGCCTATCAGGAACTGCTGAAGGAGTGTCAGAAACAGCAGATTGCCTGGGTACAGTTTGATGAGCCGGCCCTTGTCCGCGATATGGATGCGCAGGATGTGGAGTTGTTCCACCGCCTTTATGACGCGGTTCTGCAGGAAAAAGGAAACTGCCGTGTTCTGGTGCAGACATATTTCGGTGATGTAAGGGATGTTTACCAGGATCTCACAGCAATGGATTTCGACGGAATCGGCCTTGATTTTCTGGAGGGAAAAGAGACGGTGCGCCTGATCGAAGCGTACGGCTTTCCGGCTGATAAAATCCTGTTTGCGGGACTTGTCAATGGAAAGAATATTTGGAAGAATCATTACGAGAAAACACTGCAGACGGTGAAAGGCCTGCAGGAAAAGAACATTTCTGTCGTACTTTCCACTTCCTGTTCTCTGCTTCATGTGCCTTACACGCTGAAGCATGAAACAAAGCTTCCAAAGGAATGCAGCGCTTATTTTGCTTTTGCGGAGGAAAAGCTGACGGAGCTGCAGGAACTTGGAGTTTTAGCAGACCTTGCGGACTATACAAAAGCGGAGAGTTATCAGAACAATCACAGACTTTTTGCGGAGAAGAGAGACTGTGAAAATGACGGGGTGCGTGAGCGCCTGTCCCGCATCACCGAACAGGATGCCGTACGTCTGCCGAAGCGGAGCGAGCGGCAGAAACTGCAGAAAGCGGAATTTGGCCTGCCGGAGTTTCCGGCCACAACGATCGGTTCCTTCCCGCAGACCAGGGATGTCAAAGCAAATCGTTCGGCTTACCGGAAAGGAGAAAAGACGAAGGAAGAGTACGAAGCCTTTAATCGTGCAAAAATTGCGGAGTGTGTTGCATGGCAGGAGGAGATCGGACTCGACGTGCTGGTACACGGCGAATATGAGAGAAATGATATGGTAGAGTACTTTGGCGAGGCGCTTGGCGGTTTCCTGTTCACAGAGAAGGGCTGGGTACAGTCGTATGGAACCCGCTGCGTAAAACCGCCGGTTATCTGGGGTGATGTATACCGTAAGAGTCCGATTACCGTTGCCTGGTCTGTTTATGCGCAGTCTCTGACGAAAAAAATCATGAAGGGAATGCTGAGCGGCCCGGTTACGATCCTCAACTGGTCGTTTCCGAGAGAAGATATCTCCATCAGGGAATCGATTTCTCAGATTGCCCTGGCGATCCGCGACGAGGTGCTCGATCTTGAGGCGAATGGAATCCGCATGATTCAGATCGACGAGGCTGCCCTTCGCGAGAAGCTGCCGCTGCGGAAATCAGACTGGTACAGCGAGTATCTTGATTTTGCCATCCCGGCATTCCGCCTGACACACAGCGGAGTCGAAGCGGAAACTCAGATTCACACCCATATGTGCTACAGTGAATTCACCGACATCATCCCGGCCATCGACGATATGGATGCGGATGTCATCACCTTTGAAGCATCGCGTTCGGATCTGCAGATTCTGGATTCCTTAAGAGAAAATCATTTTGAGACAGAGGTTGGACCTGGCGTTTATGACATTCATTCTCCGCGTGTTCCGTCTGTGGAGGAGATGGTGCAGAGCCTTACGGTGATGCTCACAAAAATTCCGAAAGAGAAACTGTGGGTCAACCCGGACTGCGGACTGAAAACAAGAGGTGTGCCGGAGGCAGATGCGAGCCTTCGGAATATGGTAAAAGCGGCAGAGGAAATCCGGAAAAAATTCAGTTAAATATTCAGCGAAGGCGGTAGGAGCCTTTGGATAGCTTCGTGAGCCGTCCCTCTTCCAGCAGTTTTTTTAAAACGCGCTGGAGCTGGCGGCGGCTGCAGTGGAGCTGCATGGCCATTTTTTCTACACCGGAAAAGGTCTGATCCGGGCAGCGCTTTGACAGATAGGAGAGGAATGCTTCCTCAAGCGTGGAAAAATTGGACTGAGAGCTGGAATAAAGCATCAGTTTTTCTGTGACGGAGGTTAAAAGATAACGTAAAAAGCGGTTGTCGTCAAGCAGAAACTCTTTGGCGGTGCCAAGCGGCAGGACAATGCAAAGCGCGGTGGTGCGTGCCTCAATCTGGTGCGTATCATCGCGCTTTCCGCAGAATTCCATATCGCCGATGCAGGTAAAGCTGTCGAGATAGCCGATCGGATAGCTGGTGCCGTCGGCGCGGTTGGCACTGATCTCAATGGAGCCGTTCACAAGAAATGAGAGATATTCCTCAGGGTTCAGTATGTCGAGGCGTTCTCCCTTTTCAAACTGGTACAGGGAAAAGGCGAGATCCGGGGTGTTAAAAAGCGACGGAATCTCATATTTCTGAAGATAAAAGTCCAGCAGAGCCGGATCAAAGATTCGTTTCATAGAAAAAATCCTCTCTTAAAGAATCTGTTTTTTCTTCCTTATTGTGACACATGACACAATAAAAAGCAAGAAAGTCTGCTAAGATACACGAGGACAAAAGGAAAGTTACAGTTCACTCAGCAGTGAAACACTTGCTGTTTCGCCGCGTGAGAAAGTGATTCAGGAAAAAGTGAGAAAAGGGGAGTTTTCAAAATGGAAAATGAATTGTTTGAGAAAATCAAAGTGTCAAAAGCATATATGACGCTCGCGCTCCCGGTCGTGCTCGGCATGGTGGTATCGCTGATCTATAATATGGTAGATACCTTCTTCATCGCGCGGACCGGAAACACCGCACTGATCGCCGGCGTATCGCTCGGCACGCCGATTTTCACGCTGATGATCGCACTCGGAGACATCTTCGGTGTCGGCGGCAGCTCAGTCATTTCGCGTCTCTTCGGCAAAAAAGAGTACGAGGACGGAAGAAGGATCAGTGTATTCTGCTTTTATGCGGCGATTGCTGTCGGCATTGTGGTCAGCATCATCCTGCTTGCGGCCAAACAGCCGATTCTTGGTCTTCTCGGCTGCGATGAGACGACGTGGCAGTATGCGGGGGACTATTACCAGTGGATTGCACTCGGCGCACCGTTTATCATTGTCCAGCTGACACCGAACAACCTGGTGCGCACCGAAGGTTTTGCCAAAGCATCCATGATCGGAACGATGATCGGAGCCGTGGTCAACATCATTCTCGACCCGGTTTTTATCTACACCCTTGGTCTGGGAGCGGCAGGTGCTGCGATTGCTACGGTGCTTGGCAATATCTGCGGCGATATTTTCTATGTGATTTTTATAATAAAGAAATGCCGTTATCTCTCCGTCGATTTCCGGAAAATGAAAGTGACCGGCGCGGAAGTCCTCGCCGTCCTTGCGATCGGCATTCCGGCCTCTGTCACCAACTTCATGCAGAGCATCGGCGTGACGCTGACGAACCGCTTTTTACAGCCGTATGGAACAGATAAAGTCGCAGCGATGGGAATTGCCCTCAAAATCATCATGATCTCCGTTCTTGTCATGGTTGGCTTTGCTTTCGGCGGACAGCCACTGGTCGGATACAACTATGGCGCAAAGAACAAAAAACGTTTCAACGAGACAATCCGTTTTGCCTTCCTTCTGGAAGTGCTGACCGGTGCCGGAATGGCGATTGTGCTCGGTGCGGCGGCTCCGCTTCTGGTGGGACTGTTCTTAAAAGATGCCAGTGTAATCGCAGTCGCACAGCAGATTCTCCGTGTCCAGCTCATCGGCATGCCGTTTGTCGGTATTGTGCTTGCCTCCACCTGCATTTTCCAGGCGATTGGAAATGGGGCAGGCGCGCTGATTCTCTCTGCAGGACGTCAGGGCGTGATTTTTGCCATTGTCATTATCTGTGCATCAAAGATCGCCGGATTTTCCGGTGTTATTGCCTCCCAGCCGGTTTCGGATTTCCTGACGGCGCTTGTGGCAGTGATGATTCTGCTGCAGTGGAAGAAAAAAGCACTTGCAGATTAAAAATTTTGAAAAAAGCAGTAAAGCGGCTGCGGTCAGAGTTCCCAGGGTGGGAGCCGGCTGCAGCTGTTTTTGCGCATGCAGAAAATAAAACGATGTGCCCACGTCAAAAACACGTAAAAGTGACGAAAAACCGTCATGCAATTCGTCAGTATTACGGGATTGCATTCCGGGAGAACAAGATATAAAATGGCATTAGATTCGACAAAAAGGGGAAGCAAAAACATACGACAATAGGGAGGACATCACATGGCAACAAAGAAAAGTGCAGTAAAAGATCTGACAAACGGCAGCCCGGTAAAACTGATTCTGGGGTTTGCACTGCCGCTGCTGCTCGGCATGCTGTTCCAGCAGTTTTACAGCATGGTCGATACGATTATTGTAGGAAAATTCTTAGGCGCGAAAGCGCTCGCGGCTGTTGGCAGTACAGGTTCGATCAACTTCATGATCGTGGGATTCTGTATGGGAGTCTGCAACGGATTTGCGATTCCGGTTGCGCAGATGTTCGGTGCAGGAGATCGGAAAGCACTGTGCCGGTATGTAGGAAATGGAGCCGTCCTGGCCGGTATTCTTTCCGTGGTGATGACCGTTCTTGTCTGCATCTGGTGCCGCGACATTCTGATTCTGATGAAAACCCCGTCCGATATTCTGGACGGTGCATACGCTTACATCTTTGTTATTTTCCTCGGAATTCCGCTTATGGTGCTCTATAACCAGACATCAGCAATCATGCGGAGCCTCGGCGACAGCCGCTCCCCACTGATTTTCCTCGGTATCTCTTCAATACTGAATATCGTGCTAGATCTTGCTCTGGTCCGCCCGATGGGAGTAGCGGGAACCGCGTGGGCGACGATTATCGCGCAGGGAGTCTCTGGATTCCTGTGTCTCTTTTATATGAAGAAAAAATTCACCATCCTTGCTTTTACGAGAGAGGACTGGAAGCTGCACAAGCATTATGTGCTTAATCTGTGCAATATGGGAATCCCGATGGGACTGCAGTATTCAATCACTGCAATAGGAAGTGTAATTCTTCAGGCAGCAGTTAATACGCTTGGTTCAGTCTATGTTGCAGCAATGACAGCAGGCTCAAAGATATTTACATTTACATGTTGTCCGTTTGATGCACTCGGTTCGACGATGGCAACATATGGCGGGCAGAACGTAGGAGCAGGCAAAACGGAGCGTCTCGGAAAGGGAATTAAGGCTGCGGGAATAATAGGAATTATATACAGCATTGTTGCATTTGTTCTTTTATATTTCTTTGCAAGTTACATTGCACTTCTGTTTGTGGCAGCATCAGAGACAGAGATAATAAGACTGACACATCAGTTTATTGTATATTCGGCATTGTTCTATATACCGCTTACATTTGTCAATGTAATAAGATTTTGCATACAGGGTATGGGATTTTCAACATTTGCAATACTTGCGGGAGTGTTTGAGATGGCGGCCAGAACATTTGCGGCAGTTATGCTGGTTCCGGTTATGGGATATAGCGGTGCGTGTCTTGCAAATCCGCTCGCATGGATTGCAGCGGACATATTCTTGTTCCCAGCATTTATGTATTGTAAAAAACGACTTGAGAGAGCAGGAAAAACAGCATAAAGAAAAGATAAAAAGCTTCGCATCCGTGAATAAAGCAATTCTCACGGACAGTGAAGCTTTTTGTAAGTTTTGCACATCAATGTTACAGATGGCATATTTTGTGCAGATG
>ERZ780195.1766-NODE-1766-length-16465-cov-5.244912_pt1 | contig 16465 bp, 15 predicted proteins | sample MGYA00511017_ERZ780195 | MGnify/ENA primary metagenome ERZ780195 (study PRJEB29588, sample SAMEA2159974) | human gut metagenome | biome: human gut; feature: human-associated habitat; material: faeces | place: Denmark | collected 2008/2010 ...
GCTGAAGAAACGGCGGTCATACTGGCGGGCTTTCATCATAACGGCGAAATAAGCCAGCTGTGCTGCACGGTCATCAATGTCCAGACCATACAGGTTGTTCTCGACAATGGATTTCACGGCATCACGGGCAGAGTAGCCGTATGCCTCGTAAATCTTCACCAGCACATCGAACATGTAGACAAGAATATGGCCGGAACCCATGCAGGGGTCGATGACCTTGATTTCCGTCACATCCAGATTGCCGTATTCCGCCTGAATCTCATCGAGCTGCTTGCGTACTTCCTGCGTCTGTTCCGCTTCGGGCAGATAGTACTTCCAGCCCATCTGCTCCGCAATGTCCTTTTCATTGGCGATTCTCTTGGCCTCGGACTCTTCCAAAGTCATCTCGTCCAAGCCGCGGCCATCCGCATAGACGCCCTCATTCTTGCGCTTGTCTACAAAGATTCTGCCCAGAGAGTTTTCCACCATGTACCGAACGATCCAGTCCGGAGTAAACAGCTGGGTTGCAGCAGGGATATTCTCCTTCGTGATTTTGACATTCTTCTTCAGGGCAGCAAACACATCGTCCTTCTTCTCAGCATTGTAGTACTGATACATCCAGCCGATGATCTGCACCTGATCTGTCCAGTCTTCTTCCGGAATAGTCGTGACCATCTGCTCAATGACAGAGCCTTCCCGCAGCAGGTTGTCCGGCAGCAGCAGCTCCGTGTAGTCCTCAATCTTCTGGAACATACCGGGGAGAATGGCGTTCAGCGCGTTGCACTGGGTAATCAGCAGATAGCGGTACAGCGCCTCGTCCTGATTGCTGTTTTTCAGGTCGTAGACCTTCTGCATATCAAGGCCGTCCAGCTCCAGATTGATTGCTTCGGTCAGAATCTGGGGTTTCAATGCACCGGTATCATCCGTGAACACACGGACATGGGTGGGCAGATAGCCGTTGACCTCCATATAGCGCAGGGCAGAGAAGCGGTTGAACCAAGTGTAGGCCACTTCCTCGATTGTCTGCTCATAGCCGTCCTTCTGGATTTGATGGATCAGGGCATCCCGCTGTTTCTTTTCGGCGGCAGTCAGAACACGCCCGTCCACGCTCTCTGCGCCGACAGTTCCGTGATCCGTATCTGTAATTCCATAGAAAGCAGCTTTCTGGGAAACGCGGGAGATCAGCTCCCGCCGCGCCCAGACTGCATATTTTTTGATTGCGTTCTTATCCATCAGATACCCTCCGGTTTTGTAATAACTACCTTACAAGGGTCGTTATCTTTCAATTTTCTGCCTTCTGTAACAATTATCGTCTTCATTGGAATTGCACAGTCAAAATCAAACACTATGTTCTCCGGTGTTGGTGCTACCGAAGGACTCTTCAATCCAACCGGAACTAAATAGTACTTTCCAGTTTGATTCAGCATATCGAAAAAGTTATCTCTGTTGTCAGAGTTTTTGATTTCATCCATCCACTGATACCGAGAAAAAGTGGCCAGCAACATATCGTCTGCTTGAAGACCGCCATTTTTAGCTCTATCCATTGCTGCATCAACATTTGCCCCGATATGAAGAAAATACCCTTTTCCAAAGTTACGGTCATGTTCTTTGTAAATCCAACAATCCGACGGAAATGGAGGCACAATATAATCGACCTTTATAAATTCATCCGCAGTAGTCAACCCAGAGTACCTTGTTTTCCAGTCATAAAAGATTTCTTTACCCGCAACATAGTTCTGAAAAAATAAGCCGATCGCAGGGGCATCGCCACCCCACAAATATACAATACCTCTCCATTTTGCACGATCCCATTTTTCAACAACAATGGGGCTGGTATAAAACATAGTTTTCCGTTTCTTTTCTGGGACAGGCTTTAGTTCACCAAGAGGCGGCTTTTTTGTTTTTGTAACACCTCTTAGTCTCCAGTAAAGCTTGTCATAATCTGCATCTTTGGACAAATCGTAGTATGTAAATGATTTGAGTGGAGTAGGAATAAACTGCTTATTATCAGCATCAAAAAATGCTGGAATAAACTTTGTAGTTTCAGCAGAATCATCATATAGTATTTGATATACAATGCGTGCTTCCCAAACGACACCTTTTCCTTTGTTGGGGGAATACAGTTTCCCATAATAAGTCTCGTCACAGAGAACGATAACATATTGAGCTTCAATGATTTGGAGTTCCATCCAACGAGGCCAGCCCTCTACAGGAGCCTCTTCATATTGATCAATCGAGGCATCAATACCTTCAGACCTAAGCTTGTTTGCAAACGCAAGTACTTGATCTTCATATTGCGGGTCTTTATGTGAATATGAAATAAACACTTTTGGATTTTCAGGCACGCCATTCACCTCCATTATTTCAGCTGGATGCCGTCGCAGTTTTCAAGAAGCTTCATCAACTGTTTCCGCATCTGCTCCACATAGGTATCGACATCTTCCGTAGTCTCCAGTCTCTTTGCCGGGAAGATGATGGAACGGTTATAGGGTCGGATGATTTTCTTGGGTGCAGGCGGAACCGTACTGCCGTTGCTGACAGGAGGCTTGGGCGGCTCAACCGGCTTGGGCGGTTCCAAAGCAGTCTCGATTTTACCAACCATGCTGTCCTTATACTGAAGCATCGGCGGAATCAGGCCGTCCAACAGGGCAAGGCTCTGGTAGCTCCGAACCTTTTCCTTCTGCTGAGAGAAGTAGGTATCTGCCTTGTCAATGAGGTCTCTGGCCTTAAAATCGCCCTTGCTTGCCTGATGAATTGCGCCCATGCACTGAACGATCACATCATTCAGCTCTTCACGCTTGAACTCCAGCAGACGGTCATGCCCCTCACGGACAGTTGCCATGAGGCCGTTCAGTTCCGGGATTTTCTTATAGCTGAAGCCTCCCTGTACCGCAACAACTAGACGGATCTTGTTGAGGGCTGCATTGGCTTCCGGCTCATGGGAAAGGTAATCCAATTCGTTGCGGAGGTCTTCCTCCATCTGCGCCGCTGCATCGAAGATCTGAACCTGATTTTTGAAGAAGGTCTCCACATCCTGAAGGTCTTCCTTCGTATCAAAGAGCTTGTCTTCCTGCTTCAGAACCCGATCAATCAGGGCAATGTTGTCTTTCCGCTGGGAAAGAATATCGGTCATCAGACGAATGGCATCAGAGACTTTGCCACGATCCGGGTACTTCCGGCCAGAGCTGTACTTCTGCTCCAGCGTTTCGTAGTGAGCTTTCTGCTCCTCGAACTTTTTGACAATAAAGGCAACAAGGCTGTCTTCATCATCTGGCACATCCATCACATCGAAGTACTCACGAAGGAGATCCTTGACGGCCTTCATCTTGATTGCCGTGACAACCTGCCGTTTGGAAATGCTGGTTTTACCAATCTCGCTCTTCTTCCGCAGCATATCCGGGAGTTTCGGGTCGGTGGGCTGAATAGTCGCGCCGCCGTACTTGATGGTTACTTTCTGCTGGTTGATCAGCAGGGCAATCAGCGCAGCAATATCAATTTCACGCCAGCCATAAGGCACTGCGGAATAGCGGCTCTGAACATCAAACATGGAGGTGGGCAGCTTCATTCTGTCCTGAACAATCAGATATTCTTCTACCTTGGCAGCAGCATCTCGGTTCGGCTCTGCGCCTGCAATGAAGTTTCCGTTCAGGATCTCAATGATATCGGCATCCGTAGAAAAATTCTTTTCGACCAGTTCCAGTTCACTGTAGACATGAGACACCAGATATTCCAGTGCCTGATCAATGCGGGACTTTGCTTCACCGCTCTTGATTTCTACATGTTCCCCGTCGATATAGAAGGCTGCCTCGGTAATTGCTTTCTTCAGATCTTCCATAGCAGCCAGCTCATAGTGGCCTGCTTCATCCTGCTGATTACGGATAATATCCTGAACAGACTTGGGAAGCTGAGATACATTGCGCTGCTTCACAAATTTACGGATCTTCATCGCTTTTTCCAGTGCTTCGTAGTAGGAAGCACCAGAGAGAACAACGATTGCCTGACCCTTAGATTCTGTCATCAGACGCAGCTCAGATTTTTCAACTGCATCCGTTGCAACCGTGAGGAAGCGAAGCTTCATACCCCCGGTGACAGCACCAGTGGTCACGCCATCCACCATCTTGTCAAAATCAAAGTCATAGATACCATGACGGAACTTCTTGGTCTGATAGATATCCGCATAGATCATCTGCGCAATCTTCTCCACAATGGAAGCGGTATCCACGACCGTGTTGTTGATATCTTTCTGAATATCCTGCTCCTCATCCGTCAGGAAGTGATAGGTCTCACCGGTTCTGCCGATGTAGTTCTGGCTCATGAGCCGGTTCAGGGAATCCTTCACCTTTTCACGGAGAACAATCTTGTCAGTCCGGATATCGTCGGACATGAGGATGACAATGTTATCAATATTGGCAGGGATATCGTCCACATAGCGGATCAGGAGCTTGAGAACATCCACATCCATGCTTTCGATTCCTGCGCCAATGTCAGCAGCCTTCTCGCAACGCTCAATCACGCGACGGATCGAACTGTCAAGGAAGGTATGGACGGTATCGTAAAACCGGAAGAACGGTACGAGTGCATATTCGTCCTTATCCTGCACCTTCTGTGCAGCCTCTTGGAAGCCGGACAGCATGGAACGCTCACCACCGGAAAGGTGCTTGCCGGAGTTGCCGTGCTTGCGGATCTCTGCAAAGACCTTCTGCATGATAATGAACTGATACGGCACAAACGGGAAGTTCTGAGCAAACTCAGACGCACCGGCGTAGCCCTTGATATCCAAAACGGAACCGCTGAAGCTGAAAAGGTTGCGCAGCACGGAATCATTTTCGTGATACAGGCCTTCCAGCGTCTTCTCAACATCGGGCTTTTTCTTCAGGATCCGCTTCTGGATCACTTCATCCACGGAGGAAGAAGACAGGCTGAGCCGGGTCTTGAAACGCGCCTGAATGCGAGAGAACTCATCTGCACGAACCTTGATGATTTCGTCAATGGCTTCCTGACCGGTACACATGACCCAAACTTTGCCGCCACACTCGCTGCCAATCTTTTCAGTCAAAGACTGAAGGTTCAGGAGCATGTCGGTGTCTGTGCCAACATACTGACCAACCTCGTCGATCATGAACAGAAGACGGAAGTCGCTGGGCTTCTTGCTGACATAGGCTTTGATATCTTCCACAAGCCGTGCAATAGAGAAGTCAACAGCGGTTTTGTCGTTAAACCAGCGCTTTGCATCATCTTCACTCATATCCAGAACTTCCATCAAAGTCGGGATAATGAACTTTCCGTTGAACGCAAACGCCTTCCGCTGATCCACCCAAGACTTGCCCTTTTTCTCCTCAAAGACACGCCGAAACTCTTCGGTCTTACCAAGCTGATCAATGTACTGTTCTAGCATCGCAACCTTCAGATTCTCGCCAAAGAAGCCAAGGTGGTTATAGAACATCTTGGCAAAGACACGGAGGACAGCGGTCTTGTCTTTGTTGATGGAGCCTTCAATGTCGATGTTGAACAGGATGGTCTCGGTTTTACCGCGAGTTGCTTTGTCAATCAGCATGAAGGTTGCGGGATCATCCTCAAACTTCTTGCGGAACATTTCAACGGTAGTGGTTGTTCCCACAGGCTTGTTTTCAAGAATGTAGGACAGCATCTTCAGAAAGTGAGATTTACCACTTCCAAAGAAGCCGGAAATCCACACGCCGATATCATCCGTGGGCTTGTCAAAGCTATCGCTGTAATAGTCAAAAAAGCTAATGAAATGCTTCTTCAGTTCTCTGGTAATCACATACTCACGGACTTCCTGCTCGATCACATCCGCAGTATCTTGATCGACTTTGATGACACCGTTAATTGGTCTGTTGATGTCCTCAGCAAACATGTTACGAATTTGCATGGTTCTGTCCTCCTCCGATGATGTTGAAAGCCCGGTAATAATCGTTTGGCGTCAGTCTCCCAAAGAGCTTCAGATAATGTCCGTCAAACTCTCCGGGATACATAACCAAGATCGGGATATCTGAGAAATAAGGCTGCAATGCTTCCAGCAGGGAATGTACACGCATGAACGGGAAAGCGTCGCCAACGCCAGTGATTAAAAGAACATCGCCCGGTTCATGCTGCGGATAATTGTTCTGGATCTTCTCTATGAATTCTCCCTCACCAATGGCGGAGTGTAGCTGTTCCAAAAGAAAATCTCCGCCATCTGCTTCTTCCATATCCGGAATAGCGTCCATGATATCCAAGTCATCGCAGATTGAAAGGAAGGTTTTGTACAGGTTACATTCGACCAGTCTACATCTGAGGGATTGATCCGTTTTAATCTGTTCAAGGAAATGCGTGACTATCATCTCCTCGCTGCTGTCATAGCAGAAGATTCGGATATTCACTTCGTTGCTGAGACCTTTGCCCTCAAGAAAATCCTGCTTTTGAATTTCCTCCCGGAGCAGGTCAAGTCGTTCTTTCAGATTGCTCATATCTTCTTCTCCTTTATGCCAAGCAGTTAAACGCAATCAGCGCCTTCGTATCGTTGCTGGCTCGAATTGCATTTTCCAATATCGGACTGATGAGAACCGGGTTCAGATGATCCGCAGTCGGACTGTCAATATACTCGTTCTCAATCAGGACTCGCGCCAACACCTGTTTGACTTTCGTAATGGTATTCTCACTCCAAGTAGCAACCCAATCATCCTGTTCCTGAAGACGCATCATGAAAACATTCAAATCAGACTTGCTATAACTCATGTCAAAGCTTTCAAACTTCGTTCCAATAACCGTGATCATAAAATCCCAGACAAGCCGGTACTGTTTCATCATAGCGTATAGGCAGACCTGCTTGGCTACATCGCTGGGCTGATTTGCAATTGCGGTAATGAGAGACGCATCATCCATTGCCTTTAATCTGCGAATGCAGGACAAAGCCATGCGACGGACAGTCTTTTCCGTGGGGTATTGAAACAGGTTATCTTCAACAATTTTGCTTGCCGTTTCTTCTTCGGAATAGCCTTCAGACAGTAGCTTTGCCGTAGTCCGCATCTCGTAGAAGAGAAAGTGTTCCCGCGTAATGACAGCTGAGTACGGGCTGTTATTTTTTAAGCTTCTATCAGCGATTTGAGCCATGTTCTTCTACTCTCCCAATATCATTGTACAACATTATCTGTCCCATTTTCCGGACTTGATTCTTCAGGAACAATCTCCGCAATATCCCCGAGATCACAATTCAGCTTCACACAAATGTTATCGAGAACATCTGTCATCACATTTTCACCATGCTCCAGCTTTCGCAATGTCGCATAGCTAATGCCGGTCAAATCTCTTAAATCCTTCTTTTTCATGTCTCTGTCAATGAGTAACTTGAAAAGATTTTTGTAAGAAATAGCCATATCGTCACCTCATAGTGGTTGTCGTGCAGAAGATACAAAATACTGGATTATATTATATCAAAGATCCTTTGAAATTTCTACCCGTTTGCTAGAAATAGTGTAAGCATCGCATCACTTTTTTCGTGGATATGATCTGCAAAGTCCTCAAAGGAAGGTTTTCACGCAAAAGCGGCTTAGAAGTAGTCCCCACTTCTAAGTAGAGAGACTATCTTAGAGCAAGTTTCGCCTTGGGATGCAATAACACATTTCATGTGTTTTGCACCCGGCAACTTGTTGGGGATTTCGCTTCCCCAAGCCCTCGACAGATGACCGGATTGTATCCGGTGGTTCGTCCTGCGGCCTCACAGCTTTTGAATCGTCTCTGCCAATTCAAAAGGGGGAATACAGATATGGCACGAACAAGAAAAACAACGCCACGAAAAGAGCACCAGCTTCCAGTCCGCTTCTCGGATGATGTGTATGCTATCTTAGAAACGAACGCCAAAAACTGCGGGATGACCAAAGGCGCTTATATCCGTCATCTGGTGGTTAATCGCATTCCAAAGCAGGTAATTGTTCTACACGATGACAGCGCCCTTGTCTCTGAGCTTGCAAAGTTGAACAAGCTGGGAAGCAATCTGAACCAGATTGCCAGATACTTCAACGAGGGCGGCCTGATGACGAATCCTTTGGCAAAGGAGCTGCATCACGCTCTGCAAGAAGTCGAGAAAATGGTCATCCGCTGCAACGAAGAACTGGAGAGAGAATATGGCGATCATTAAGCACATTGCAATCAAAAACATAAGCTATTCTGCGGCAGCATCGTACTTACAATTTGAGCACGATGAATTCACCAATAAGCCAATTCTCGATGAGAACGGGGAAATGATTCTCCGTCAGAATTTTGAGATTGCCGGAATCAATTGTACGCCTGAAACCTACGGAAGAGAGTGTGTGCAGTTAAACCGCCAATACGGGAAAAATAGTAGCCGTGCAGAAATCAAAGCGCATCACTATATCATCAGTTTCGATCCCCGCGACCGGGCTGAAAATGGCCTCACGCCAGAACACGCTCAAGAGTTAGGGATGGAGTTTGCCAAGAAGCACTTTCCAGGCCACCAAATCCTTGTCTGCACACACCGAGACGGCCACAACAGCGCCGGTAATATTCATGTGCATATCGTATTCAACAGTCTGAGAAAACTGGATGTTGAACCGGAACCTTTCATGGAAAGACCCGCAGACAGTCGCGCCGGGTATAAGCATCATGTCTCGAACACTTTCCTAGAATATCTCAAGCAGGAAACAATGGAGATGTGCCAGAAGGAATCTCTTTATCAGGTAGATCTCCTCGCACCAGCAAAAGTACGGATAACCGACCGGGAATATTGGGCGCAGCGAAAAGGACAGGCTGCTTTGGACGCAGAGAACACTGAAAAGATAGCAAAAGGAATCGCGCCAGCGGAAACCAAATTTGAGACTATCCTTGGCTCGTTACGCACAGCGATCAGCAAAACAATGGCCGACAGTGTAGATATGAACGAGTTCCAGCAAAAGCTCTTTGAGAACTACGGGATCAGCGTTCATGAAAGTCGTGGCCGGTTAAGTTATCTGATCCCTGACAGGGCAAAAGCAATCTCAGCCCGTAAGCTTGGAACAGACTTCGACAGGCGATTTCTCGAAACCTACTTTCACACTGCGCGAAAACAATTGTCTGTTGAGATATCAGCGCAATCGGATCATTCTCGTACAGGTCAGCCACACTCGTATCCTTCGTCGATCCGGCTTGTTGCGGATCTTCAGAAATGTGCCAAGGCTCAGGAAAACAAATACTACGCGCAGAAGGTCAAGGTCGGAAACCTACAACAGCTTGCAAAGACAATGGCGTTCCTTCAGGAAAATGGAATCGGCACCCAAGAAGAATTAGCTGCTCTTCTTTCTGCCACTCAGATTGACCGGCAGGAGAAACACGACGCACTCCTCGCAACCGAAAAGCGGCTGAAAACAGTCAATCAGCTCATTCATTACACCGGCCAATACCTTGCCAACAAGAAAGTGTTTGCTGCACATATGAAAGCAAAAAACAAAAGGGATTTTCGACAGGCGCATGAACCGGAAATTCTTCTCTATGAAGCTGCGCGGAAGGCCCTGAACCAGCTCTCCGATGGAGAAGCGATTCCCACGATGACCAGTCTCCGAGAGGAAAAGGAGCAGCTGACGGCAAGGAAAAATGAGCAATATGAATCTTATTCCTTTACCAGAGCAAAGCATCGTGAACTTCAAACAATTCAAGCAAATGTCCAAGACATTCTCAAGAATAGTCCCGATATTTCTACGGAGCATTCCGAGGAACGATCCTGATTTTTGTTATAGTGGTTGTTCCTGCTTCCCACGCCAGTCTTACAGCACAATAGATAAGAAAAATGCCCGGTGTAGGGTGTCAGTAAATCTGACGCCCCACACCGGGCAGCGTATTATAGGTCAATGTCTGCTGCAAGCTGTTCCGTTGTCTCCAAAACATCAGAAAATTCCAGTTCACTTGCATAGCTGTTCTCCGCTGCATAGCTCTTCCAAAGCAAGTGCATCGGCGGTTCTTCCCGGATATCTCTCAGAATATCACGCCAGTCCCTGATTTCTTCCAGAGACCCACGCTTTTCTGCGGTATGTATGACAGCAGCGCGAAGATATTCCATGTTTACCTTGTCTTTGTAAAGCCGGTACAGCATGTGAAGATCGTAGAAATCTCTGGCTCGTGTTGTGCCAATGTTTCTTCGGATGATCGTTTCGTACTTTTCGGCCAGCACCGTTTCCAGTGTGTATGCCATGACAGGCACGCTCCGCTCGTCGAAAGAAAGCGGGAAGTCGTAACGGATTGCTGCCGGGGTGATCTTGTCGCCGGTTGTGATATCTATTTTCATCGGCGCATTGATCTTGCCGTATCGTGCTTTCAAATGGGCACGGAAATTGTTGTAAGCATCTTCTTCACGGATTGGCTCAATAGACTCAAAAACAAATTCTACACCGTCCTGCACATCCACGGCAAGGATTTTCTTGAGCACTTCAACAATCTCGTCTTCTTCCATTGTAATCCCGCGAACCGTTGTATCCATGTCCATTGTCGTTCGTTCACTGATTCCAATCATGGAGGAAATCAGCAGACCACCTTTCAGGATAAAGTTGCTGCTATAAGGGGACTTGGCAAGACGCTCCAGAATCCGTTCAAACAGGAACATCTGCAACACTTCCTGCGGTCTCAAATTTTTCTTTGCCGCAATGTTTCGGATTGCGCCTTTTAACTGTTCCGGGGATTTCATAACAATACCTCCATATAGGTTCTAATCTCTTTCTCTATTCCAAAGACTTTCCCGTACTTCAAGAGCTTCCGACTGTTCGGCTTCCCCTTGAAGTACTCCTTGATAGCCTGTGAGTAAAGCTGCATCTCCATTTGATCTTTGTCCCGGATCAAATCACAGATGCACCGTTCGCGGTCGTATAGGCGCACCGCAGCACCCAGAGGGGACTGCGATTCGGTGACGCCAAGCTCCAGCAGCTCAGGCTGTACATAATGGAAGCGCACATTGGGAGTATTCTTTGTGACAGTACGCACATTTGCACCCTGTCCTACGGTCATATCCAAGACATGCGGAACACGATCTGACATTCCCAATAGATACAGCGCTGTTCCATATGAAAAAACAGCCTTGGAGCAACGGACTTGCAACAGCGCATATTCGTCAGCCAGCCCATCCGTTATTGTGTAAATGCCTCTGCTGATGCGTTCCAGTTTACCTGCATCCATGTATTTTTTCAAGTTTGTCCGACTGATACCAGCAGCTTCCACATCCGCCGTTCGGATGAAGCCTTCTCCGGAGTCTGCTATCTCCTGTATTTTCTCCCATACCTGATCCATAATGTCACCACCTTGAAGTTACAATCACGCTTTAGATTATAGCGTTCTAAAGAGCGTTTGTAAAGTTCTCGCTGAAAATATTATTTCCGATGTGAAAGAAAATATGCCTTCAAAGCAAAAAATACCCGGTGCAGGCCACCAGACTTTCTGGCGACCCACACCGGGCATCGTTTATTTTAGCTCAGATCATGATCACAGTCTCTGCTTTTGGGTAGTTTCACTGCGTCCTGATGCTGCCGTTCGGCTTCCGTCTTTTTCTCCTGAAGTTTCTCCAAAACAGAAGGCTTTTTCTCAGGCTCCTGTTCCTTTTTTCGGTCTCCGTTGTTAATGATCCCGTCAATCATACCGTAGTCATCTTCCAGAAGCTCCTCAACCTTCTCCAGCGGATTATGTGCGAAGAACTCAGGCACCTGCCTGAATCCAAAAGCATCCACATAGAATGCCTGATCCTGACCATTCTGATGAAGAACAACAACATCGCTCACACTCAGAGAGTGGCCTCGAAAATCAGCCGGATGACGCAGGTTGAAGCGCTCATAGATACTGTCCAGAGTCTCGCCCGGAGGTAGCAGTCCGGAGTAGACGCAGGAGTAGTTTCTTCCATCCAAGGGCTTCCCTTGACTGTTCAATTCTCCATAAGAGAGGAAGGACAGTTTCCGGGCATCTGCATTGTCCCGATCAATCTGATACAAAGAAAAGCGTGGGATCTGCATCTCCTGATAGAAGGCGTCCATAGTTTTGACCATTGCCAAGCATTCTTTGGAATATTCAGTATTGGTCTTGGCAAGCGCAAGCAAAGTCCGCCGAATGGAAAAATCGTTTCCAGTCCGCAGCAAGGTAGAAAGCTGGGCGGTTTTCGCTCTATATGCACTTTCAGGAATGCCATAGAACGAGTCCAGCCCAGTGTCTCGGAGAAGATCCGCCATATGTCCTGCCAGCATATCAGCTTTCTCTTTGCTTCCTTCCGGGGCGGGAATCGGTACAAGCCTGTCTCCCATCTGAGCAAAGATCTGAGGCGTTCTGAAGATCTCCGTAAACTTTGCAATTTGCTCCTCGGTCAGGGAACCAAAACTGTCATCCGTAAGGCCAGTCACAAGGAAGGTTCCGGCAATCACATCATAGAGCTGCCCATCTTCGTCATACAGTCCTCGATTCAAGGGCAGCCCTTCAAGTTTTCCTTCCTCGTTTGCAATTACGGCCACGGGATCAGAAAACGGATATACAACTTCGATGTATCCGCCCACGGCCTTCTGAAGGGCAGAAAGGTCAGTGCTGATTTTCGTTATGCGCGGCTCCTTGAATGGCTCGACAATCAACGCAGTGATCTGGTCACCCTGATCGGGCATCTGCTCGTTTTCGACATAGTTCGACTCAAAATTCATTTTCATCATCCTCCTCATACACCGTAAAATCCAGCTTGGAAAACTCCTCATCCGTCATCTGCTCCAGCTTTCTAACCAACTGCTCGCAGATTTCTTTCAGTTCCTCATTCTCAAAAGAAGGACGGCGGCTCAGGACATCCTGAAGTGCCGCCGTTCGGGTGGAAGTATCAAAAATATACAGCAGGTTCATCTCTTCAACATTCAATTTCATTCCTGTTCCATCTCCTTATGCTTTACATGGGACTGTACTGATTTCTTGGACTGTTCAACCTGTGCCTGCTTTGCGCGAAGATCGGCCAAGACGGATTTTCTTTTTTCAATCTTCTGTGAGGCCGTCTTGTCATAGGCCGTACCGGCAGGCTTCAGTTCATAATCGGATTGCTGTTTGGCTGTAAGGGGCTTCAAATATTCCAGATACCCCCACGCCTGCATCTGGCCGTTCTCAACAGGGATGCGGTCATCAAAATTCTCGACTGTAACCGGCGCATTTTCTCCCTTGGGGAAGGTTCCCGGTGCGATCGGTCTCTGCGTGGAATAATAGCGATAAAGGCCATTTTCCTGAAGACCTGCGTATTCTTTGCCTGCAAACTGTTCTGCTTGATGTTCTTTGAACGCCGCATATAGCGTTTTCTTCATCACATCCGGAGTCATAGCCGGATTAGAAATCTGAATGATATCATCTCTCGAAACATATCCGCGACTTTCTGCCACAAGCGCACATTGAAGCGCTTCCATCTGCTCCGCACTATAGGCTGGATTCGCAAACACTTTGAAGTCAAGCCTTTGCTCCAGTCCATATTCAAGCTGATGCCATTGTTCCGGCGTGTAAAAAGCCTTGGGAATGCCACTCGCTTCATACTGGTACTTGATTTCTGCCACATCTTCCGGGCTGATGGGATACTCTGTCAAATCGGTAGGCCGTCCCGCAACCCACACCTCTTTGAGGTCATAGCCCTGAGAAGCAAGTTCCACCATAAAGCTTACCTGTTCAGCAGAATAATCTGGATTACCCCAAATCTGCTCATGGGTCTCTGCAAGGGGGATCGCAGACCCGCTCCATTCCATCAGTTTCTCATCCGAGTAACCATAGGTCGATAGAATTTCCTCGCAAGCTGCCGACAGGGATAGATTTTTCTCTTCTCCGATTCTGCCGCCATCTACATCCCGGAAAGAGCTATCATACAAGGTATAGTCCCATGCTCCACTGTCTGTCAGGTGAATATCAAGATACCCAACCGCCCCGATGACATAGGATACCGCGTCCTTTTCTGGAAGAGCGATTTCTGCGTCGCGTTCCTTCTGAAGCTCCAGCATACGACTCTCAATATCCGTGATCATCTCCGACGCAGCCTTTCGGATCGTCTGAAGAGATGCGTTCAGCTCTGGCGTTTCTTTCCCATGTGACCAGCCAGCGATATAAGCAAAGCTGTAGTCTGAGGTGTCGATTCCAAAGTGCTGACAGACTGTAAATGCTACGGATTCCGCTTCAACTTCCTTGCTGTTTCGGCTCTGTTCCGGCATTTCTGAAATGTTTTCCTTCGGGTCAATCGCATGAAGCTTCTGATGTGCCATTTCATGAATGGCCGTCTTGATCGTTTGCAGCTGACTCATGCCAGCTTGCAGCGCAATACGGCGCTCAAGCTGATGATAATAGCCCTTCGCGCCGCTCTCAATTTGCTCGAATTCCATTGGAACCGGGCAGGTTCTTTTCAGCGCTTCAAAGAACATTTCATACTGCGCCACATCTCCGGTCAGCTCGTCTACGCCGATGGTCGGTAGCTCACGCCCCTCCGTCTGGGAAACATCAAACACGCTGACCACCTTAAAAGCTGGCCTCAAAACCTCCTGTGTTTCCATAACGGGATTTCCGTCCTTATCAAGCACCGGCTTCTGCGTAGCTGGATCAATCTTCTCCATTTCAACCTTGTCCTTGTAGGGAGTGGGGGCGATGATTCGGATTGCTTTTTCACCCTTCTGCACCTGACGGCCAAACTGCTTCTGCCAAGCCGTATATCCGGCAACCAGCGTTGCATCGGGCTTCTGGAAGCAAATCAGAAGGGTGTTATTCAGGCTATAGTCATGGAATTTGCTCATCGTGCGAAGCCATGTCGTGTACTGCTCAGAGTTGAACAGCTCTTGGATGCCTTGCTCCAGCTGGTCAGTAATTTCCTTCACCCGCTGGTACTGTGTGTTTTCTGCCAATTTGAACTCCTTTCCCCAGATAATACTGGCATGAATAAAGGCAGGGATAGCGCTTATGTTCCTCTATCCCTGCCTCGTATTAAAAGATTTAATTGCAATGAGTATCGGCTTCGGAACGGCTAAAATGGTCGGTATATCCGTTGTCCTTTGCCCGTGCGCTCTGCGCTGCTTTCCATGCAGCGGACTTTGGGAGACTGATGTGGATAAGCCGTTTCGCCACCCGGTAGGTCATAGCCCCAAGCCCTGCTTTTTTGACAAGCTGAACATCTTCCGGATACCGTGCAGCCATCATTTTGAGCCGTCGTTTCAGCACAGGATTATGGGTATAGACCTCAGCTGTTGCTTCCTCCTCATTGAAGTTGATGATGGTTTCTTGTTCGTACTTCGTCAGCCTCATGATCTCCTGCCTCCAGAATCATTTCGGTTTCCGTTGTCCGCAAACTCCAATTTGAGATTGACATACTGGCCGGTATCCTCAAGGACAAAATAGGCGTCGAAGGTTTTGCCAGTCCTTTGCGAGTAAATCCCTCTCACAAAAACCCGACCGTCCTTCAAAAGTGCAGCTGCCATCGTTTTTGTGATCCTTTTCTTCTTGCAGGAAAGCCAGTTGGATTCCTTCCACAGCCGGAACTTGCAATCCTTATTGGAGCAGTAAAAGTTCTTTTGCCCCTCATAAATCGGCGCACCACAGCGGGGGCAAGTGCCAACCGGTTCCTGCTTGGCTTTACCGCCAAAACGCTTCTGTTCTTCCGGGCTGACTGTTGAGTATTTCTGCATCAAATCCAGCATCATCCGCTCAATCCCATCCATAAAGCTCTGCGATTGAACCTTGCCGCGCTCTACCTGCATCAGGGTGTTTTCCCACTCTGCGGTCAACTTTGCCGATTTCACATCATCCGGCAGTACCGATACAAGATTGATTCCATCTTCCGTAGGGATCAATTGCTTTCCTTTGCGCTGAATATACCGGGAAGAGACAAGCTTTTCGATAATGGAAGCTCTCGTTGCCGGGGTTCCAATTCCTTTTTTCTCAGTATTCTCGTCGAAGCTGTCATTACCGGCAGTTTCCATGCTGGATAGAAGCGTAGCCTCTGATACGCTTTGTCAAGGGTGTTTAAGAAATTTTTTCGCTTTGTTCAAACTCTTTTGCACAATCATTCAAAATAAGCCGCTTAATCTTATCGGTCATCGTTTCCTTGCTCGTTTCGCTGAAATGCAGCTTGACACGATAGGTTGTCTTTCCAATCCTCTTTACCATAACGGGCTGCTGTATACCTTGTGCGGTCAGAGGGGAAGCGGTAGGGGTGGCGGTGCGGGTGTTGGTTTCGTTGCTCATAGGCTCTCCTTTCAAAGATAAAGCCCCATGCGGTCAGCACATGGGGCGGTGGTCGGTATAGTGAAAGTGCGAAAGTGCAAAGTGCAAAGGGTCTGCGTTTTGCACTTTCAGCTTGCGGGTTCGGGTGGCTGCTTCTTCTTGATGAAGTTGTACCATTGACCGCCGACACGCCTTGCGCCTAAAATGCCGCCCATGTTGCGCTTGGCGTTCTGTACCGTCCTTTCGGATATTCCGGCTTCGGCTGCGGCTTTTACAATGTCCTCGCTGGCAAGCTCTTTCCCGTCTGCAAGCAGGTCAAGTATCA
>ERZ780195.1775-NODE-1775-length-16411-cov-16.978051_pt1 | contig 16411 bp, 13 predicted proteins | sample MGYA00511017_ERZ780195 | MGnify/ENA primary metagenome ERZ780195 (study PRJEB29588, sample SAMEA2159974) | human gut metagenome | biome: human gut; feature: human-associated habitat; material: faeces | place: Denmark | collected 2008/2010 ...
GGGGGAGCTTGCCCCCCCGTCCACCAGCTTGTCAAAAAGACTATTTTGACAAGCTGACCCGCCCGGACGCTTCGTCCGGACGGGTTTTCTTCGCCGATTATTCTTCGTCGACGGGATGGGCCTTGGGGGCGTTTGCCGGCGTGAGGGGCACGGGAAACACCGCCTTGGCGCAATGGGGACAGACGTACTTCGTTCCCTCGGGCGCGCCGGATTCGATCACGAATACCTGCGCGCAATGAGGGCAGACGCAGCCCGCCAGCGCATCGTCGTCGCTCTTTTCCGCGTCCGCCGCGCCGTGAAGCAGGTGCAGCTGATCCGCCGCGCCGTCGAAGTCGTCGTAATCCTCCTCATCCTCGTCGTCCGCGAGGTCGAACACGCCGTCGCTGTCGCCCTCCAGCGCGGACAGATCGTCGTCGATGCTCTCCACATAGTCGTTCAGATCGGCGAGCACCTCGTCCATGGAGTCCACGCGCTCGCACAGATCGCCCAGCAGATCGGCGATGCAGTGGATCACCTTTCCGTTGGCGGAATCGGACTCGAAATTCATTCCCTCCAGCAGGCCCTTGAGATAGCCGACTTTTTTGGCAGTGTCCTTCATCTGCAAAACCTCCCGATGGAAAATCGAGCAGAGCGGGGAAGGCCCCCGGTCTGCTCGTGTAATATCTGACGCTTATGCGCGGCCCAGATACTCGCCGCCGTCGCGGGTGTCGATCTTCAGCACGTCGCCGACGTTGATGAACAGCGGAACCTGCAGGGTCAGGCCGGTCTCGAAGGTGGCGGGCTTGGTGGTGTTGGCCGCGGTGTCGCCGGCAAAGCCGGGATCGGTGTCGGTGACCTGCAGCTCCACGAAGTTGGGCGCCTGCACGCTGAAGGGCGCGCCCTTGAAGAAGCGCACGGTGACGTTGGTGTTCTCCTTGACGAAGGGAATGGCGTCCTCCACCTGCTCGTGGGTCAGCATCAGATCGTCATAGGTCTCCATATCCATGAAGTGATAGAACTCGCCGTCGTTGTAGGTGTACTGCATTTCCTTGGTCTCGATATAGGCGCGCTGGAACTTGTCGGTGGGGTTGAAGGTGCGCTCAAGAACCGCACCGGTGACGACGTTCTTGATCTTGGTGCGGACGAAGGCCGCGCCCTTGCCGGGCTTGACGTGCAGGAAGGACACGATGGTCCACACGCCGCCGTCCATTTCAAAGGTAACGCCGTTTCTGAAATCGCTTGCACTGATCATGGGGGTATTTCCTCCTCAAAATGTAGTCGGGATGGGAGTGGCTCCGGGGAGCCGCACGGCTTACAGCTCGATCAGCTGCTTCGGCGCGGTGATCGGGTCGATGTAGCCGTCCGAAGTGATGATCGCCATGTCCTCGATTCGGCAGCCGCCGAGACCGGGGATATAAATGCCGGGCTCGATTGTGATGACATGTCCGGGCACGAGCACCGTGGAACTGCCATGAGCGACCCGGGGCTGTTCATGGATAAACAGGCCGACGCCGTGGCCGAGGCTGTGGCCAAACGCGCCGGGATAGCGCGCGTCGATGAAATCGCGGGCGATTGTGTCGACGTCGCCGCAGACCGCGCCGGGGCGCACCGCGTCCAGCGCCATCAGCTGCGCGTCCAGCACGCGCTGATACAGCTCGCGCAGCTCGGCATTGATCTTGCCGAAGCCCACCGTGCGGGTCATGTCCGCGCAGTAGCCGTTCACCTTCGCGCCGAAGTCCAGCGTCAGCAGCTCGCCGTTTTCGATCACGTGATCCGAGGGGATCGCGTGGGGCAGAGAGCCGTTTGCGCCCGCCGCCGCGATGGTGTCGAAGGCGTTGCCCTCGCCGCCCAGCGAGAGCATCTCGTAATCCAGCATGATCTGAACCTGCTTCTCGGTCATGCCCGGATGAATTTTGCCCAGCAGATTGTCGAAGGCCCTGCAGGAAATGGCCGCGGCCTTCTGAATGGATTCGATCTCGCCCGCGTCCTTGATGAGGCGCAGCTCCTGAGGCAGCTCGGACAGGGGGATCAGCTCCACGCCCTCCAGCGCCTTCTCCAGCGCGAGATACTCGTCATGCGTCAGATAATCGGTCTCCACGCACAGGCGCTTCACGCCCTGCGCCTGACAGAGCTCGCGGACGACCGCGGACTCGGACACGCCGTTGCCGGTGCGGCGGCAGTCGCACTCGGGAGCCTGCCGACCGGCCTGCTCCACATAGCGGAAGTCGGTCACCACAACCTGCGCGTTTTCGGAGACGAACACACAGCCCTCGCCCGTGTAGCCGGTCAGCCAACGGATGTTCTCAGGCCGATGGATCAGCGCCGCGCCGCAGCCGCGGTCGTTCAGCGCCGTCAAAAAAGCTTTGCAGCGGTTCAAAACCCATGCCTCCCGTCGTATACTATACGCACGATTTTATTATAGCACAGCCTTTTTCAAAATACCAGTTATAGTTTGGAGAATTTTTCGCCTGAGCAAACTTTTTTACCCGCCGCACCCCAAAAAACAAAAAAAGCCCGCGGGTTCAAACCGGGCTGCTCCCGCGGCGCGCGCCAACTTCTGCTTATTGCTGCTGCCTTTCGACCCTGACAAGATTCACAGCATGACGCCGCACAGGACCCAGTCATCATCACCCACGTGCCTGTCCATTATACCACATCCTCCGCCCGAGCGCAAGCCCCGCGCCGCGGAAAATTGTTGAAGTTATTGCAGAAGGCGCGGAAAACGTGCTATAATGGAAGCGGAACATCGGAAGGAGTTTATTCAACGGAGACCGTTACCCAAAACGGCGTTTCCATCGCCATAATTTCCGGGGCGGAAAAGCGCGTGAAAAACGCGTCCTCGGCGCTGGAGCTGGCGATGAGCGTTCGATAGACGGGCGCGTCGCGCATCGCGCTGGACAAGCGCGCCGTCTGCGAGGACTTTTTCATCCTCAGCACCGGCCTCGCCGGAGAAATTTTGCAGAGATTCATCAACTATCGCTTCAAGTTCGCCATCTACGGCGATTATTCCCGCTGCACCAGCAGGCCGCTGAAGGATTTCATCCGGGAATCCAACGAAGGCAGGGATTTCTCCTTCGTCGCCCCCGGGAGGAGACCGTGCGGCATCTGGCCGACGCGCCAGAGCGGTAATCAGGGAGGAACATTCATGGAAATTCGCATTCTCGCCCCCGGCGACGCGCTGTGGAGCCACGCGTCGGACTACGCCGCCGCCTGCCCGTGGCCGGGCGGAGCCGAGCTGGCAAAACGAATGCGCGCCAACGGCTTTGCCGACTGGGAGCGCGTGTTTCTGGCGCTGGACGGCGAAAATCCGGCGGGCTTCTGCGCTCTCGTGAGCGGCGACTGCCCCGGCGGCGCGCCCGAATCGCCGTTTATCGCAGGCCTGTTCGTGGATCGCGCCCATCGCGGCCGCCGCCTGAGCAAGGACTTAATCGACGCGGCGGAGGATTTCGCCCGGAACGCGGGCTTTTCCCAGGTCTGTCTCGCCAGCGATCTGGTGGGCATTTTCGAAAAATACGGCTTTTCCTCGGCGGGAGAGACGAAGAACGGCGAGACCCTGTTCGTCCACGCCCTGCCCGCGCCGGAAAACGCGAAGGCCGTCTCGCCCCTGCGATCCATGCTGCCGCTGATGGCGGGCCTGCTGGCGCTCATCGGCGCATGGATGGTCGTCGGCCGGTGGATCTTTCCCGGCTGAGCGGCGTTTTCGCAAAAATTCACTTGCATTCGCCCGCCGGGCGCGATATAATGAAAGCTGCAACGAAGGAGAAGCCCTCTGCCCGAAGGTCTCAGAGAGCGCGCCCACGGCTGAAAGGCGCGCGCCCGCAGGGCGGATGCGGCCCGGACTCCCGAGCGCGCGGAAGAACCCGCCGCCGAGCTCTCGGCGCGAAATTCCGCCGGCCGCCCCCGTTACCGGGCGCACGAGCATCAAGCAAGGTGGTACCGCGAAGCAATCCTTCGCCCCTGCAAATAACGGGGGCGGAGGTTTTTTCAATCCAAGCCATCCGACTCAACCATCCGTAAAGGAGCGAACGCACATGAAGGTCAGAAATCTCGTTTCCAAGCGCTTTAAGGAAACTCCCGCCGACTGCCAGATCGCCAGCCAGGCGCTGATGATGCGCGGCGGCTACATCAAGCCCGTCGGCAACGGCATCTTCACCCTCTGCCCCATCACCAAGCGCATCACCTCGAAGATCGAGAAGATCATGCGCGAGGAAATGGATCGCATCGGCGGCCAGGAGGTTCTCTTCCCCGTGACCATGCCCGCCGCGCTGTGGCGCGAGTCCGGTCGCTTCGATTCCGTGGGCAGCGAGCTGCTGCGCTTCCGCGACCGCTCCGGCGCGGACATGGTGCTGGGCATGACCCACGAGGAGGCCGCCGTCCATTTCGCCCGGGATCTGGCCGACAGCTACGCCCAGTATCCCTTCATGATCTATCAGATTCAGACCAAGTTCCGCGACGAGCCCCGCTGCCGCGGCGGCCTGATCCGCGTGCGCGAATTCACCATGAAGGACGCCTACTCCTTCCACACCTCTCAGGAGGATCTGGAAAAATACTACGCCGAGTGCTACGAGGCCTATAACCGCATCTTCGCCCGCTGCGGCGTGCCCGAGGTGGTGGCCGTGGCCTCCGACAGCGGCATGATGGGCGGCAAGGTCTCCCACGAGTACATGCTGCTGACCCCCGTGGGCGAGGACACCATCGTGCTGTGCCGCGACTGCGGCTACCGCGCCAACATGGAGGCCGCGCCCTGCATCGTCCACGGCGATCCCGGCCAGACCGCGCCGCTGGAGAAGGTGGAAACGCCCAACGTCAAAACCATCGACGATCTGTGCGCCTTCCTGAAGATCAGCGCCAATCAGACCTGCAAGGCCGTGGTCTATCAGGAGAACCTGACGGACAAGTACGTCGTCGCCTTCCTGCGCGGCGATCTGGACATCAACGAAACCAAGCTGCGCAACTACCTGCGCGCGGAAATTCATCCCGCGGAGATCACCCCCGAGAGCGGCCTGACCGCCGGCTTCATCGGCCCGAAGGGCCTGCCCGGGCAGGTGCGCGTGGTCTACGACGCGTCGCTGAAGGGCATGAACTGGGTCGCCACCGGCGCGAACGAGAAGGACATGCACTACGTCGGCTTCAATATCGCCCGGGAAATGGGCGAGGTGGAGTATGCGGACGTGGCCAAGGCCTACGACGGCGGCATCTGCCCCGTCTGCGGCAAAAAGAGCATCTACACCTCCCGCGGCATCGAGGTGGGCAACATCTTCCAGCTGGGCACGCGCTACACCGAGTCCATGGGCATGACCTATGTGGATCAGGACGGCTCGCTGAAGAACCCCATCATGGGCTGCTACGGCATCGGCGTGGGCCGTCTGGCCGCGTCCATCTGCGAGGCGCATCACGACGACTACGGCCCCATCTGGCCCATGTCCATCGCGCCGTGGCACGTGGAAATCTGCTCGCTGCGCGCGGATAACGAAGAAGTCGCGCAGACCTCGCAGCGGATCTACGACGAGCTGACGGCGAAGGGCGTCGAGGTGCTCTGGGACGATCGCCCCGTGAGCGCGGGCGTGATGTTCTCCGACGCGGATCTGTTCGGCATTCCGCTGCGCGTGGTCGTCAGCCCGAAGGGCCTCAAGAACGGCACCATCGAAATCTCCTCCCGCGATAAGAAGCTGGCGGAGAAGCTGCCGCTGGAGGAAGCGATTAACTTTATCTCCAAACTGACTTTGGATGCACTTGCTGCGGCAGGCTGAGCCTGCACCCAATTGCTGCCGCTCAAGGTTGACGCACTCTTCGCCGCGGTGGTCGCGGCTCGACTGCTGCGGTGCGTTTCTGGGAAAAGGTAAGTACGAACTGACGGCGCAGTCCCGCGATGGTCGCGGGGCTGCGCCTGTGTTTTTGGGTTGAACTGCGTTTCGCCCGAAGACGCGGCAGCAAATGGAGAATCCAAGGAACCTGAGGTTCCTTGGCGGGTCTGGGCAGCGCCCAGCGTAACCCCAGCCCGCCCGACCCAAAACAAAAGGCGAACCAACGCCCCTTCTCCTGCCCACCTCTCGCGGAACCATGAGGGCGGGCCGCTAACTTCCGAGCGAATTCGCAGGGCGCGGCGGCAAAGTTGGCCGCCCCGCAGGCGGTCAACGCGCCGCCGCGCCCTGCGAACAGCCGGAACGTCGCCCCATCGCGCCATTGCCTTTCCTCTCCATCATCCCATCCCGCCATCGCCCATGTCTTCCCTCCCCATTTTCCCATCCCGCCATCGCCCATGCCATCTGCCCTCATCCATCACACCCCCCAACCTCTCCCCAAAAAAACGAAATTCACAACAAAGCCCCCATTTCGCCCCATATCCCCATTTGACCTTCCGCCCATTTTGTGTTATGCTGAAAATGGAAACTGCAAACCGAAGGAGGAATACACCATGCTGAAAAGGATGCTGATTTCCATGCTGATTCTGCTGCTGACGGCCCTTCCGGCCGTTTCCGCGCTGGCCGAGCCATTTTCGGATTTTGAAGACCTCACCAACGAAATCCCCGAAGAACCCGTCGTCACCGACGCGGACGGCGTCACCGTCACCGCCGAATACGACGCGGTGTCCGACCTGTCGCGCTATACCGCCACGCTCAAGGACGGCGCGGGCGTGACCGCCCGGGACGTGCTGTTCTCGCTGTACTACTACCTCGACCCCGGCTGCACGGAGAAAACCGGCCTCGCCGGGCTCGACGTCTCCGGCCTGGACTCTTACCGCCTCCAGCTCTCCCCGGAGCACATCGCCGAGGCGACGGCCGACATGGAGGCCATCCGCGACGCGGGCCGCGACCACATCTGGAGCGAAACCGACCCCTGGACCGAGGCCGAGCAGACCGCCTACTGGAAGCTCAGCGACGAGTACGCCGCCGCCTGCGAAGCCGAATATCCCACCTGTGTAAAGCACATCGTGGACGCGTGCAGCCTCGACTGGGTCGCCATCGGCGACTGGACAGCGGAGCAGGTCGCGGCCGACGAGGGCCTGAAAATCGCCAACGCCATGGTGCAGTGGGGCTACGCCCATGCCGAGGACGACGGCAGCATCGTCGGCGCGCGCACCGGCACTGTCTGGAACCTCCGCGACGGCTACGCCCCGTCCATCGACGACTTCGTGAACGAACTCAAGCAGGTCTACGGCAACGACCTCGGCGCATGCTGGGCCGTGGAGGGCACCGTCAACTACGAGCCGCAGCTGCCCGACCTGACCGGCGGCTTCCTGCGCGCCTGCTACGCCGACAGTCCCGACTCCGTGACCTCCATCTCCGGCATCCGCATGGAGGACGAAAACACCGTCGTGGTCGAGCTGGAGGGCATCGACATGCACTCCGAAGCCGAGCTGTTCGGCGTGAAGCTCCTGCCGCTGGACGCCTACGGCGACGCGGCTCAGTGGTCGCCCGACGAGGGCCTCTACGGCCACGCCTTCGGCGACGTCTCGGGCATTTCCAATGCGCTCAGCGCCGACGGCGGCGCGCAGACCGTCACGCTGCTGGAGGCCGGCGAGTTCACCTTCGGCTGAGAAAAGAGCGCTGAATCCGCACCAAACGGAGAAATTGAATTCCCCCGGAAATCACGCCGCCCCGCGAGCCTTCGCGGAAGCGGCGTTTTCTGCGGAAAAAGCGGTGGATTGCACATCTCTCCTCCGAGTTTTCTCCAGAGAAAGTACCGCTGACGTTATGCTGCTCCCCGCTCTGAAAGCATTTCTTCCCTCCAACTGCCTCACCGCGCCGCCCTTCCTCCCGCGCGGCGCTCATCGACCTCCTTCCCGCCCATCGCCCTCCGTCTCCTGCGGATATACTTCTCCCGCGTGGCCTGACCGCCGCGGAGATGACGCTCTTCGCGATTGCGGCGCAGCACCGCGTCCACCCTCCGAGCCTGTGCCGGATCCAGCTGCGGCAAACGCTCACGCATGTCCTTGTGGATGGTCGTCTTGCTCACGCCGAAGGTCTCGGCGCAGGCGCGCACCGTCGCGCCCGTCTTGAGAATGTGCCGCGCCGCGGCGGCCACCCGCCGCTGAACTTCCTGCTTCACGCGCTCCCCCTCCCGTCTGTCCTCAGGCTATGCGCACCCGGCGGCGGCTAGAGCATGCGCGGAAATTCCTGCGGGCTTTGCGCGAAGCCGCCGCATCATCCGCTTTGCGCGGAAATCCTCACAGTCGCCGCACAGAAATTTCCCGTCATCCCGCTGCGGAAAAAGCAAAAGCCCTTCCCCGCATATCCCCCTTCCGCCGCGCGTAGGCTGAACGCGAAAGGGCGTGATTGCAATGGCTGAAAATCTCTCTCCGCTGGGCACGGCTTCGCTGCGCGGCGTGACGGTTCGGGAATCGGACGGCGCGGTGAACTACGCCGCCGTGAAGGCCGACGGCTTCTCCATCGTCTATTTCCGCGCCACCGCGGGCGCGAGCTACGCCGACTGCCGGCTGGATCCGAGCCTGACGGCGGCCCGGAAAGCCGGGCTGACCGTGGGCTTTCTGCACTATCTGACGGCGCGGACTCCCGCCGAGGCGCGCGCGCAGGCGGCGTTTTTCCTGAAAACCGTCCAAAATCGGCCCGCGACGCTGCGCGCGGCCATGTCCTTCGACCGCTTCCGCGGTCTGACCATCGCCCAGGCCAACGCCATCGCCGAGGCCTTCCTCACTGCGGTGGAGACCGCCACGGGCAGCGCGCCGATGCTGCTGACCGACGCGCAGAGCGCCAACCTGCTGTGGTACGAGGCGCTGGCCCAACGCTTCCCGCTCTGGGTGGCGGACAACAGCGCCGAGGCCCCTCAGGTCAACGCGGGCAAGTGGTCGGGCTGGACGGGCTGGCAGTACGCCGACTACGCCACGGTTTCGGACACGGTGGAGCTGCCGCTGAGCCTGTTCACCGAAAACGTCTATCGCGCGGCGCAGGGCGGATCGGCGGAGAAGCTGGTGTGCGTCACCGTGGCCTACGGCGACACGCTCAGCGGCATCGCCCGGCTGTTCAACACCACCGTCTCCTCCATCGTCCGCCTGAACCGCATCGCCAACCCCAACCGCATCTATCCCGGCCAGAGGCTGTATCTGCGCGTGCCCGCCGGCACGCCGCTGGAATGCTGCGACAGCTACACCGTGCGCCGCGGCGACACGCTCAGCGGCATCGCCCGGCGCTTCGGCACGACGGTCGACCGGCTGGTGGAGGTCAACGGCGTCACCAACCCCAACCTCATCCGCGTTGGCCAGACGCTGAGCCTCGGCCTGTGCGGCGAACAGGCATGACAAAGGCTCCGCTCCCGTTTTCCGAGAGCGGAGCCTTCCAGCTTGTCAAAAAAGTCTTTTTGACAAGCTGGTGGACGGGGGAAGCAAGCTCCCCCGCCAGGTGCCGCGCCTCAAATCTTCGATTTGAGCCGTGGCAGTTTTGCCAAAGGCAAAACCTGAAAACCCTTTGGGGTTTCAGCCTTCCTGCCACTCCTACCAGTTTTTGCTGAAATCTTTCAGATTTCCGGGCGCAAAAACTGCAAGGGAACGATTTTTGCTCTGGAAAATGGGATTTTCCACCGCAAAAATCGCCCCGGAGGCGGCAAACCGAAATCTTCGATTTCGCTTTGCCGGTCGCGAAGCGACTTGCTTGCCCTTCAGGCAAGCAACCTTTCTGCCGTACACGCCGCCGAGCACGATTGGAAGTTCGAGAGGGCTTCGGCCCTCTCGAGCTCTCCGTGTTTTTTTTGACAGACTGAACCCGTCCGGACGAAGCGTCCGGACGGGTTTTCGCGTTTTTGGAGAGGATTATTTCTCGGGATTGTCGCTTCTCAGCAGCCCACAGACGGGAACAGATTCGCGTCGGTGTGGGGGAGGAAGCAGGCGGCGATGAACGCGTCCATGTAGCCCGGCTCGGTGGAGAGCTCGAGGTAGGTCATGCTCCGGGCCAGCTCGTCCACCTTTTCCCGGGACTGGTCGGAGGTGAGCATGGCGTACGCGCCGCTCAGGGACGAGTTGCCGATGTAGGAGAACAGGCTGATGTCGATGTCGGGCAGCATGCCGATGGTCACGGCGTTGCGCATGTTGATGCCGCTGCCGATGCCGCCGGCCACGTAGACGTGGTTGAGCACGCTGGGATCCATGCCCATGGAGCCGAGCATGGTCATGGTGGCGGAGAAGATGGCGCCCTTGGCGCGGATGAACGAGTCGATGTCCACCTCGTTGATCTCCACGTCGCGCACCGCGCCGGTGTCCTCCTTGAAGGCGAGGACGTAGCTGCCCATGCCGTTTTCGTCGCGGCGGACGCGGCGGCCCTCCCGGGAGAACTTGCCCTTGCCGTTGATGATGCCGGTGCGGAACAGCTCGGCGATTACGTCGATGATGCCCGAGCCGCAGATGCCCACGGGGTGCTTCGCGTCGCCGATGAGGGTGAAGGTGGGCTCCATGGTCTCTTTGTCGATGGAGCAGGAGTCGATGGCGCCGTCGGTGGCGCGCATGCCGCAGGAGATGTCGCCGCCCTCAAAGGCCGGGCCGGCGGAGCACGCGCAGCTCATCAGGAACTCGTTGTTGCCGAACACCAGCTCGCCGTTGGTGCCCAAATCGATGAACAGCGCCAGCTCCTCCCTGTTCCAGAGCATGGACGCGAACGCGCCGGCGGTGATGTCGCCGCCCACGTAGGAGCCGATGTTGGGCGCGAGAATCAGCTTGGCTTCGGGATGCAGGCCCAGCTTCAGATCGTTGGCGCGCATGTCGTCGGCCAGAAAGAAGGACGGAATGTAGGGTTCCATGCGCACGGGATCCGTGTCCAGCCCCAGCAGCAGGTGGTTCATGGTGGTGTTGCCCGCCAGGCACATGCGATAGACGCGCTCGGACGGAATCTTCGCCGCGGCGCACATCTGCTGAATCAGCGGGCAGAGGGATTCCTCAATGACGGCGTGCTGAAGGCGCTCGCTGCCGCCCTCGCGGCTGGCCTCGATGATGCGGTTGATGACGTCCGCGCCGTAGCGGATCTGGCCGTTGCCGGTGGAGGCCTTGGCGAGGATGGCGCCGTCGCGCATGTCCACCAGAATGGCCGCCACGGAGGTGGTGCCCAGGTCGACCACCACGCCGGGAATGCGCTCGTCTGCGTCGCCGGGCAGCACGTCCAGCACGCGCACGGTCTCGGCCGCGGTCTCCAGCACGCAGCGCACGTTGAAGGCGTTTTCGCGCAGCACGCGCGCCAGCTTCTTCAGCGCCGCGTAGGTGACCTCCACCTTCTCCGCGCCCGTTTCCTCCATGATTTTGCGGCTGAGGCGCTCGTTGTCGGGCATGGTGTCGTCGATGGTGGGCTCGGTCAGCGCGAGCGTCAGCACCGACAGGTTGTTGCCCATTTCGATGCCCGCCTCGGCGATTTCCGCGCGGGTATGGTTGAAGATGGCCAGCTCCTTTTCCGAGGAGATGTCCGCCACCTTCATGCGGCTGCGATAGGCCGAGGCGATGTCCGGCACCTCCACCACCACGTCGCCGGTGAGCTTGCTGACGCAGGAGAGCCGCCAGCCCTGGGCGTACTCCTCGTCGGTGATATGGCGCGTCTGGGGCGAATCCAGATCGCCCGAGAGCAGCTTTACGCGGCACTTGCCGCACGCGCCGTTGCCGGAGCAGGGCGCGTCGATGGCCACGTTGGCCCGGCGCGCGGCATCCAGCAGGTTGTCTCCCTCGGCGGCGTGGAGAACCACGTCCGCGCCGTTGACGCGGAAAGTTACAGAAACCATGATTGTTATATCCTCCGTCTCGGCAAAAGTGCGGCGCGAGGCCGCTCATAACGTTGCCTTTCTTCAATTATACCAAAGATGGTCGGATAAAGTCAACGAAAACCGCGTTCAGTCTCCGAAAAGGCAAGAAAGTGCCAAACCCATGAGAAAAAAACAAGATCGGATGCGCGGAGCGGATGAAAAAAGTGCAAATACAAAATTAAAAGCATTGACAAATGAAAATTGGCGTGATAAAATGATAAAAAGTTAAGAGAATTGCCGCATGGAAAAGCAGATACATAGTCGGCTTGCCGAATAAATGATACATAGGCGGTAAATTTAATGCAAACGAATTGGAAGAGGACGAACCTGAACGGGGACTGGACGCTGTTCTATCAGCCGAACAGCCAGTATGTCCAAAGCGGCGCGCACCCGACGACGATGGACGATCTCTGCGCGCAGGAGGGCTGCATTTCCGCGGTGGTTCCCGGAAATTTCGAGATCGACCTGCAGCGCGCGGGGCGGCTGGAGGATCCGTTTTTCGGCCAGAACGTGCTGAAGATGCAGAAGCTGGAAGCCATGCATATGTTCTACGGCCGGCGATTCGAATATCATCCCACGGCGGGGACCACGCCGGTGCTGACCTTCGAGGGACTGGACACCGTGGCCGAAATCTTTCTGAACGGAAGACGCGTCGGCCAGTGCGAGAACATGCTGATCGCCCAGACGTTCGAGCTGGACGACCTGCGCGACGGCGAAAACGAGCTGGTGGTGCACATTCTTCCGGCGTGCATCGCGGCGCGCGGGCGAAAGATGTCCGCGGCGAACAACGCGCTGAAATACGACTACGAATCCCTGCGGCTTCGCAAGTCCGCGTCCATGTTCGGCTGGGACATCATGCCGCGCATCGTGTCCGGCGGAATCTATCGCCCGGCGTACATTGAGGATCGCCCGGCGGAGCGGTTCAGGCAGCTGTATCTGATGACCACCGGTGTAAGCGCCGAGGACGAGACCGCGGAGCTTTCGCTGTTTTACGAGGTGGAGGCGCTGGGCGACGATCTGTCGGAATATCGCGTGCGCATGCGCGGCCGCTGCGGCGACAGCGCCTTTGAGGCCGAGGATCGGCTGTGGTACACCGCGGGCAAGCTGTTTGCCCATCTGGACGGCGCGAAGCTCTGGTGGCCTAAGGGCTATGGCACGCAGAACCTGTACGACGTGGAGGTCGTGCTGACGAAGGGCGGAGCCGTCGTGGACACGGCGAAGCTGCGCACGGGTCTGCGCACGGTGCGTCTGGAGCGCACGGCGCTGACGGACACGTTCTTCAGCGGAAAGTTCGGCTTCTATGTCAACGGCGAAAGGGTGTTTATTCTGGGCACCAATTTCGTGCCCATCGACGCGCTGCACAGCCGCGACCGGGAGCGCCTGCCCAAGGTCTGCGCGCTGCTGGAGGAGAGCGGCTGCAACGCCATCCGCTGCTGGGGCGGCGGCGTGTACGAGGACGACTATCTCTACGACTTCTGCGACGAGAAGGGCATTCTCATCTGGCAGGACTTCATGATGGCCTGCGGAACCTATCCCATCGACCCGGAGTTCTGCGAGATCATGCGCGGCGAGGCCGAGGCTGCGGTGCGCCGGCTGCGCCAGCATCCGTCGCTGATGCTCTGGTCCGGCGACAACGAGTGCGACATGAGCGCGTTCAAGCGGCATCCTTCGGGCAACCGCGTGACCCGCGAGGTGCTGCCCGACGTGGTGGAATACGAGGATCCCATGCGGCCGTTCCTGCCCAGCTCGCCCTTTGTGGACAAGGAGGCCGAGGGCAGGCCCGAGGCGTATCTGACCGAGAACCATCTCTGGGGCCCGCGGGACTACTACAAGTCCGATTTCTACCGCAATTCGCTGTGCAATTTCGCCAGCGAGATCGGCTATCACGGCTGCCCGAGCCGCAAGTCCATCGAGGAGTTCATCCCCGCGGACAAGCTCTGGCCCTGGCAGAACAACGACGACTGGATGGCTCACGCCTCCAGCATGGAGCTGGGCGAGTCGGGCAACTTCAATTATCGCATCAAGCTCATGGCCGATCAGGTGCGCGAGCTGTTCGGCGCAGTTCCGGACAATCTGGACGACTTCGCGCTGGCCAGCCAGATTTCTCAGGCCGAGGCCAAGAAGTTCTTCATCGAGATGTTCCGCACCGGCCAGCCCAACCGCACGGGCATCATCTGGTGGAATCTGATCGACGGCTGGCCCCAGTTCTCGGACGCGGTGGTGGACTACTACTTCCGCAGGAAGCTGGCCTTCTATTACATCAAGCGCGTGCAGCAGCCGCTGATTCTGTCCATGCGCGAGCCGGCCAACTGGAATCTGGAGCTGGTGAGCGTGAACGACGCCGGCGCGGAGGCGGAGCTGGACTACACCGTGACCGAGCTGACCACCGGAGAGGTGGTGCACAGTGCCCGCGCGACTGTGCCGAAGGGCGTTAAGGCATTGCTTCACATCCCCTACAGCCAGGGGGAGAAGAAACTCTACCTGATGGAATGGGAGCAGAACGGACAAAAGGGAAGGAATCACTATCTGGCCGGCAATCCGCCGTTCTCGCTGGAGCAGTATCGCTCCTTCCTGAAGCGCATCTGCGAATATGAGGAGGGATGTACCTGGAGAGAAATCTGAGGAACGAGGAAGTCTGGATGCAAAAACCACAGGGACAATATGAAAGGAGAACGTATTTCATGAAACTGAACCGAATGCTGGCGCTGCTGGTCATGCTGATGATGGCCCTGTCCATGTTCACCTTTGCCTCCGCCGAGGAGAGCAAGACCGTGACCTTCCCCCTGGAGGAGCCCATTGAAGTGACCGTGTACTGCTGCGCGGGCGAATCTTCCTACAAGCTCGAGGATACCGCCATCTACAAGTGGATGGAGGAAAAGACCAACGTCCACCTCAAGGTGGTCAACACCAACCTGACCGAAAACGACGAAAAGCGCAACATCGCCCTGAATTCTGGCGACTACGCGGAAGTGTTCTTCAAGAGCGGCGTCTCCCCGGACCAGCTGCTCGAGTTCGGCAAGGAAGGCGTGTTCATCGCGCTGGACGACATGCTGCGCGAGTATGCCCCCAACTACTGCGCCATCATTGACGCGCGCGACGACTGGGGCGCTGTGACCTCTTCCGACGGCCACATCTACTCCCTGTTCGAGATCTCCAAGCCCAATGTGGGCAACACGCCTCACATGTGGATCAACCAGCAGTGGCTGGACAACGTGGGCCTGAGCATGCCCACCAACGCCGACGAGTTCTACAACGTCCTGAAGGCCTTCAAGGAGCAGGATGCGGACGGCGACGGCGACCCGAACAACGAGATTCCGTGGATCGCTTCCAGCGACATCACCCCCGTGGAGGACATCCTGCCCCTGTTCGGCTTCAACATGCAGGGCTGGTGGGATCCGTGGGTTGTCTCTGAGGACGGCGAGAGCATCGAGTTCTTCCCCGCCACCGAGCGCTACAAGGAAGTGCTGGCGTTCATCACCAAGTGCTACGACGAGGGTCTGCTGTTCAAGGATACCTTCAGCACCACCAACGAGCAGGTCTGCGCGCTGGGTCAGACCGGCGGCTCCATCGGCGTGTTCTGCCACTGGCATCCCGGCAATGTGGTCGGCTATTACGACAAGGACAAGACCGCTGAAGAAAACGTCGTCACCCAGTACACCGCCATGCTGCCCTTCACCGGCGCCAAGTGGCCCACGGCGGGCGGCCTGAACCGCGGCGGCATCGCCATCACCGACAAGTGCGAGTATCCCGAGGTCATGCTGGCCTGGGCGGACATGCTCTACAGCGAGGAAGGCTCCCGCGTCGCCAACTTCGGCATCGAGGGCGACACCTATGACATCGTGGACGGCTGCGTGAAGATGCGCGAGGTCTCCGAGACCTGGGGTGAGAACGTGAACCACGCGCTGCTGCAGATGGGCGGCGGCACCTTCGCCTCTGTCAAGACCTACAGCGACGATCTGGAAGCCTACTACGATCTGGAAAAGGATCCCTCTGCCCGCATTCTGGCCGATACCTACGATTACTTCGAGGACAACGACCTGTTCTACGGCGCTTGGCCGGCGCTGGCGCTGACCGAGGACGAGGTGGAAGCCAACGCGGACATCAACGCCGACATCGACGCCTACCGCCTGAGCTACCGCGCCGAGGTCATCACCGGCAAGAAGGTTCTGGACGACACCTGGGAAGAGTATCTGAACACTCTGAACAACATGGGCCTTCAGACGGCTGTGGACAACATGAACGCCGCTTACGCGCGCTATAAGGCCGACTGATTGAACCATCCAATAACCCCGTGAAACGCAAGGCAACGCTCCGCAAGGGGCGTTGCCATCCCTGAAAGCAGTATACATCGGAGGCAATGACAGTGGAGAACAAAAAAGTACCTGCCTATACGAAAAAGAGCTTGCGCGACAGATGGTCGCACGACCTTCGTCATAACTGGTGGCTGTGGGTCATGTTCCTGCCTGTCGTCGTCTATTACGCGATCTTCAGCTATGCACCGATGTACGGCATTCTGATGGCGTTCAAGGACTACAAGGTTCGCCGCGGCATCTGGGGCAGCCCCTGGGTCGGCTTCAAGTATTTCGATCGCTTCTTTTCCAGCTACAATTTCTGGATTCTGATTAAGAACACGCTGGGCATCAGCGTGTACAGCTTGTCAAAGAAGCCACATTGCGAACCTGCAATGCGGCTTCTTATACGATAA
>ERZ780195.1786-NODE-1786-length-16350-cov-4.686407_pt1 | contig 16350 bp, 15 predicted proteins | sample MGYA00511017_ERZ780195 | MGnify/ENA primary metagenome ERZ780195 (study PRJEB29588, sample SAMEA2159974) | human gut metagenome | biome: human gut; feature: human-associated habitat; material: faeces | place: Denmark | collected 2008/2010 ...
CCTGCGGACAGGACGGCACCAAGACGATAAGGTGCGTGCGCTACGGCAGGGGTGGCTGCACGGAAAAAGATACGGTTGTGGATACCGGAAGTATGCTGGGTCATAGCTTTGACGAGGAGGCGTATGTTTCTGACAACAATGCCACCTGCGAACAGGACGGAACCAAAACGGCAAAGTGTGTCCGCTACGGCACAGGCGGCTGTATGGCAACAGACACGGTAACGGACACGGACAGCAAGCTGGGGCATCTCTTTGAGGACTATATTTCCAACAACGATGCGACCTATGCGCGCGACGGCACGAAAACCGCAAAGTGTGTGCGGTATGACCAGTGCGGGGAAACCCACACCGTACCGGATGAGGGAAGCCGGTTAAAACTCCCCCTCTACCGCGTGACCGACAGGGACGGCAGGGACATCGCCTACACGGCGGAGCAAACGGGCGGCGTGCTGACCGTCACCGTTGACGAGGACTTCGCCATTCTCACGGGCAAGCTCAGCGGCATCCGCACCCTCAAGGCGCAGGGCGTGGAGAAAATCATGTTTGTCACCAAGGGCGCAGCGTCCGCGTTCCTGCTCTCCGATTTGCTGAGCAAGGGCGAAAGCGGCGAAGCCTACCGCCTAACCCACGACGCCAAGGCCGTCACCTTCACCCTGGGCGAAAAAATGACCGACATGAGCGCCATTCTCACAAAGCCGTAAGGGAAATCTCCAAATTCATACAACCGGGCAGGCACAACCAGTGCCTGCCCGCCTTGTCTGCCAACCGTCGCGGCTATCATTGGGAAAAACAAGAAATCCGAACCTCTGACCGATTGCGGTCTAAGATTCGGATTATCTTACTTTGGTGGACCTGAAGAGACTCGAACTCTCGACCTCTCGGATGCGAACCGAACGCTCTCCCAAACGGTGCAGTTCTATGCACCACAAACCACACAGGAAACTGCCGACAATAATCAGATATTGTCGGAGAAAAGCGAAAAAAGTATATGGCCTTGTTCAATTCTTCACGGTACAAGCCAAGAAGCAAGCATCCTGCGATAACCAAGCTATTTTTCCCTATTATACCCCGCCTATCTGTGAGATGTCAACACAATGGAGGAGATACAGTTCGCATCGGGGTAAAGGAATGTTGAAAAATGAAGATTTCGGACGATATGTTCGCATCCAAAAGCACGCTCGGCAGAGTGTGCTTTTTTATTATCATAGGAGGTAATCGTGTGTGAGTATTTCAACTGCATTCGACTATTATTACGGCGATGAAAGCAGCCAATTTTCTTTTTACCGCATTCCCCGCCAGCTTGTCACCGGGCAGCAGTTCAAGAAAATATCCACTGACGCGAAGCTGCTGTATGGCCTCCTGCTTGACCGAATGGGCCTGTCAGCGCGGAACAGTTGGTACGATGATGCTGGCAGGGTCTATATCTTTTATACATTGGATGAGATACAAGAGGACTTAAATTGTGGTCACGAAAAGGCTGTCAAATTATTGTCCGAACTGGATACAGATAAAGGTTGCGGTCTGATCGAGCGAGTAAAGCAAGGTCAAGGCAGACCAGCAAAAATCTATGTCAAATGCTTCACTACCCACCGAGTACCTGCTGAAACCCCTGCGCCGCAGGAGACTTCCAGACTTCCGAAAATCGGAAGTCAAGAAGTCGGAAAATCAGAAGTCAAGAGTTCCGATAATCCGAAGTCAAGACTTCCGATTTTCCGAAGTGCAGACTTCGGAAAATCAGACGGTAATTATATTGAATCTAATCAAACTGATTTTAGCTATAAAAATCAATCTATCCATCCATCACCTTCCGCCGAGCAGCCGGGATGGATGGATAGAAGCGAGTATCTGAGAGAGATCAAAGAGAATATAGAGTACCCGTTTCTTTGTCAACAGTTCAATGCCGATGATGTAGATGAGGTCGTGGGGCTGATGGCGGATGTGATGTGTTCCACACAGTCAACGGTACGGATCGGCGGTGAGAATATCCCGCTGCCACAGGTGCAAGCCCGCTTCTACCGACTGGACTACTCGCTGATGGTCTATGTTTTTGAGTGTCTGCGCCGCAATACCACACAAGTCCGTAATATCCGCGCATACCTGCTCACCACGCTGTTCAACGCCCCGCTGACCATGAATAACCACTATCAGGCCGAAGTCCAACATGACTTCGGCCCTTAATTTTGGTTGAAAATGTGGCTCAAATTGAGACACATTTTTCGACATAAAACTTGAATATGGAGGTAAAGCAATGTCCAACGAAAAGAAAAACCCGCTGATTGGTGCGTTTCGGACACCTGTTGCCGGAGCACTGCCCACTCCCGCACCGGCTGAACCGTCTAAAGAGGCCAAGGAACCGGTCATTCCGACCCAGCCTGCCAAAGCTGCCGTTTCGCCCACCAAGCCGGACGAGGTAAAAAAGCCCGCCGAGCCTGCCAAGGATGACAAAGCGGCCAAGGATGGCAAGCCTGCCGCTGCACCGTCTGCTCCCGTTAATCCTGACGAGAGTAAGAAGCCCGCCGAGCCTGTCAAAGACGATAAAGCAGCCAAGGATGGCAAGCCCGCTACGGCTCCGCTTACTCCCGCTAAACCCGACGAGGTGAAGAAGTCCGCCGAACCCGCCAAGGACGATAAGGCGGTCAAGGCTGATAAGCCCGCTGATGTTCCCGCCGCTTCCACCAAGCCTGACGAGGTTAAAAAGCCCGATGAACCGGCCAAGGCGGCGGTGACGCAGAAATCGCCGGAACAGCCGAAGGATGCTACTACGGCTACCCGTACCGCAGATGGGCCAAAAGGCTCTGCCGTGACCAAGGTGTTTGAGGATCGGCTGGATGCCCCTGCCGAAGCTGATTTTTTCAAGCTGCCCATCCCCAATGAGGGAGAAATTTACAGTATGGCCGTTCATCCGGCATATCTGAAGGACTTTCTGGATCATCCCTTTACGGTGAACCGTGAGACGCAGGACTATAAAGACCTGTTTGAGTCCATCAAGACCTATGGTATTCGTGAACCTGTCCTCTGTCGGCCCGGTCGCAACGGTGGCCTTGAGATCATTTCCGGTCATCGCCGCCATGACATCGGCGCACAGCTGAATTACCCTATTCCTGTTCTGATCGAGCGTGTGGACGAGGATGACGCACAGATCCAATGCGTAGACGGAAACCTCCACCGTAAGGATATTCCTATCTCCGAACTGGCCCGTGCCGCACAGATGAAAATGGACGCACTGAAACGCAAGGCCGGACGCCGCTCCAAGGCGGATATTCTGGCGGGTAAGGAGCCGATGAAGCGTAGTGATGAGCAGGTCGGTGAAGATTTGGGCATGAGCCGTGCCAGCGTGCAGCGCTTGATGCGCGTCAATCAGTTGGAGGAACCGCTGAAAAAAATGGTGGACAAAAAGGAACTGCCGCTGGATACCGCCGAGCAGATTTCCCACATGAAGCCCACCGAGCAGAAAACGCTTGCGGACGCCATCGAAAAAGAGGGCGGAAAAGTCCCCTCTAAGACGGAAGCGGTCAAGCTCAAGGAGGAAAGCCGTGCCGGCACGCTCACTGCACAGAAAATTGAGAACTCCGTTGCGCCCACCAAGCGGGAAATCGACCCGCCGCTAAAGGTCACTTTCCAAGATGACGAGCTGCGCCCTTACTTCCCGGACAAGGGAACCACCGTTGCTACGGTCAAGCGCACGATGTTCGAGGCGATGGATCTTCGCAAGCGTGCCATTGAGCGGCAGAAGGCCAGAGATGCAGAAAAGAGCGGTACGGCTAAAAAGCCTCCTACCCCAGCAAGGTGAGCAGAAATGGAAGGAAAATGGGTTTGTCAGGGTTATACCGTGATCGCCAGTCTACGGGTGGGCGAGGTTGAAATCGTCCTCGCCCATAATCCCAAAGCCGTGTCTCCCTATGTGACATGGAAAGCCTACGCACATTCTGGCTTTCAAGACTTCAATTTCGGAAACTATTTCAGCGATAAGCAGGCTGCCAGAGCAGATATGATCGCCAGAGTCAGAGAAGCAGCCCGCGATTTACCGTCCGGCCATCGTGATAAAGAAAAATTTTCCCGCCATCGGAAAAAGCCCGACCGGGAGCGCTGACGCCCGCAAGGGCGCTTTTTGTGTCTCAAAATGAGACGCATTTCGACAGGAGGTGGTGATAGATAGGCTATCAAGAACGAATGGAAAAGGTGCAGGAAATCACCGACCAGATGGAAACGGGTATCACGGAATTGTTCAACAGTGAGAGGTATGCCGCATATCTCAGTACCATGTCTAAATTCCACCGTTACAGCTTCGGCAATATTCTTTTGATTTTGTTGCAGTGTCCCGGTGCTTCTCAGGTAGCCGGATACGGTGACTGGAAAAAGAATTTTGGCCGACAGGTCAAGCGGGGCGAGCATGGCATCACCATCCTCGCCCCCTGCCCTTACCGAAGGCAAGAAGAAGTGGAGGAAACTGCCCCGGACGGTTCTTCCAGTAAATCAGTCCAGTGGGTGCAGCGCATGAGTTTTCGGACAGTCACCGTGTTCGACATAGGCCAGACAGAGGGGAAACCGTTGCCGGAAATCGCCCGAAAGCTGACCGGCGATGTAGCGCAATACGAGAGTATAGTGTCCGCGATCCGTAGCATTTCCCCCTATCCCATCCACATTGAGCGTTTCCCCAGCGATGCCTATGGCTGCTGCAATTTTGCGGAACAACGCATTTTTGTCCAGCCCGACATGAGCCAAGCACAAACTATCAAAACCATGATCCATGAGGTCAGCCACGCTAAACTCCATGCACCAATAGAGGATGATGACGGTGAAACACCAACGCAGCGCAAGCGGCGCTCTGTCCGGGAAATGGAGGCTGAAAGCGTGGCCTATGTAGTCTGTCAGCACTTCGGGATTGATACCGCTGATTACTCTTTCGGCTATGTGGCCGGATGGAGCCACGGAAAGGATCTATCGCAGCTGAAAGCATCATTAGAACTGATCCGCAATACCGCCGCAGAACTGATTGACGGTATCGACCCACCGAAAGAACTGCCGCCGCCTACACAGAAAAAACAGCGAACAAAAAGGAGAAATGCCTATGAGCGCAGTTGACGCCCGGAAAGAACACTATGAGGCCGTGGAGATTTTAGGCATCCCCGGCCTTTTCACTACCCTCCGAGTAGACCGAACCACTATCCCCAAAGGCGTGTATGCCTATGATATGCAGACCAGTGAACAGGATTGGAGCCAACCTTGCCTGCTTGCCCGGCATATCACGGTGGAGCATTTCGGCACCGTCCTGACCGCAAGCCCTGTTCCCATTCCGCCCAATGGGTATCTCGATTTGTCCCCCGGTGATTTTGAAGGCCAGTTCTGCGGCGAGCGTATGACTCTGGCTGATTTTGAAGCCAAATGGCTATCCCCAGTCAAACGACCGCCCAAGAAAAAGGTGCTCCATAAAGCCGCACCCTGCCGTCCTGCACCGATTCGATGAGGTGCGTTATGGGAAAAGAAATCAGTTTGATCGCGTTTCTGGACGAAGTGGTGTCCCGGAATACGCAGCATTACAGAAAAGATTTTGAACTGGATGCTCAGAAACTGCGTGACGCACTGAACAGCCCCTATATGGATGAACGGATATTCTACTTCATGTCTCGCCCTAACGGGACATGGTGTGTGCTGGAACGGGATGTCTTTCTCCGAGACAGCGACGGGTATAAGATTTGGACACACTATGCGGATATGCCCGATGGCATCGAAGCCTATCGCGTCACCATCACTGGGCGGCGCGGCACAGCCCCTATGGGTCATGTTGTGAAGCTGAATTACCGGGAACAGGTACAGCGGGTCATAAAAGTAGCGATCCCCTTTGATGATGTGGAGCTTACTTTTTACTCCGGGGAGAAGTTTCGTATGCCGATGGAGCAGTACAGAAAGCAGCGGGAAGAAATTTTCTTTGAGTATGGAGCCATTCAGAATTTTCGCTGCTGCCCCAAAAGCGAGGCGGAATTGTACCGCGTTATTTCGATGGAACATCGCTTGCAAAAGGGCTGGCAGCCCAAAACAAAAAAGGGGCCGGACACTCCGGCCAGATAGGAGGTGTTGAGCCCATGCCTGAAAAGGACAGTGAGGACAGCTTTTATTATTTGAACGCATATCAGGACGATATTACGCCCGGCCAGAAAATGACGATCCTGCATAACATTTCTTTCAACGATTGGCGGGCCGGCCCTCATATCGCCCCGCTGGTCACGCTGACGAGAGAGGAAGTCACACAGCGCAAGGAGGCCAGCATTACGCTGGAAAAAGAGCTGTACGCCCAGCTAAAAAAACTTGCGGCGGCGTGGGATGAACAGGCCGCACAGACGATGCTGCTGGAACGGGCGCTGGAATATCTGCAAACGCCAGAGGTCGAGCATACCTCCAATGAGTGGAAACAGGACAAAAACGGGATATGGGAGATCAGCAACCGCACCTATAAAATGCGATATAAAATCTCCTATGAAAAGGCCGCCGATGTTTACCTCGTCAGCTGGGGAATCATCTACAACGCACCTAAACAGCCAGACAGCAACTACCGGAATTATTGGGGAGACAGTATCTATGTCGCGCGGCAGGATAAGAAAAAATACCCCAGCATGGAGGCCGCACAGCATTATATCCAAGGCCGGTTTGACCTGTATTGTCACCTGTTCCGAGAAATCTCCCCACCAGTCCCCAATGAGTGCAGACGGATGTTCAGTATCAACGGCTATTTGGCGGCAGGGTACACGCTGGCTCCACCAGATAAGGAAGAACCCAACAAGAAGGCCGTTGATGACCTGCTGGCCTGTCTGGATGACGCGGATGCCGCAGTACCTCCAGCGGAGAAGCCGAAAGTGCATATTTCTGAAAAGAAGGCTGAACGCAAAAAGTCCGTTCCAGTAAGATAGGCGGTGTGTCATGGGATACAGCCGTTTAGAACCGGGGCGGGAGTTGGAAGTCCGCGAGTACATCAGTTTTCAACGCGGCCGCGATGGCTTTTGTGAATTGATCGAGTGCAGCGTGGATGAATTGCTGGAACGCAAAGCCGAGAGTATTGTCCGTGAAAAAGAACTATGTCAGCGTATTGATGCCGCAGTGGAAGTATGGTCAAAACAGGCACAGCAGACCCAACAGTACATGAAGGCGCTGGAATATGTCAAAACGCCGCCTACACCTCATACCTCAAACCGATGGACGGTCAATGAATATGGCAACCATGAAATGAGCAATATGGTGTACCGCTTTTCATGGCGCGAGTATGAACACACCGAATGGGATAGGACGCTGGAAAAATCTGTCCCGAAATCATGGGAACTCACATGGTCAGTTACATTCAACACGCCGCATAACCCGGACTATTCCGGCGATGGCTGGAAGATAGCCGGTCAGGACAGAAAAATTTTCCGGGATAGAGCGTCTATGGAGAAATATCTGCAAGGCCGTATTGCAGCCTACGCTGACCTGTTTGTTGAGATATGCCCACCAATCCCGACAGAGCATAAAGACCGCTTTTCCATCAACGGACAGTTGATGCAGGGCTACATGGTAGCAACTAAAGAGCCGGAACGCCCGGATCAAGGCCAAGTGGATGCCCTGTTGGACTGCTTGGACGACGCGGATATGCTGGAGGTGCCTACTCTCGCTCCTAAGAAACAGCATCCCCAAAAGGAAAACCACACGATCAAAAAGAAATATTCCCCGACACGGTAGGACAGCGGCGCTCTGCGTCGCTGTCCCAGCCAGCATGGAATTTTGACATCAAAATTCCGCTGGTTAGGGGCGTACCCCTAAAACCCCGTGCCGTCCGTCGAAATGTGTCTCAAATCGAGACGCATTATTTTTTACAAGGAGAGTGATGTCCCTGTGCAAACCGACTATTCGCCATGGGGCGAAATACAGGCTCTTGAAACGCTGTATCCCGGTATCCACCTCATCACAACACCCGGCCACGGCGGCATCATGGCGGAATGGCCCGCCTATCTTGAGCTGTCCGTCGCCGCGCGTAAATGCGGCTTTCGTGAAAACGGCTGCCTTTGGTTTGAAGAGGATTGCTGTGAGCAGGTGGTGCTTCGTGAACTGCTGGATCGTGGGATGTGGACGCTGCCGGATCGAATCAGCGACCCGGCAAAGTTTGAAGAAGGAATCAACCGAATCATCCAGCAGTATCACCCGGACTATTGGTCAGAGCGAGAAGCGGGCCGCACCGTTCCGCAAACCCGCAAAGTGCGAGAGAAAAACAATCTGTCTATCCGAAAGGGGGAACAAGCCGATAAAGCCATATAAAACAATGACGCTTCGCCTGAACGCCGCGGAGTACGCGCACCTGTGCCGACAGGCAGAAGTGACCGGGCTGAAAAAGGAGCCGTTGGTACGGCAGCTCATTATGGGCGTAAATCTCCGGCCCCGTCCCCCCGATGCCTATGCCGACCTGCTTCGGGCGCTGTCCGCCATCGGGAATAACATCAACCAGTTGGCCCATCAAGCCAACGCCAGGGGCGCAGCCACCGGTGACGAGATCACGGAAGCGCTGCATCTGGTGCGGCAGGCCACACGATTGGTGCGGGAGCGGCTTTGAATGGCGTATACGAAGATCATTGTCATTCATAGCCGATTGGACAGGTGCCTGGGCTATACGCAGGACGAGGAAAAGACCTCTCTGGAAACGGTGCTGGACTACGCCATGAACAGGGATAAGACCGAGCAGGACTGCTTTGAAACTGCGCTGAACTGTGACCGGGAAACCGCCTACGCAGACATGATGGACACCAAGCGCCGCTGGGGCAAGACCAGCCGCAAACGCAAGGGCTATCATGTGATTCAGTCCTTTGCCCCCGGTGAGGTCGCGCCGGAGCAGGCCCACGCCATCGGCGTCGAATTGGCACAGCGGCTTTTGGCGGATAAATACGAAGTAGTGGTGTCCACGCATTTGAACAAGGCGCACCTACATTCACATATCGTATTCAACAGCGTGTCCTTTGTGGACGGTTCCATGTACCGTGACCGTATTTCGGACTTGCTGGGCGGCTCAGGGGTGGGTATCCGGGGCACATCGGATGCGATCTGTCTGGAGCATGGCTTGTCGATTATTGAATCCAGTGAGCCATCCGTCAGCCGTGCCGAGTGGGAGGCAGAAAAGGCGGGGAAGCCCAATTTCCGGGGGCTGGCCCGTGCGGACATAGACACCGCCATTGCCAACGCCTACACCATGCGTTCTTTTTGGGGAGAGTTGGTGAAAATGGGCTATCAAGTCAAGCGGTATCCCCAAGTAACCCATGCGGCGGTCAAGCCGCCGGGCGGTGCGCGATTTCTCCGGCTGGACAAGCTGGGGGCCGGGTACAGCGAGGCGGAGATATTCTCCCGTCTTACGGAGAGCCGCATCGGCACAGCGCCGCCAATCAGCGACCATACCCCTATCCTGCCGCAGCGGTATTTCCCCTATGGGCGGTGCTACCGTGTGAAAGGCCGTTTGCCATTAAAGGCAGGCCGCGCACGGGGCTTCCGGCTTCTGTACCTGAAATATCTTTATCTGCTGAGGAAGCCGCCATCCCGGCGCAAGACCCCAGTCTCACGGGCAGAGGCCATTAAGTTTGACCGCTACCAAGAGCAGTTCTTTTATCTTTACAAAAACCGCATCGACAGTGTGGAGCAGCTGACCATGCAGCAGGAGGCGCTGCAAGCGGAGATCGACGCTCTGACTGACCGCCGGGCCGATTTGTACCGCCTGCGCCGAAAAGCCCCGGATGATACGGCTTGTTCCGAGGAGATCGGCACGATCACCGCACGGCTGCGGGTACTGCGCCGGGAGCTGAAGCTGTGCGCCCGCATTGAAAACGATATTCCCACGGTGCGGGCACAGATGGAAATTTCAAAGGAAAGGAGCGACCATGAAAAAGCTGATAAAAGCAGACCTGAACAAAGTGCTGGAGCTGACCGCGACGTACCAACCCATTGACCGTGATAGCCTGAAGGCGGAGTTGGAGATTTTGGAGCAGAGCCGATACAACGATTATCTCTTTCTGGCCCGGAAAGACCGCTTTCGGTTGATGCCCCTGTCCGAGGTCTACACCGCTGGCAGTGATGCCAATGGGTTTCTCACTCTATTTGAGGTACAGACCTGCTGGCCGGTTCTGGCACTGACGCTTCATGTGGAGTATATGGAAAGCGGCATCCACCGTGGGAGCGTGATTTTAATGGACTATCCTGAACTTGTCCGGGATGTGGTGCTTTTTGAACGGCTCCCCGATACTCAGCGGGAGGGGCACATCAAGCAGCTGATAACCCGCTGTGTACGGTATGCCCCGCAGTGTACGATGGTGGATCTGATCGAATATTTGAAAACCGGGAGGTGAAAGAAAATGGACGCAAGTGGAGAAGTGGCCGACCTGATGGTAAAGGAGAGTATCCAGCTGACGGAGGAAAGCATCAAGCTGTTGGCGGCAGGCTGTAAAAACCTGACCGCCTTTTTATATGCTCTGGCGAAGGATAATAAAAAGCTGGTGGGAAAGACCAGTATGAAGCGCCTGCTGCGGGAGGGCAAGGAATTGAAAACCTTTTGCATCAAGGCCGAGGATTTGAACGACTTCCGCAAATACGCCAAGCCCAATATCCTCTTTGCCGCGATCCGGGATACAAAGGAGGATGACGGTGTGGTGGCGCTCGTCACCAATACGGATTTTGTATCCCCGGTCAATCTGTTCATGCAGCGCCGGGGCTATCCCGCCCCCACGCAGACGCAGGAGGACGATACCGTAAAAAAAGACGCACCCCGCACTCAACAAGGGAACTCCTCACCAGAGCGCGGGAATGGCTCGACAGTATCGAGAATGAGCCAGACGACGAGGACTACTGATACGGCTGAGAAAATCAGCGATATTCCCACGGTAAAAGGCCGATTGGCTGTGTTGCAGAAAACCGCTGCGGGGATGCGGGACGGTCAGGCGAAGCAGCGTTCCCAGCCCACACAGCAGAAATCAAGATAACAGGAGGAATTTTTTGTATGGCAAATCTGGAGCAGATCGTGAGCCGTAAGGCCGAAAACGATACGAAGTGGAAAGAAGCCCAGCAGGCCGAGAGGGAAAATACTACGGCGATGCAGAACGCCGGAATCACGGAGATCACCAGCAATCCCGAAGCATACGCCCGCTATCTGGAGATGCAGGGGGACAACCCCTCTTACAGCGCCGGCAATATCGCGCTGGTGATGTTTGGGAACCCGGAGGCCACCGTGTTCGGAACCCGTGACCGCTGGAAAACGCTGAACCGTTCCGTTATGGACAGCGAGAAGAACAACGGCGTGAAAATTTTTGCCCGCTCTCCTATGGGGCGCGGTTATACGCTGGCGGATGCCTATGACATCAAGCAGACGCAGGGCCGGGATATTTCCCGGATCACCTTGCAGAATGACAGTAAGGAAATGGAGGCGGCGTTGACCACCGTTCTGAATTATGCCGTTGTGCCGGTGGTCATTGACAAGGAGCTTCCCGCGCCCGCCTTTTATGATTCGGCCAATCTGGAACTGGCCATCAACCCGGACTACCCCGACAACGAAGCCTTTGCGGCGATTACCGCCGAGGTAGCCCACAGCCGTTTCCATGCCAAGGGCGCCAATGCCAGCTATGACCGCGGCGAGTGTGAGTTGGACGCACAGAGCATTTCCTATATCCTCTGCCGCAGATACGGGATTGAACGGCCTATGCCGGATATGTCGAACCTCGCTGCTCTCTATGAGGGCTGGGAACCGCAGGAGTGCCGACAGGCTCTCGATAATATTCAGGATACCAGTAAGCAGTTTGGGCGCTCCATTGAGAAAAATCTGGAGATGGGCAAACAGCGCAGCCGTGCCCCGGTACATCGTCCTACCCGGTAAAGTCCCGACAACAGGGGGTGTCTCCCCTTTGGGGAGTATGAGCCACCGCCCACCCCTGTCAAGGCCGCACGATTGCTGGCGCAATCATGCGCGGAGTCAGCCAGTGCGCGCACTGGCTGAGCCTTGACCGGGCTGTTCGCTGGCTCATTAGGTAATCAAGGGGAGGACACCCCAAAAGCCGCTGACAGCGGCTTTTGCCATATTGGGAGCGCGGCGCGTCCAACGCAGTGCCAGCGAGCCCGTCAGCCCGCCCCGCCGTGAGCCATCGGCGGGGCGTTTTTCAAAAATGCGGCTCAATTTGAGACGCATTTCTACATTATATCAATATGGAGGAACCACTATGAAACGCACAGTATCGTTGTGCATCACCGCGTTGCTCTCCTGCCTGTTGACCTGCCCAGCCTTAGCAGCGGATACGCTGCTCCTGACTCCGACGCTCTATCCCACAGAGGTCAACGAGTACGCCAGCGGAGAGGAAATGCGGTTGGAGCGCACCTATTGCCTGTCTCCCACAGATGATCCGGCCAGCATCCCCGTCGGCGATTTTGACCGGGAGGGCTGGCACTACACGCTGTTGGATGTGACCCGGCAGGAGAACTCCAAGAGCGATGAGAAGGACTATGCCGAAACCTACACGCTGAACATGGACACAAAGGACATGGAGAAGATCATGCCCCAGCTGGCTGCGGAGCGCACCGTTACCACGGAGGACGGTTACACCGGGACTTTGGTGCTGGACACCTCCAGCATCAAGGTAGAAGCTGCGGGCTATAACACTTCCACCAAGACTGTAACGGCAACCCGAACCTACCCAAACCTGTCTGATGCGGATATATCCTTTGTCCCCAAGAGCATTACGGACAATGGCCGCACGATGGAATTGGCAGATGTGCAGTGGCAGGAGTCGGACGGTTTTTATCATGCCTCGGCTACCTACACAGGAAAGGTATCCAACAAGTATGCTACTGGCTATATTGTCACGGCGGATTATTCCGGTGGGGTAGTCCGTACCACGATGGACGATACCATTTACACCGCAATTTTCAGTGGGACGCCTATCCAGCCGGAACGCAGTGCTTTCGACTGGCGCTATCTGCTGATTCTGCCCGCTGGTGCCGGTGTGGCTGGCCTCGTTGTGCTGGGCCGTAATTGGCTGAAAAAGCGAAAGAACGAAAAGAAATGGGAGGAGTACACGAAATGAAATGGAAAACCTTGTGCCTGACGGCGGCATTGACCGCCGTGCTGGCTGCGGTGCCCGCCTATGCGCTGGATTACACGGTGGACGCCCCGGAGGACTATCTCTTTGGCAGGCCGACCAGCGTGGAAACTGTTATGGAGTACGGAACGGACAATGTTGACCGCAGCAAGAACACGGCACTGATCCCGCCCGCCTTTGGCAGTCCCACCAGTTACCTGCCCGATACGGGTGAGCCCCTGACGCCTAACCTGACCCCCGGCGCCCACAGCGGCGGGCTGGTCAGTTCCGTCGGATCTGTTGGCGGTGTGCCCTATCCCACAGTGGATAGCGGCGGCAGCTGGAACAGCACGGCGTACACTCCGGTTTCCTCTGACCTTTATTACAGCAACGGCAGTTTGGGAACGCTGAAAATCCCGGCCATCGGTCTAACCGTCAAGGTCTATGAGGGGACGGATAGCAACGCACTGAAAAAAGGAGCGGGTCATTTCAGCGACTCCAGCATTTGGAATGGGAATGTGTGTATCGCTGGGCACAACCGCGGCGTCAACAATCACTTTGGACAGATCCACACGCTGACCGTAGGCGATACCATCACCTACACGACGAAGCTGGGGACACGAAGCTACACCGTTACCAGTGTGTCTAAGGTGCTGGAGACGGACACCAGCGGCACAACGGCCAGTAGTGACAACCGCCTGACCCTTTATACCTGCGTCAGAGATCAGTCGGTATATCGCTGGATGGTCTGCGCTGTGGAGCGCTAAAAACTGAATAGCGGCAGTCAAAATGCGGCTCAATTTGAGACACAATTCGACGATGTATTTCGTGGCCGTTGGATGATTTTTTGCGAGTTGTGTGAGATTATGACATAATAACGGTAGGCAGAAATGCCAATCATTCTTATGTCTGGAGGAAATGCCATGAAAAAACCATACACATCCTTTGTCACCGGATTGCTGGTTGGCGTTGCCCTGTTTAGCGGCACCACCGCCTATGCCGCTGGCATTATGGCGGAACGCAGCACCAACCGTATTTTTGTGGACGGAAAAGAGGTGCAGGTCGAAGCCTACACCATCCACAACAACAATTTTATGCAGCTCCGCGATGTCGGAAAAGCGGTCGGTTTCAATGTTTATTGGGACAGCGACAACGGCTGTGTGCAGGTGGAAAGCGGAAAGCCCTACACCGGAACCGCACCCCAGCAGACTGCCGCAGCACCCACAGACGGTTCCCGGTATGTTCCCAAGGTGGGCGATGTAATCCGCTGCAACGATGGTACGGACTACACTATTAAAGATGTATCCCGCTGGGATAAAAACGCTTTTTCCAGCGCACCGCTGGGAGAACTGCCTGCCGCCACCTGTGACTGGAGCAAGCTGCCCCAGCCGGAAATGCCGCAGGCAGAAGCGCGCCATTTCACAAGCGGCGGGCAGGACTACCTATTCCAGCGTAATCTCTATGAAACGCGCCGTATGCTCTACACCCTGTATAATGCCATCGGGGACAACCCGGAAACGTGGCAGAACGGCGCACCCGTGAGGTTTCCCAGCGGGAATGACAAGGTGAAGATCAACCTAAGCATCCCAGCAGAGGTTACGCCTCAGAGCTTCTGACCGTGGCGGGCGGAGCAGATCACGGAGCTGTTCAACTCCTGCCCTCCGGGGACCTACTCCATGGAGGCATGGGATGTCTACAAAAACGGCGTATTCCAGTACACCGAGTACAGCATCTATGTAAGCTGACAATTTCATATTCCAAGCAGGCGGTATGTGAAAAGCATACCGCCTTTTTATATCCAAAAAATTCAGGAGGAACGCACGATGAAAAAACGATTGATCTCCATGCTGCTGTTGGTGGTCATGGTGCTGGGGATGCTCCCGGCCACCGCTCTTGCCGCCAGCAGCGAGGAGGAAGCCCTGGGCGAAGTCAATATTTACAACGGAGAACAGAAGCTCTCCTATCTCTCCATCAATGGCCGCATCCGTGAGCTGATCTATACCTATTTCAACCATGTGGATGCCAACGGCAGGACGAAGGAGATTCCCGCGTACTGCGTCAATCCGAATACAACGGGTGTGCCGCAGACCGTGGCCCCCGGCGAGAGTATCAAATACATCGCCAAGGAAAAAGGCAGTGACCCGAAGGTCATGGGCATCATCGCCAACGGGTATCCCACCCGTGGCCTTTCGGAGCTGAAGCTGGAAAACAAATATCACGCCTACTATGCGACTAAAATGGCGCTGTGGTGCTATCTGCTTCCCAACTGGAACATCAATAACCTGAAGGTCAATCCCAACCTGACCGGTGCGGAGCTTCAGCGGGCGCGGGCTATCCTTGCCGCTGCCAAGGACATCTATGTGCGCGGCACGGCGTGGAGCAAGGTGTACTCGCCCCGTGTTACCGCCACGGCTGACCGGGATACCGCTTATGCTGTTACAGTAGACGGACAGCAGTACAAGCAGCAGGTGTTTACGGTCCACTCGGATACCTGGGTATGCGACTATGCCATCCGTGTTGCATTTTCGGACCCTGCTTCTGTTCCCGCAGGAACGCGCATCGTGGATATGGACAATAAGGATATTACCACCATCACCACCTCCGGCACTGGGGATGGCTACGGCGGTAAATTCAAGGTGCTGTACCCTGTCGCTGCGGTGGCGGGCAAGACCGGCAGCGTCCAGCTTTCTTTTACCACCGATGTTTATAAATACGCGGTATTTTATGCCACCTGCGCCGAGGTCAACAAGTACGGCAAGCTCCAGAACTATATGTGCGACACCGATCCTACCGTCACCATGCGCCTGTCCGCATACAGCAATTTCAGCGATGGGGAAAAGCCCGAAGCGCCTGACACCGGCCTGAAGCTCATCAAGCTGGAAAAGGGTACAGATACTCCTCTCAGCGGCGCTATTTTTGAGGTGGTCGATCCCGAAGGGGACACCATCGACACATTCGCTACCGGCTCGGATGGCACTGTGACCATTCCCCTGATGCTGACCGGGAATTACACCGTGTATGAGCGGGTAGCACCCCTGAACCACCTGCTCAGTGATACTCCCGTCCAGAACATCAAGGTGGAGCTTTACCACCGGGCAGACACGAAATACAACGGGCGGCTCCCTGTCCCGGTGAGAGTGCTTCAGGATGAATGGGCCAATGTAGCCCAGCCGGAGAGCTATCCGAAAATCCTGGCCACCTGCCGCAGCTACAATATCGGCCTGAACATCATCGTGCAGAACATTCAGCAGATCAAGGCGCTGTATGAAAAGGAATGGGAGAGCATCATCGGGCA
>ERZ780195.1788-NODE-1788-length-16334-cov-5.352110_pt1 | contig 16334 bp, 16 predicted proteins | sample MGYA00511017_ERZ780195 | MGnify/ENA primary metagenome ERZ780195 (study PRJEB29588, sample SAMEA2159974) | human gut metagenome | biome: human gut; feature: human-associated habitat; material: faeces | place: Denmark | collected 2008/2010 ...
GGCTTCCGGGGTCGGGTCTGTTCCCGGTGCAATATTACAACCGTTTCGGGGCAAAAAAAATCCATCGGTGCGGACTGGAGCGGACTGGAGCGGACATCGGAGCCGGGTTGGAAAATGAAGATGTATATTGCGGCAGAAAGAATTATTCGGATAAACAAACGGATGATTAAGTCGATATTTATCGGGTTCGCTACTCAATCAAACAGACGATTCGATAAGGAAGCGGAGAAGAGCAGAATTAAAAAAATAAATATATAAATAAACCCATATATGTACGATAGTTTATCGAAACAGACATCAATAGAAAACATTACCCATATAAATAATTCTTAACATATTCAAATGATGGAACCTGTAAACATTTCAATCTGCAATCAGAAAGGCGGCATCGGAAAATCCACATTCACGGTATTGCTGGCCAGCTACCTGCATTACACTTTGGGGCATGACGTTCTTGTCGTGGACTGCGACTATCCCCAATGGTCGATCCATGCCCAGCGCGAACGCGAACTGGCAGTCGTGGAGCACAGCGACTACTACAAGCTGATGATGGTACGCCAGTTCAAGGCTACGGGTCGGAAATTGTGGCCCTTGCTGAAGTGTATGCCTCCCGAGGCTCCCGAAGAGGTGGAGCGCATCCGGCAAAACGGTTATCTGCCGCGCGTAATTCTCTACGACCTGCCGGGAACCGTAAATGCCGGGGGCGTGATCCGGATACTTTCCTCCTTAGATGCCGTCTTCATTCCTTTGAAGGCCGACAAACTCGTCATGGAGAGTTCCCTTACGTTCGCACGGGGAATAGAGCATGGATTCGTTCAGGACAAGGACACCTCATTGCAGGCCGCCCATCTTTTCTGGACGATGATCGACCGTCGGGAGCGTACTCCTCTTTACGATCAGTATGAGGCGATCATTCATAAACTCGGATTGTCGCTCATGGCGACGCATGTTCCCTACCGTTCGAAATTCAACAAGGAACTGCTGCCCGACGGCTCGGGTATCTGTCGTTCGACACTTCTGGCTCCGGAGCGCATCTTCGCCCGCGAAGCGCAGATCGAGGCACTGGCGGCAGAAATCCTCGAAATCCTTAAAATACGATAATTATGGCCAAGAAACCGAAAATCGAAGTCGACGAAGACCTCATGCGCCAGATGATCGCCGGGCAGGCGCCTCTTACCTCGAAAGTCGTCCGGCGAATCCCCGACGACGAACCGGAAGATACTCACGATGCGCCCCGGGAGACCCCGGATGCAGAAGAACAATCGCCATCCTCGGACGACGGGTCTGAATCCCGGCATCGGCGAATGATCCCCGCACCCGATTACGAACGGACTTTTCTCGCTCCGGCAAACTTTGACAACAGGGCCTCGCTGTATGTCGGTACGGCAACCAAGCGCAAACTTCTGGAAATATTCAAAAGAATCGGCGGGGAGCGTCTGACCGCACCAGCCTATATAGACAATATCCTGCGGCATCATATCGAAGTTTTCCGCGAGGAGATAAACCGCATTTACAAAAAACGCAATCCCAAAAATATCGTTTAACAATCCAAAAACTTTCGAATCATGTATTACGATCTTTTTTCCGAGCCGCACCTGTTCGGTATTCCGACCCTCACGGCACTGCTTTTCGCATCAATTTTTATTCGGAGGCTTCCGGCTTTTTCCTTACGGCAAGCCGCCATGACAACCTCATCCCTTCTCCAGCCTGCGGTCGCAACCGAAACACCTGCCATTAGGATTCCTTCGGCGGCAGCCTGTCTTAAAACCATGACGAAAGCAGCCTCCTCCGGGCAGGGCATTGCCGGCACTGCGCATGTAAAACCCGGCGGTGCGGTGGCAAAGGCGCCGAAATCCCGGCGTCGGAGGACTGCCGTTCCCGATTTCGAACAGACCTTTATGAACTTAATGGAGATCAGGCAGCGTGCAGCACTCTATGTCAGCATCGGAACCAAACGTAAAATTCTGGAAGTCGTAAAGAAAATCGGCGGGGAGTATATGACCGCAACTTCTTATGTCGAGAATATCCTGCGGCAGCATCTCGAATTGTATAAAGACGATATCAACCGCATTCACAAAGAGCAAAACACAAAAGAACTTTTATAATGATGAATATGCTCGCAATCGTAATCAGCCTGCTATGTGCCGGCTTCGTACTTTTCCAACGACATTTTTTCGGTCTTCCCGGACAGAGTCGGGAGAAACAGTCCAAACCGGGGACTTCCAGATCGGAGCCACCACATGCCAAGTCCCTGGTTCCGAGTTCCGAAATTCTCGTGTCAAAATCCTATCGGAGCGGACTGGAGCGGACTGGAGCGGACATCGGCACCGCCCCGGCAGGCGGAGATGCTATATTTGCCCCGGCTTCGGAAGAGAAGTCCGCGATGCAGGGGTGGAACACCCTTGTCGTGCGGGCCTCGATCGGCGAAGACGGCGAACTCTCGGAGCCCGAAGCGCCCGCCGGCGCCCGACCTCCGCTTCCGGCTCTCCCCGCCAGAGCAGAACTCCGTGACGCGGAGGTTCATGCGATGCTCGGAGAGCTGGACTTCGGAGAGGGCGCCGTCATGGGCGACGCCACGGCCGAGGAGCGGCAAGCCATCGCCAACTTCGACATCCGGGCCTTTGCCTGACACGTAAACGAGAGACGACATGAAATGTGAAACGGCCCGTCGATGAAACAATGCGATCATGGCCGTCCGGATCAATCGCATTGTTTCATTTCACAAAAATATAATAATCATCTCAAAATCTCGTATAATTCACACACGAGGTTAGAATATTGTTTGCAAATTCATTCGATTTATTGGAGGGGCATAACTAAAATAGAGCTGTTCGCAAATGGTTATAGTAGATATTGCCCGTTGTCAATCATCCATAAGTTCTGGGGGGGGTATTGTCAGTGGTAGAGTCTTTCTAACGGGGATGTATTCCTCCGCCATGCCATATGCCTGTTACTAACCAAAATTCATAATGAAGCAACCACTCCGAGGCCCACGGGACAATGGTGTCAGCAATCATCTTGTCGGGGGTCCATTCTCGCGCTGGACCATAATAAAGACAAAGCTGTTGCTTGACATGATCATAGACATGAGGCAGACGTTGCGCACCGTCTGCCAATGCCAATGGTTTGGGTGATACGACGTACACCTTGGGACTTTGCCCCAAGGTGTACACGATTTTTATCTCGTAAGCCAAGCTTAACTCTGAAGGTTGCAACGTAGTTTTCCATATCAGTCGATTCGTATGGATATCCATATAATTCGTAGAGTTGGGAAAGTAATGTTTCAACTTTCCCAACTGGACACTCAATGGAATAACCCGATTACTCATGATTCCCGAAAAAATGGTGAGCCTTGGCCGACACACTACCGGCAGAGCCCAAGATACCGCTGCCCGCAGCCATCTTCATCGTCCCGGATTCTCTTAAGGATCTTGCCTTCTCGGCCAGGGAATCAAATCCTTGAGAGACAGCTTGTCGTCCAAAACGGGGCATCATGGATTCTGCTATCACATGCATACCGCGCAACTGCAGAATCAGCGACAAATCTTTTCTGACCTTTTCCAGCCACTTATAGAAGTTATCTTGGCGCTTAGGGTGTTCGATCCATTTGTCAGCAAAGTTTTCCTCTGGATTTACGGGATTTTCCACTTTCTTGATCGTTTTGCCGCTTTGTGGATCAAACTCATTGAGTATGTACTTATCCATATGTATAAGAATCGTTTGCAAGGCTTCGGTAATCGAACCTTCTCCCTGATATGCTTTTGCTGCAAGGGTTGTGATGATGATGGAGACGGGTTTATCTTCATCTCCGGCAAACATGATGTCCCGGTGTCGCTTGAGAATCTGCACGGCCCTTTGCAATGGAGTTTTGTTGGACTGATATTTCGGAACCGCTCGTACCGATTCCGCCAGCAACATCATTTTTTGCCGATCTCCTGCTGTTGCCCGTTGAATAAACCAGATCCCATATCCAAACGGATTACTCTTCATCCAGTTTTCGGGTGAAGGATCATACCTGTAATTTGCGCTCTCCTTGTCGGTAATGCGAATGGCAAGATTATCCAGTTCACGTATTGCCCCCAATGAAGCTGAAAACGAGCGCTCCATCACGGTCTTATAATCTTTCGCAACCAAACACGGAAGGATGTCCATATGGTAGTTGGACTCCTGAGCATATTTCAAGGTCCAGCATCTACGCCCCTCTTCATCAAGCATTCTTTTATAGGTTTCATGATCTTTCAGCCTGTTACCCACCTTATGCTTCAGATCATATTGTGTCCACGAAGCGCCTTTTCCTGTGAGTTCGCAGACAAGGTCTATATCCAGATCATCCTGCTCATTCAAGGGTCGAATCATCGTGCCCAGCATAAATGATCCTTGGGCTCTGATGATCGGATTATAGGAGACCAAAACCGAGTCCGCCTTTGCCAACCAATCACCAACGGCCCGATAACTGCGAACCGCGGCTTCATACTGAGTCTCCGTAATATCCAAAGACTCGCTAAGGGCATTGAAAATGCTGTCGAATTGTTTTACCTGTTCTGTATTCATATTAATCAATTTGAATCGTTTTATAAAAGCCTTCACGTCCTTTATTCTGGTCGTAGATGGTCAAGGGCATATCCGCTTTAGGCATCCAAACTCGGCCAAACTCGACTGCGGCAGCAACGGGCATAACCGGAAATACATGCAGTTCCGTAAGGCCATGGCGGGCTTTGATAGTGTCCAAGGCCCGTCGGACACATTGCCGAAACAGGGAGAGCGACGCCTCATTTCTGAGACTGTCATTGTTGGGGTCTGGAATCGTGATGCGCCATATACCCACTTCGTCTCCCAACACCCTGATGATTCGTTCATCTTGCACCGTAGCGCTTAATCCGATCACTAATGCCGGGATTCCGTTACGCCGTGAAGGCTCGATCAGTTCAATTTGCCAGACCGGTCCATCATCAAGCCATTTCCACGTATTAGGTTCTCTGTGCTTCTGATAGACCCGCACATTTTGCAGATCATTGATCATGGTGCCAAACTTGATCAGCAGTGGCTGAGGAGCCAATGCAAACACCGAATAATGCTTTGCTTCGCCTCTGCGCATTCGTGGCAGGATCTGTTCTTTCACTTGTTCACACAGATTGGTTTCTTCTGCATTCCAATAGGCGTCGGAGCAATCGGTCATGGACGAATTCTTCAATCCTATTTCAATTGCCGTACTGCTGGCCGGATAAAAGTTCGGCGTTAAAGTCCGACATGCCTCGGCATAGCTCAACGGTGAAGCGTGTTTCCCGATATTCGCACCGTAAAGGATGATCTCCGACTCTTTTTCCGGAGCTATAGCTGTAATACGGGCGATACGTTCTTCGTGTTTGCGCTTCATCTCAACCAATCGATCTTCGGGATGATTGGCAACATCCTTGTCAATTAAGGTGTGATGCGGATCGCAAAGCAGCATCAGGTTACTTATTTCATTGGCCAATTTTTCAGAGCGTTCGGGGTCTCCTCGAGGCCCGTCGAGGCTATCCGCCACAATATGCGCTATGTATGCTTTGTTGTACTTCTTTTTCGTGAGTATATCCATGTATAGGGGCGTATTGCAACCCTCATACTCACAACGTCCTCCTGATATTGCCCAAAGGAGGTTTTGATTCTTCACTGATATTGGTGTTTTACTCATGCTTTTTTATTTTAGTATACAGAAAAGCGTGACAAAATACTATCTTTGTAGAAAGTGTCACGGTTTTCAGTATATTTTATAAGAGTGGCAGCATGATTGCAGATGGAGAATATGTCCCAGACCTTAAAAATATAAGCGACGGTCAATTGTTTGCACTGATTGCCGCCAAAGATGATCTTGCACATGCGGCATATCGTGTGTTATATGACCGATATGCACAATTAATCTGGTCCTTATGCTGCGACGCTGGCAGTAAATTGGTCCGCCGGAATAAAGAACAATTTGTCGAGGAACTTTTCTCGCAGACCATGATTAAAATATACGTTCATCCAACCTACGATCCTATCAGAGGAAAGGTTTCGACCTGGATCTCCGGCATCGCCAGAAACACGGCATTCGACTTGCTGAAAGAATGGAATGACCACACACAAACCACAGTCGAACCGATACCCGAATTTTCTTCGGAGGAGGATGAGTCTACGACATCATCACCCCTGCATTTATTGCTAACTCAGGCTCTCGAAATGCTATCCGACCGGGAAAAAGACATATTGTTGACATACTTGATGTATGAGGATGGAACCAAGTATTTGCCTGGAACTGTTTTACAGGAGCTCTGTACAAGACATGGAATAACCGCCGACAACGCACGTCAAATAAAGTCACGGGCCATGAAGAAGTTACGTCAACAGATTCAGCTGTTGGAAATGGACAAATGATATTAAAGATGGAAAAGAAGCGTCAAACAGATGAGGCGTATATTAAAGACCTCTTGAAATCCACGGGATACTTATTCCCTGAAACAGACGAGCAGATGTCCATTTATGAGGCAAATGTAACGCTCAGAGAGTTACCCGAAAAGTTCCGCACTCCGGAATTTGTCTTTAACGCCGTACAGAATCAACGATCCTCAAAACATTGTACCGACATGGATAAAGCAATCCTCGCCGGACATATCATCAATACATGCAACATGAAAGATTTTGGAAGAGTAAAATTTCAAAAATTGCTTTATTTGGTTGAGCATGTATGTCTGCTGAACCTGCGCTCCAATTACATACGACAAACCGCAGGTCCATACGATGGAATCCTGCTCAAAAGAGTCGAGACGATGTTGCAGCAATATCATTTTTATGATATCTCTCAACAGCATACCGACAACAAAGCTGTGCAATATATCCCCTTGTCGTCTGCGGAGGAGCTTGACGATCTGTTTCGCAAGAATTTTCCGACCGAATGCGACATGATTGATACCTTCCTATTCAAATTCCATAAAGCAACAATGGAGCAATGTGAGATTGTTGCAACGCTTTATGCCGTATGGAATAATCGAATTATTCGACAACAGGAGATCACAGATGAATTATTGAAGGCAGATTTTTTAGCTTGGGATCCTCATAAGTATAAATATCGGGATCGCGTAATGAAAGCCTTGATTTGGATGAGAAAAGAAAATATTATTCCGGTTGGTTGGGGAGACATTGTTGAATAAGGATAAAATGAAAATAAGGCAAATTTATGTTATATAATTTGAGACGACTTACGAGTGCAGCAAGCACATCTTTATCGGACAGGTATCACCGAATAGGATGATGGACTTCCCCAAGTAAATCACGACAATAAACTCTCCCTTGATAACAATTTACTCGTCCTCGGTTTCGGTGGCGTGCGCTTTGAAGCAGATATTTGTCTTGTTGCCTGCGGTGCTGTCGTAATCCCAAAGTCTGTTCGCGATCATAAATAGGAACTTTCTGAATGATTCACCCTCTGTAACTGCTCTCTCCAAGGTACTAGCCGCGGTTTACCGAGATTCCCGCGATATTCGTACTCATCGTTGATCTCACTTAAATAGGCCGTTTCTGGCATATTGGCAGCATATGCGTATCTCGGAGAATAGGTCGCGCGTGTGGTAGGAGAATCCCCCAATCACAGTGCTCACGCTTTTGCTGGAAAAGTAGTCGGTCATCGGGTTACTCTCGTCATTTCTCAATCTGGTAACGATCATGGCTTTGCGTCGAGGGACAGGATTTTCGCAAGGTGCTTGCGTCCGGTAGAGGATTGTTCGTCGGCTCGCTTGCGTTCAGCCTCGGCGTAGACTGTTATCATCGAGTTCAACAACAACGGGGGAGCGATCCCGGCCGAGGTCGCCGAAAATATCTTTACCCCCTTCTACACGACCAAGCCCGACGGCTCGGGCATCGGGTTGAGCCTTTCGCGGCAGATCATGCAGCTCCACGGCGGATCGCTGCGTCTGACAGGCAATACCGACCGGCGGGTTACTTTCACCCTGCAAATCGGATAAGAGAGCGTGTATCGCATTCAAGGCCATCGACTGTAACAAAAAGAACAATTCCAAGAAGATGGACTTGCTCTTTTTGTTAACGGTTGTGTGAAGAATTAACTTACCTTTTGTCGATTGTCTGCATCGACTTGCACGACAATCATCTTGCGCTGTGGACGGTAAAGCAGCCATTTTCGAAAGGCTTCGGATTCCATGGTGCACACCCGAAACGATAGAGCGGCAATCATTGCCAAATTGTAGAAATCTCCACATTCGGTAAAACGATGGGTACAATACTCGCTCATTTGCTTCGTCTTGTAGATTGAACGAATATTGCTGTTGATGGCTGACACAAAACTCCGAACAGTCGCGCAATTTGCGATTGCGTCATCCAGACCGTTCCATCTGATGAAAGCTCGATGGTCACGTTCCCGTTTTCAATGCTCAATGAGCCGAATTCGTTTGTTATGACTGTTTAGTTTTGTGGTTTACTGAAGCAAATGTAAGAATTTTTTTATATTGCAAAAAGATTTCGTCTTACATGGAAGTTAATTCTGCTACCCAAAATGGATGGAGAGCTACTTTATTTGTACGATAAAATAGCGATCTGTTGGGGGAGGAAGATCCTAAAAGAAGAATCAAGAAAGATATTATAGTTTCTTGATTTTTGGGTGCAAAATTGGGCGTAAATCTTATAACTACTTGATTTACACCCTTGCTGGCGGTGCGTATGGGTCTTGCCCTTGAAAACATCGGGCAGCGGGACGGTCGTTCCGCACATATAGCCGTCTTCGGTAGTTCGCTGGTCGAGCTGCCGCAGGTCTACCGCGCTGCCGCGGATCGCTATGACCTGATAGAAGTCGATATTGGTCTGCTCCCAGCCCCACGACGAGTAGAGGATGTCGCCGACGCGCAGCGAACGTCGGAACTCCTCACTCGACCGCGCTACGGCTTCGTCATGGCGCCGGAAGCGCTCGGCCTCCTGCCGGATACGCTCCATAGCCTTGTCGTATTCTTCCGGGGTGTGGGCCTTGTAGACATACCGGGGGCGCTACATCCCCGGCGTCCATGCCGCGATACAACGGCCGTTACGGCCCTGAAACCGGACAAGCGAGATATTATAGATCAATTCGGGAGCGAAGCCCGTCCCTTGAGCGAGCCGCTCGGCATATTTGTTGATGCGATAGGTTTTCATTGTTTCTGAGATTTAAGATTTTTGGTATCTTCTTCGACGATTTGGAACTTGTCGGGGTTCCAGCCCTTTGCGACCAGTGCAGCCTGCGCGTCGATGACGCTCGGAAAGATGCGGCGCCTCTGCCGCGAAAAAGAGATGTATCCGACATAAATACGTCGCACAGTGCTTCTTTGATATTCGAGGTGGCAGCGGCACGGAACGGGCTGATAGTGCAGGAAGCCCCGCATCCGCAGCAGCAGGCCACGTTCGTACTCCTTGTCCTCGCGGCAGCGTTCCCACGCCTCGTATTTGTCGATGCCGTCGGTCAGCAGCGCATAACTGACAGCCCGGTCATAGCGGGTTCGGCCCTGCCAAAGGCCCTTGAAAAAAAGCGACAGCAGTTCCAGTTCGAGCGTCGGACGGCCTTTCGTGCGCAGCGTTTCTGTCAGGGATACGACCTCGTCGTAACGGAAGTCGAGCGGGCGGATGTTGTTCGCCGCCATGCGCACCATCACCCGTAGGTCCGAAGTAATGGTGATACGTGTTATAATCTGATAGCTCATAATGATATGCAATTAAAAGACCGCAACTTTAGGGCTGCGGCCTGATTTGACAATACGTGAAGTGTCGTGTTATTTCGGATTGGTCGTGTCCCGGAGCTTCAATCCGAAATCGCCGCAGGCCGTACGCAGATCTTCGCTGAACTTGTTGCTCTCGCAATAATAATCACCCATCCGTTCGGCCAACTTCTGCAGATCGCCGTCCGTAATCGTCGCAGTATCGTATCCGTGTCTTTCGAGAGCCGTACGGTTCAGAAAGGCGATGTCGAACTCCGCATTCGGATCGTCCTTACTCGGAACGCTTCGCAGTTTCTCGTCGGTGAATCGGTAAATCTCGTCGAGATACTCCTTTTCCGTCCAGTCCGTATTCCTGTGCCGCCGGGAGAACTCGTCGCCCCAGGCAATGAGCGTCGCGGCCGTATCGCGGGAGTTGTCCGAAGGCCGGAACTTCCTGCGCCCGGCTTCATAGGCGATATCGACCAGCGCCTCGGCATAGTCGCGCAGGGACACATTGCCCGGAAGCGCTGCGGACTGCCTTTTCATAAAGGCAGTAATGGCCTCGGCATAGATCCGAAGCTGCAAACGGTCGCGCTCCGCGGCGGCTTCGTCGCGATCCAGCCCGAAATCCGGGGATTCATGGCCATCGAGGAAGTTCTGCAACTCGCCCAGCCGGAAAACGTCGTAGCGCGTACGGTATTCCGGTAGGCAGCGTTCCACGAAATCTTCCGTAAGGTCGTTTGTCGTCTGCGGCGCAGCCCCCGCGGACGGAATGAAATCGTATTCTTCCAGCCATTCGACGATGCCTTGCAGGGTATCGCAGGACAGATTTTCAAGCGGAAGCGGGAAACCATCCCCGCCGTCCATCAGGCAGACGGGCGTCAGCCCGTCCTCACAAAATTCGAGGGAGATTACATTGCGACAAAGACCGTCGTATCCGATTGTAAGGGGCGACTCGTAATACTCCTCGTAGGCGAGGCCGTCCGTATCTGCCAGCCGCTCGCGGTCTGTCGCATCGGCCGAATAAGTTCCCAGGCGCCCTTGCCGGCTGGCGATGACCGAGCGGATGACGCCGATCTGATAAGTGCGCAGTTTTTCGAGTGTTTCTTTGTTGTTCATAGTCATAGAGAATCAAGTTATTTATAAGAAAATTCCGGTCTGACGAAATAGCAGACCGTGGTGTGCCGCCCGTGATCCTTGACGAGTTTCACGGGTTGGGGCGCATTGTAGATGCGCTGCTCTGTAACGGGAGCATCGAGCACATCCCACCCCTCTTGCGATACGGCGGTCTGCTCATCCCGATAGCACCAGACGATGACGGATTTCGGGTCGGGAGCCGCGAATACGGTTCCTTCGTAATCGGAGAGGAACTGTCGGAACTCCTCCTCCGAGCCGAACGAGATGCACTCGCCCCGGTAAAGATCGCCGCTTCGGCACTCCGTATCCTTGTAAAGGCTGATCTTGCGCCATTTCTCGGTGGAGAAATCACCATAGAGCGGATCGCCTTCCCGGAACTCCCACAGCGGAACCTCGGCGCAGAACCGGACGACTCCGTTGCCGCAGGCGCCGCAATGGCCCCAAGCACAGAAATCCCCCGGCACGCTTCCGGTCGGGTGCAACGCGTGCGGCGCCACGACCGTAAAAGGCCCTCCGCTGACCGCGCAGCCGATACCGCCGGCTGTCGCCCACACGAAAGGCACGTAAGGGCACAGGCAGATCGAAAGCATTCCGTCTTCACGGACAGCCTCGATTAGGGCGTTGCCGTGGAAGTCACCGTGGCGCGTGGTATAGCGCACCCGGTCGCCGACCTGCGGGACACGTGGGTTGCGGGTGCGTTCGATATGACGCACCAAAGCATTGGCGGCATCTACATCCGCCTGCGTCAGGTGGTGTTCATGGTCGTAAAGCGTATTCATCGACAGCAGCGTTTCGCAGCTGTACCGATCTTCGGCTTTGGATTGTTGCATATTGCTGATAATGAAAGCGCCGCAGTCTTTCGGCCGCGGCACAGGTTGAACAATCGTTTATATTCGGTTTTTGGATCAGGCGGCTTCGGCCGGAATCGCTCCCGGGGGTGCCGGCTCCTGTTCGCAGGCCAGCCGTTCGGAGATCATCCGCGCGGCACGGTTCACGTCCGTGAGGATGTCGAACAGGTAGGTCGGCTCTTTATGGAACTCCGCCAGCCAGTCCTTGATATAGGCGGCGCTCTCCTCACGAGGCGTCGTAGCGAAGCCCAGCATCGCACCGCACAAGGCCGCCGTAAGTTCGGCGACCAACTCTTCGCGGATGTAGTCGGCATCTCCGTAGCAAGAGCCAAAAGGACGGTTCAGACGCTTCGCATGCCCCGTACTGTGCGTGACTTCGTGGAGAAGTGTCGTGTAGAATGCCGCGCCCTCCGGGAACTGCCGTTTTTCGGGGCAGACGATCCGGTCGAGCGTCGGCGAATAGGACGCCCTGTTGCCGGATCTGAGCAGGATGGGACAGAGCCACGACTGCTCCGCCAGCATCCGATCGAGCACCTCGCATGTCAGACCGTCCGAGTAGTCTTTCGGCCCGGTCGGTGTCGTAAGCGAAGTGTAGCGCTCCGGCTGCTGTTCCGACATATCCGTCTGGTCGATGTTGAAGACCGGGTAATAGCGCATCACGGGCAGCACGTCGTATTGCCGCCGCTGCTCCTGCGGCAGGCGGTAATAGTCCGCCAACTCAATCTTCTTGCGGGTCTCCTTATGGCGGATATACAGTTTCCAGAAGAAGACCGGGAACGAACCGGAGCCTTTGAGGATGTTCAGACCCTCCTCCTTGGCCTGCTTGAAGGTCATAAAAAGCGGCGTACTGTAGCCTGCGATCTCCGAGAGGAACAGCAGCATCAGGATATTCCCGCCCCGGTAGGGCGTGCCGCGCAGGTTGCGCGGAAGACCGTGCGCAAGGTCGGCGATCCACGGCTTGCGCCACGCTTCGGTAAGCGTTTCCATTTTCTTTATCATCAGCTCCGTCAGCTGCGGAGCGATCTTTTCAATCAGATTCTTATTCATGGCTCTTCTCTTTAAGTTATTCTTCCTCCGGAGCGGTAGCTTGCCGCCAAAGACGGATCTTTTCGTCATTCGTCCTGCCGTTCCACCACATGTCGCAGGCGTCGCGGAAAGCCTTGCGATCGTCCTTCGGGCTGAAATTTTCCGGATTCAGTCCGGTGATAATTTCCCGGTCTTCTTCTGTCGTTCCGTCATTCCACCACGGCTCGACCGTATCGGACATCAATTCGCTTTCGCGGATCTGGTACGTGTGCTCTTCGCATCCGTCGCACCACAAATCATCCTGCTCGGGAGCTGCCGGTGCAACTTGTCCCGTATTGCTGTCCACCCATGTTCGGTAGGACACTTCGAGCGAACCGCATTCTTCGCAGCGCCATGGATCGGCGGACGTTTCGACTGCCGGGTTTTCCGGAATGGACTCTTGTTCCGGAATCTCTGAAATCTTATTCATAGCAATAATAATGAAAAGACGGAGCAGGCTATGTCTGCTCCGTCGGTTATTTAGTTCATGTTGTTACTATGCCGCCGTTTTCATCTCCTCAGGCATCCGGATATCGGGTTCGATATCCGGGTCCATAGGAATAATCAGCGGCTCCGGGGTGGGTTCTATAGCGGGCGTCTCGTCCGGCAGCAGCTCGGGCATCTCCGGTTCGGCATCCGGTGCCTCCTGCATCGAAACCGCCATCTCCTCGGCCTCGGCTTTTGCCTGCAAAGCGTCGATCTGTTCCTGAAGACGGGCTTTGCGACGCTCGTAGACTTTCAGATACTCCTGCTGCACCTTCTGGCTCTGCTCCGAGAAGTTCAGATCCGCAAAGCGGCACATCATTCCCGTCAGGAGCGTTTCGTCCGTACATCCATACTCCGGAGCTGCCGATCGGAAGTAGTCTACGAGGAACGCACGGACCAACGCCGCCTGCTGCTTGACCGTAATGCGTCCTGCCGCAGCGAACTGCTCCCGGTCAGTCAGGTAAGAGCCTTCCTTGGGTCGGAAACCGCACTGACGGAGTTTCGAGTCGCTCATTACGCGCTGCATCACGGCGTAGTAGAACATCTGCTGCTCCTCTTTCTGCAAGGGCTTGTTCGCAACCTTCACATCGAGAAAGACCTGCTTCATATCGGTCGTGATATGCTCGTAGCAGATTTCCCGGTTGCGGCGATCCTGCTGCATCAGCCCTTCCAGCGGCGAAGGCGGAACGACGGTGACGAAGACCTTATGCTCATCGTCCTGCCCCTCGTTTACCGTCACTTCCCGCTCCTCGTCCTCGATCTCTTCGTAGCGGATTTCAATATCGAGGTTGCCGATGATGGCGTATTTGCGCACCCGTCCTTCCGAGATGTCGAACTCCAACCGCTGAGTTTCTTCGGCAAACGCCGCCATTTCGGCCTCGTACTCCTCCTTAGCCTCAGTAAAATCCTCTTCTGACTCGAACTCTTCAGCCTGCGGGGCGTCGGGCATCTGAGGGCCTTTATCGTAGTGATAAACGCTGTATTCCAGCTCTTCGACGTGATAGCCTTCTTTCTCAAGAGCTTCGAGTACTGCGGCAGGAGTTTCGCCGTCCGTAGCCAGCGTCGTACGCGGGTCGTCCTTCAGGAGTTTCACGGCTTTCTGTACCAAAAACTCGTTGTTCTTGCGGATCATGCACTCGCGGTTCTGGCAGCCCGCGCAACCGCCCGTACATTCGTCCTTGAACAACACCTGATTGGCCGTGTTGTGCTGGCAGGAAAGGCACTCCGTCTTATCGAAGTTGTAGCTTTCCAGCTTGGTCATATAACGCTCGTAGAGCCGCCGGGCGATCTCCTTGATCCGCGCGGTCTTCCACGAGCTGTAACACCCCTCGGCGAAATGATCGTCGTAGACCTCCTGCTGGATGTCGGCGGGATATTTGGCGATCTCCGTAGCGACGCCCACCGAAATATCCTCCTTGTCGAGCATCCCGGCCAGGGCATCGATCAGCTCGCAGAGTTTCAGTCGCGAGCGGATGTAGGCTTCCGACTTGCCGAACTTGCCCACGAGACTCTCGATCGTATGCCGCCCCGACTGCAGGGCCCGCTTGTAGGCGGCGGCCTCCTCGCGCGGCCGCACGTCCTCGCGTTGCAGGTTCTCCGTGATGGCGGCATCCTCGGCCTCGGCGTCCGACAAATCCCGCACCAAGGCCGGAATGAATTTCAGGTTCGCCATGGCGGCAGCCCAGTAGCGACGCTCGCCGTAGACGATCTCGAAGCCCTCGTCCCTCGGACGCACGCAGATAGGTTGGAGAACGCCCGACTGTTTGATGCTCTCGGCAAGTTCCAACAGCGTTTCTTCGCGGAAGTTCTTCCGGGGATTGTAGGTCGAATTGACGATCTTGTTCAGATCCAGCAGCCGGACATCCGTCTCGGGATGGGCTGTCGGTTGTTCGGCGGGACTGGTTTCTGCGACAGGATTCACAGCTCCGATATCCGTTGCCTGCGGTTCGGCGGGTTTCATGTCGGGACTCCCGGCTGCAACCGGGTCTTGCGCTTGCGCCGCAACGGCCTCGGAAACGGCCGGCGTCCGAACTGCGGTCTTACCGCTCTGCTTCGATTTCGAATTTGCTTTCGCAGTCTGCATAACATGTAACAGTTTTTACCGTGTGTCTCACGTGTTTTCCGCTCACACGAATTTTATTGTTTTTATCGCGCAAGCAATGAATAATATGTTATGAGGCTTTATATCCCGAACGGGTCGGTTGCCTCGGGAAGATTCATAAGCCCGCGGCGCAGGCGCAGGGGCGGAAAAATACCGCAGCCCCGGCGAGGATGATTTTTCCGCCCCGGAGCCGGAGAGGGAGGCACGGCCGACCGCACCGGGCTTATCTTTCCCGACGGCAACCGAGGAGTAGAAGAGCTTCTTTTTTCCCTTTCAATCACTCATGATTTAAAGAGAAAGGATTTTTGGAAGACTTAACTCTTTTATGTATATTTGATTAATGAGTAAAAACTATATCTATGCTACATTTTGCACTTATTGCAGTAAAGGTTGGTAAAGATTGCTATCCTAATATCAAAAAGGTTCTAAATCCTGAGTGGTATTTGTTTAACACACTTTATAAGGTCGATAAAAAGGAGGATAAACTGATTTTGAATAAACAGTATCCTTTCATCTTGAATGACAATCAACCCGAAAAAACCAATTTTTGCGATGAATTCTGGGGTGAGAATATCTTTATACAGGCAATAGTCGGAAAAAACGGAAGTGGGAAAAGTTCAATTCTGGAAATTATATTCCGAATGATCAATAACCTCTCCGTCAAACTGCTTAAAAATATTCGCCCGGACAATATTTCCGAAGAGCTCCATATGGTAAGAGGAATAGATGCGGAATTATATTTTATTATCCATGACAAAATACGTTGCTTAAAATGCAAGAATGAAGAGGTTCTGATTGATCTCGGAAATGGGTTTAAACCTTATGGTAAACAGTTAGATGTTGAGCCCATGTGTGAAAATTCCATAGGTGAAATAGGAATAACCCATGAGGATATTTATACTATTCTACATGACTTCTTTTATACAATCGTATGCAATTATTCTCTGCATTCGTATAATCTCAATGATTACATCGAGGAATCCGTTGACAAAGATATAGCATCTAAACCATCCA